>ERZ808267.25-NODE-25-length-107983-cov-14.016279_pt1 | contig 107983 bp, 159 predicted proteins | sample MGYA00521241_ERZ808267 | MGnify/ENA primary metagenome ERZ808267 (study PRJEB31516, sample SAMN03275592) | gut metagenome | biome: mammalia-associated habitat; material: feces | host: Papio cynocephalus | place: Kenya | collected 2012-07-19 ...
GCAACGCTGCCTTGACAACGGGTAACGTGTTGTTGCGCATATTGCAGGATGCCCAGCCGCCGGTCGTACTATTGTTATTGTTCATATTAAACCACTGACCGCTGGATTTTTGCGAATTATATCCGCTGTCGCACAGCGCAACATCAATACCACTGGAAGCGGCAGTCTTGAATCCACCAAAAGCGATACCAGTACCTTCAACAGAACTGTTGTGGTCAAAACCAATAATATAAACATAGGTAGAATAGTTGCTTAACGTTAATCCATCGGACACTTTACCGTTAATCGTAATTTGTTTAGTGTCACCGACCGCCCAATAGTTGGATGCGACACCAGAATCAGATGCCTGTTTAACCTGCGCCCACGTTGCATTATTGAGAACGGCAGGAATAAACTCAAGCGCAATAAAGTAAACTTCGATAGCGGTCACTTCAACCGTCTTTTCAACGGTCGTTCCGGCGCTCACACCAGTAACCGTCCACGTTCCATACGCTGGGATAGCAAACGACCACGTGCCAGAAGATTCTTCCGCAGTCAGAACAGTAGAACCCTTCTTGCAGGTAACAGTGCTTCCTGTTGGCGCAGAAACAACAATAATGGGTGACAGGCTTGCGCCGCCACCACCAGTACCCTGATTAAAGATAGGCATTTTAATAAACTCCTTCTTAAAATTTACGTACCGCTAACATTTGACAAGACAATGGCAGTAGACAGGTTGCACCAATATGCAACATTTACCACGTCGCCAGCCTTAACGGTTTGCCCCGTCACAATATATGCGGTAAAATCACTTGACGCATCTTCCGCAAAGGGCATACGAACAGTTGCTACCTTGTTATTAACAGATACGACGTTTGCGGTAATAACGCGCAAATAGTTTTTAAGCGCAGAATCCAGTTCTGCGTGAACAATTTTCTGGATTTCTGCAATCAGTAAATTAGGATTCTCCACTGGATTCCGCACCCCCGAAATCAAATTCATTTACAGAAGTCGCCGTAATTGACATTGTACCCGTCGAACCAATCGGTAGGTCAATGCCACTAATCAGCAGCGCTTCTTTGTTGTTCGTATACGGACGGACACATTCAATCAAACGATTTTCACGCAAATGGAACATTGGCGCAGACGTAATCACAACGCTACGTTGCTTAATCGTCTGGCGTTTTAGGTAGTATTGCGCAAGTTCATTACACTGGTCGTCCGTATAGTAGGCAGTATCTTCGTATGGCGGATACGTCTTAATGCCGACAATCTGAATTGCAGTCGGCGACGCTGTATTCTTATTTTGTGCCCGCCCCTTCGCCTGCTTGCCGTTCGTAGTGTACCCAATCACGATAATATCATTGTAGAATGTACCGAAGTCGTGCGTGGAATCTTCCGATAAGAATTCCTGTTCGTTCGGCGTAAAAGTCCACAGAATGGGCTTCGAACTATCAACAATATCGTCCTGTGTGGGTTCAATCGTCAGACGCCCGTCAACGTCATAGTAGATATATGCACCAAGCATGGTCGCAAATTCCAACAGCACGTCAGCATACGTTTTGCCATATTCCATACGAATTTCATACGGCGTATTGATTGCTTTCCATTTAGACCCTGCTTCTTCATATTCCTTAGTAATATAATAAGACGCAAGGTTTGGCTGAATCGGGTCGACAGCGTTCGTTTGCGGTTCGCCCTTTTCGTCCACATTTTCACCAGTAAAACGCGAAGTCTTCAACAGTTTTGTCAGCGCATCATAGATGTTGGAACCTACGGGCACAAGATAGATTCCATCAAGATTTCCCCACATCGTGCCATCAAGAAAACACCACTTATCAATCAAATGCAGCGCGACAGTTCGCTGTGCTGGAGCATTTGTTTCTTCAACAGAATTGACATAGAACACGCCCTGCGGGAAATAATATGGTTCGCCGTCAGACAGGTATACGCCCATCCATAGTTTTACCATCTTGCCGTACCACATCCCGTAGACATCAACAGAAAACTGTCCGTCGCTGTTGTCAAGTTCAATATCGGCAGTTCGACGCGTTCCATTTTCCATGCCAACAGAAAGCGTGCCAGACATATCCACATACGAACTTGTAATTTCTGCATAGGCGGTGCCATCGTTGTTCACCCATTCAAGCTTGATGGCGTACCTACAATTTGTTTTCAGTATAGCAAGATATTCGCTATACTTATCAGGGAATACCAATGGCACTCACCCCTTACATTTTATTAGTGATAACCGCGTTAGACGCATCGCCAATTTCCATCCAACCAAGAGTAACAACAACAGCCTGTTCAACATATTCGTCGGTTGTCTTTTCACTGACGGCAGAATTTAGGCGCACCTTCCACATGTTGCCCTTGCGGTCTTTCAAGAATTTGTCGCGATTGTCCGTGGTTAGTGCTTTTAATTCATCCATCTGTTCAACGGTATCCTTATAGGTTACACCGCAGTTGCCAATAAACGCAGAAAGCGTTCCAGACCAGTAATTAGACGAAGAATTCTGCACTTTTGCGTACCTTGTAAAGTTTTGCAATTCGTTGAACGTTGTGTTGTTGGACATGCTACCAGAACTAACATCAAGGTCGAAACGATATGTCTTGTTCTGATAATACGTGTCATCATTAACCTTATCACAAACAATAAGCGACCAATCCCACCAGTTGGGCGTCACTACGTTAGACGACGCGGACGCACCAATCTTGTCACCAAATACAGGAAATACATAGTACATCATGCCGGTCTGATTCCTTACGGTGTAGTCTGTAAAACCATTGACGGTTGCGCCGACAGAAACAACTGGCTTTAAGAAGGACGAACCTGCTTCTATACTATACACAATCCAGCCGGTAACAGGAACTTCAGAATCAATATTGCCCGCGCGGAAGTTACCATTAAAAACCGCAAGCAAAAGCGTTTCATTATCCCAGACAGGAAGGTTGTTAATATTGCTAAGATATTCCACATCGGCATCCGTTATGGCACGGTCTTCGACCCAAATATAACGCATTAAAACATCACCAGAAGTAGCAATGGAATTCCACACGCCACCATCGTCGATATCCACATCGGTATATATCTTGGCGAACGGGCTAATCACATAACGCGGATACAATTCGTCATTTGGATAAAGGCCATTGCGTGGATAAACTGGCGCATCTTCAGACCATTCAATTCCATAAACGCGATGCGGTTCTATTACTACGGTAAGCCACTTTTGAACGATTGTCTTCAAAAACAATGGCGTATCAACACCATTGATGCTTAGAATGATTTCATCGGCAGTAGACTTCAGTTCAATATAATAGGGCGCACCACTGGAATCTTTTCCGGTCGCCTTATAAATACTTCTATTAACACCGTCAACCCAGAATCCGATGACGTGAGACACCGAAGATGGGAACGCCATCTGTGCTGTATTAACCGTGTCGAACTTAATGGTTTCACCCGTTTTAATATGGATATATTTATTTTCATATCCTTCGCGACCGTCTTGAACATATTCATAGTTGTCACCCGTAGCAGAACCATCAATATAGTTAAGTTTATTCCACCTTACGTCAACGCCAGAATCGCTTCTAACTTCTGTATTAACAAGGTTTTCAAACGTAACAAGCTGGTAGTTTACGGTGAACTGCTGAAATTCTGTTTCTACACTTGTGCCGTCGTTCAACCAGCATTTAACCTTGATTTCTTCGGTGGTTCCGCTAAGGAATCCATCGTAAGACACGCGGATATCAGACGAATAGATGTTGTTTTCGTCAATAGTATTCACTGTTTCTTCGCCTGTGTCTTTGTTGCGGATAATCCAGCCGAATCGTTCCACGCCAATACCCTGTGCCTGTGTTACAGACGCAGTAAACGTGTACGAACGGGTTGTCATCACATCAACAAAGTTGGTGATTGAAATAGTCGCTGCGGCATACGCCTTAAACACGTTTTCATACGATTCGTATTTATCGTCGTCAGACCAATACGAAGTCATAGTCCATTTGTATTCGTTGCCGTTTTCCATTGTGGAACTGGCAGGGACGCTTACGACCAGTTCGTTCTGCGTCCCGTCATAGTTCACGGGGTAAAGCGGGGAATCTAAAGTAACGACGCCGCTATCATACACGGCGGTAGATGCGGCGTCATTCTTCATAATCTTTAACTGATATTTAGTTGTAGGGCTTGTGCCATTGATTCTACAGCGGAAGTCATTGGCAACAGTCGCGTCAATGGTGTAGTCCGACGTCAGCGTCGAAGGGATAAGCCCTGACGGGCGATACTGTCCCATTATCTTCCACCTCCACTAATCGGAATATATCTGCGCAGAATCGAAGTCAGCGCAACAGAATCAGCGCGTGTCATGCCGCCGAGCGGATTGCCGTTAAAGTAGACGTCGTGGCTGTCGTTCGCAACAGAATTATTTCCACCGACAATGCCCGCGAAGCGATTCAACATCGCGTTAAGCGCGCCAGAATTATCAAGAATCTTAGTAAGCGCGGTCGCAGAATTAAGGAATTCCTTAGACTTCTGTGGGGAAAGCAGCTTAGACGACAATTCGGGGCCAAAAACGGTTTCGTCCTTGGCTGTCGCTTTGATTCCGCCCATTCCTTCCAGAATGCCACCAGAATCATACAGACCCTTGTTCAGTTGGTCTTTCGCCCATTCTTTCTGACCGTAGCTGCCAGATTCAACAAGGCTTTCAAGATAGCGCTGCTGATTAGACTTGCCACTATCAGAAGAACTGGACGAACTGGAAGAACTTCCCTTGGACGAAGAACCGCCAGAAGACGAACTTCCGCCGCCAGATGAGCCGCCAGACGAAGAACTGCCGGTAGACGTACCCATCTTGGCAAGTTCAGCTTTCGCCCATTCGCGCTGACCATACGTACCAGACTTGACAAGGTTTTCAAGATAGCGACGCTGGTTCAGGTCACTGCTGGGCGTACCACCAACATAGTTCGGGTTGCTTTCATCCCAATAGATAGTATCGTCAACGGTGTCACTGGTAGAATAGTAGTAGCCGCGACCAGTGTTAGACGACCACATACCCGACTTGCTATACATAATGTTGCCATCTGCGTCAACGCGCGGATACTTGTTAGCAAGATTTTCATTGCGCGAACCAGCGCGAACGTTGATTGCGCTACGGGCGTAGCCATCTTCGTCGTAGCTGATAACATAGCCGTTCTTTTCAACAGTCTGACCAGCCCACTTGCTATCGCGGCGCATATCGGCGCCCTTAATAGACGGCGACGTGCCGGGTGAATAAACACCCGTGTCTTTATAAGTAAGATTCGGCGGCGAACCGTCCGCAAGCACCCATTGGTCATAGGCTGTACCAGCAGGCGACGTGCCGCTTGTGCCGGGAAGCGTTTCACCGGGCGTCCAACCGTCAGTTCGCGGCGCCACATAATCATCGCCATAACCGCCACTATAATGCGGCTGACCGCCGGAATAAGCAGGGACAAGACCACTGCCAGAAGCCGCGTTGCTGATTGTACCAATGGTATTTTTGCCGCCAGAAGAACCGGCGACGTAGCCACTTCCGCTGACCATAGTGCCACCAGCACCAAACGACCAGCCACCTGCGGTCGTTCCACCAGCGGGGTTGTAGATACTGCCAGTGCCGTAGTTGATGTTGCTTCCGCCACCAAAGGAAAAGCTGCCTCCGCCATAGCTGGGCGCGGGAACATAGTAGACCTTGCCTTTCTTGGTAATCATGGTGCTACCATCAGCAAGCTTAGTCCACTGCGAACCATCGCCACCAGTCATGGTGCTACCAGCGGGCGCGTTTTCAATAAAGTCCTTACCCTTGTCTGTGCCAATAGGATACAATTCGCCAGACGCAGATTCGCCATAATACTTTTCATCAGTGCCAATAAGGCTACCCATGCCGGTTCCGGTGCCAATCCCGTTAATCAGGTCAATAAGCCCCTTGCCAACGGAATTGATAATCTGGCGGAACTGCGGAATATCGGTGTTGTTAATCGCGTTCAGAAGACGCTGCATTGCACTTTCTTCGGTGGTCAACTGCTTCTGTACGCGTTCCCAATAGTCCTTCAGGCGGTCAAATTCGTTCTGCGCGGCGTCCTTCTGCAAGTTAAGCGCGGAAATAATTCCGGCGTACTTGTCAAGAACTTCCTGTTGCTTCAGCTTGATTTCAGCATCGCGGTATTCGTATTCAGCGTCGCGGACTTCCTTCTTCGCTTCCTGAACGGCGGAATAATCCGCAGTCCAAATCCACTGTCCGTTCTTATACATACGGACGTTGCGATTCATGAGCGTGTTCTGAAGCTTGGTTTGCGCCTTCGCCAACGCCAGTTCCTTTTCGGCGATGTTGTATTCAAGTTCCTTATACTGATACTGTCGCTCGAATTCGTCAGTGATGTAGTCCGCCTTATACATTTCATCTTCGGTCAGCATTTCAAGCTGATTCAGATAATCCTTGAACAGAACGCGGCTTTCGTCAGCAATCTGATTCAATTTGGCAGACATCTTGTTGTAGTCGTCTTCGTTGAACATCGCCTGACGAAGCTGTTCGTCAAGATAGTCGGCGGTCGACAGCGACACTTCAAGTTCCTTGTCGATTTCGTGGATGCCATCAGCGACGTCGTTTAAGATTCCGAAGAACACTTCGTGAAGCTTCTTGATGGCTTCGTTCTTGTCAATCTTCGCCTGAAGTGCATCAAGCTTGTCGTTCAGACGGTCTTCGGCTTCGTCGAGAAGGTCGTTGATTGCATCTTTGACGTCGTTCAGCGCGTCTTCGGTCGTCTGCTTTTCCCAATCTGCAAGACCAGAAGCAAGGTCGCGCTTCGCGTTGTAGTAGCCCCACCACGCCTGCTGCAAGTCTTGAATTTCCTGCGACGTCTCGGCGTAGCCCAACTTGCGAAGTCGTTCGGCTTCGGCGTGGGCGGCTTCCATCAGCTTGATGTAAATTGCCATCTGCTTGTTGACTTCGGCACGGTAGTTTGCTTCGTCATTTTCGCCATCGTAAAGGTCTGCTAACTGTTGCGACAGATACAGTTCGTGTTCAAGAAGACGGATTTCGCGTTCATAGGCGGTTTCGGCGTCGGACTTCTTGGAAGAAGACGACGACGTGCGAAGATATGCAAGGGTCTTCAGCAGATTATCGTAATTTTCTTGCGCTGTTTCAAGGTCTTTCGCAGCCTGCCCAATTTCATCCCAACCTTCGGGAAGTCCGCGAGCACCTCTGCCGGTGTAGTGTTCCATCAACATCTGCTGCTTCAACGCATTGATGTTTTCAAGAATCGCAGACGTTTCCATGTTCCAAGACGTCGCTTTACCGGCGTTAGCCGTAATTATAGAAGCTGCTGCCTGCTTGGCTTCATTAAGTGCAAGAACGTAACTTTCCTTTTCCTTTTCGATTAGCGCTTCAAGTTCGCTGCGGCTAATCTTGTAGCCCTTGGACGTCCACACCATCGCGTCGTATACGTCGTCGCCATAGGCTTCAGCAAGGTCGGCGGCAGCGTCAGCAGAAACGTAGCCAGATTCGGCAAGTTCTTCCTCGGCGGCTACGACGGATTTTACCTTGTCTTTGAATTTGGTGATTTGGGACGCGGGCGTTTCAAGATTGATAGAATCAGAAAAATCTTCGCCAGCCCTTGCGGCATTAAGCAGAATGCGAACAAGTTCCATAAACGGAATGCCGGCTTCCTGCGCTGCTTGAACCATTTCGCGAATCGCGGGCGACACGCCATTTAAGACGGTTTCTATAAATGTATCAAGGTCTTCGCCACCATCTTCAAGATACTGCTTAAAGACATCTGCGTTTTCAGCAACGATTTTACCAAGTTCAGAATAGGCGTCGGAATATTCATCTTTGATATCTTCCACCTTGTCGGAATAAGACATTAAAGAATCGTAATAAGCGTCAAGAACGGCCGCGATTTCGGGGTAGTATTCGCGCAGAAGCTCGAGCTGCGGAACAACGGTGTTCGTCAGTTCGCTTTCAAGCTCGTTAATTTTGGCTTCGATTGTGCTTGCAAGCTTTTCATTGCCGTCGTCGGCAGCTTTTTCGTATTCCTTGCGAAGATTGTCAATCTGCTTCTGATATGCGTCGATGACTTCTTCGGGGGCAACGCTAATAGACGTACCTTCAACAACGGTACGTTCAGAACGACTGCTACGATTAGAACGACCAATTCGATACTGCCCAACACTAAAAGTTTTGCCGTGCAATTCATCTGCGGTCTGCTTGCGCTGTTCCTTGATAAGTTCAAGACGCTTTTCTTCAAGCGCGATTTGGCGTTCAAGCTGCTTATTTTCTTCTTTCAGCCGGTCAAGTTCGTCTTGTTCGACAAGACCACCTACGCCTTTGTTGATGGTGTCTTGAAGTTCTTGAATCTTTTCGTCGTTTTCAGCAATCTTGGATTTGTATTCGTCAATTTCGCCCTGCGACGTGTCGATTTCATTACCAAGGCTTTGTAATTCCTGCGACAATTCGGCGGCAGAATGGTGTAGTTTTTCAATGATGTACACAAGCCCAGTAATCGCGATGGTAAGCGCGGCAACAACGGGAAGGATAGTCCCAAGACCAGCCGCGCCAAGAATTTGCGTTAAAAGTTTGCCGGTAGTCACAAGACCACGCATTTCCATAAACAACTTGCCCATCAGAACAAGCGACCTACCCGCCTTAATGAACGCAAGAATTGCAGCCGTAGCCATTCCAGCCTGTACAACGAGTTCGTTACTGAAAACCTTCATAAAGGCTTCGCCAAGATTAAGAAGTTGACCGATTGCCCATTCGAAGTTCATATTTTGAACCCAAGTCTGGGCAAGGGCGTTAATTCGGTCTTGCTTGGCGGCAATGCTATCTTGATAGACAGCGTATTTTTGCATAGCTTTGCCATTGCTATTAAGCGCGGAATTTTCAAGTTCAAGCGCTTTATCATACGAACTCATGAGTGCCAGGAAATTTTCCCGCTGTCGTGTACCCGCAATGGCGGTCGCCAAACTTTGTTTAGTTAAATCATCATATGTTTCCCAACCTTTTGCAACATCGTCAAGGACGTCTTGCGCGTCGCGAAAATCCTTATTGGTGTCACGGAGGCGAATACCAACCTTTGATAGAACCTTTTCAACATCATTAACATACGTGGTAATATCTGTATATTCACTTTCAAGGTCTTCAGACAAAAAAGTTCCTGCCTTAACAGAACCCATTCTGGAAAGAATTGTCTTCATCACTAACTGTTACTTTAATGACCACTTTCGTGGCGGGAACGGAACTTCCAAGGTAATTATTTCATACCGCCCATTCCTCTCACACTTGGTTCTTCGCGAAACTTATCAGTGTGAGGTCAGACTGTCGCATCCGCACCTAAGTGCAGTTTCTTCATTCAGTCGTTCATCGTGGATTCCATTAGTTGCAAATCTGCATATTCATTATATAACAATCCGCTCAAATCGTTATACACATAAGAAGAAGAATGATATGACATAAGTGCCAATGGTGTTTTAATAAATTCGTCTATAAGGCAAGAAATCAATTCCGGGCTTTCGTCAATGTCTTTTTCCCACAAATACAATATCTTTGTATTTTCTCTATTTTCAACATCTTCTTTCTTTTTTCTATCTTTTTCAACAACACCATCTGTTATTTTAGAATCGCTTGGACTTATATGCCTTCTTACGTCACAATGGAAAAATCCGCCCATAATTTCTATAAAAAGATTATATTTTGGCAAATATATGTCCATCGAATATCTTCCGCTTTTCTTTTCTGGTTCATATTCTATCTTATTATCTTTTAATATGTTAAGGACTTTAATGTGTGGTTTAGTCATTGTTGCCTTATATACACCATCGTGTATGTTTTTAATTGTATTTTCAGAACGCAATATGCTAAAGCAGTCGTCTGAACAAGTTTTAACATTAGCATAATATGTGTGATACTTTTTTCCGCACACAACACAAACACGCTCCTTTTTTATATTTACATTCATGGTTTTACAATCCTTGGAACAACAGACATGATTGCTTTTCAAAGACATAAATTCCTTGCCACATATAACACAATTTCTTGGCGTTCTATGCTTGTCCGCATAATCCCACCTACAATCAGTCGAACAGAACTTTAGTTCGCCGTCGTGCTGTAATCTTGTTCCCATATATTCTTTCCCACAGTTCGCACAAACATTTTTGTAATATCGTTTCGGACGCCTTTCTTCGTGATATTTTTGATTGCATTTTTCGCTGCAAAATCTTGTTTTATTTTCATCTTCAACATGCTTCCCGCAATAAGCACAATTAAATCTATGAATCATATTATCCTCCTTTCTATTGTATTATAACATAAAAAACAATATTTGTCAATAGTGAGCGTATAATGAAATCCTTCGACCCTGTTACCCCTTTCGCGTGGGGCGTCCAAGCATCCCTTTCGGGAATCATTAGAAGAAATTTTTCTAAAGCGGTTTATTTATTATGCCGCTTCGAGAGCATAAAGTTCACTCTCGCCAACAACAGATGCGCTTCTTTGCGTGACTTCGCGCACCGTAGCAACATAGCCAAGTAAGCGTTCAAAAGATACGCCAGACTGGGCCGCGACATTCGCAGACCTCTGAAGCGCAATCGCCAAATCGTCAACGCTTGAAGCAGATTCAATATCGACCTGCGACATGGCATCAACAACGTGCATGACGTCCTGCGTTTCCATCTTATAGCCGTTCAGAACAGACGTCAAATATTCAGTTGCTTCCGCCGATTCAATAACGCCAATTCTGGACATAACCATAGACGCCCTAATCAGTTGCGTTGCTTCTTCTGCGCTTTTACCCTGACGAAGCCAAGCGTCTGCACCTTCTGCAACATCTGTCACCGTAGCCGACATTTCGACCGCCAAATCAGCATATTCATTGCGCAACTTTTCGGTCGCTTCAGCGGTTCCAAGCGTAACAAGCTGGATGCTTGTAAACGCCTTATTAAGTTCCTCCGCTGTTTGTATAGACTGCTTAAATTTGCTTACGGCAAACCACATTGCACGATAAACGGACGTATAGTTAATGATACGCGCAGTAGCGTCAGCAAAACCGGCAGAAATGTTGCTTAAAAGACTGTTTTTCTTCTTCCACGCCTTTTCGGTTTTATCCAGCGACTGTTTAAGCGCTTCTTCGCTTTTCGTATACGCGACGTTAGCATCATTCAGTTTATCGGTATTTACAAGAAGTCGTTTTGTTTCTTCCGCTTCTTGCCGCTTTTCTTCCACCACGGCTTCCGCCTGAATAACGGCGGTGGTGCGCAATCCATGCGATTCCAACTGTGCAAGTTTCAGTGCGACTTCGGCATCACGAACATCCTTAAGCTGTTCTTTATACTTGCTTAAATTATTGCCCGCATTTCCAAGTTCGCCTTTAGTCCTTGACAGCACTTCCTGCCAACGTTCAAGATTCTGTCTTGCGTCTGGCATTTCCGCATTGAACGATTCCATTTCATAGGTCATGTTCTTCCATTCCTGTGCATAAGAAGAACCTGCCTGTGATAACTGATATCTATTTTCTAAGTCTCTTACTTGTTTTTCAAACTTCTTAAATTCATCACGAAGCCTTTGCGTTCTATCTTGAATCTGCGTGGATGTATCAACCCATTGTTTGCCGTCCCATTCTTGGAACACGCGAACCAGACGTTCGCCTTCGCCCGCAAGTTCAACAACACGTGTCCTTACGCCCGAAATAGATTCCGCATATTCCTGAATGCCAACGACCTGCGCAGAACCCTTTCCGCCCAGTTCGCCCATCGTGCGATTGAAATGTTCAAGTTCATCAGAACTAAATGTGCGTTTAATCTGTTCACCCAAGTCTCGAACCTTTGCTTCGAGTTCATCAATAGCATTCGTCTTCGCTTCGCCTTCAAGCGTCTGCGCGGCTTCACGCATCTTCGCCTTCAAGTTGACATATTCGCTTTCAAGCTGTCGAACCTGCGCCGCGTGCTTTTCAGCCGCCTGTGTGAGCGATTCAATGGTGTTGCCAGTCTTAGCCAAGTCCGCCTTAAACTGGTCGGTAATACCAGTCATGTCGAACGCCTTGCCATACTGCTGACGCAAGCCGGCAATATCCTTGCCGACGTCCAACGTAGTCTTGCCAAGGTCGTTCATAATCTGCGCGTACTGGTTACGCAGCTTGGTTAGCGTCTGCTTAGGGATTTCGGCATCCACCGCAAGCTTACCAACCACCTGATTTTGAAAGCGCTGTTCCCATTGCTTTCTAAGGTCTTTGTCCGCGTCCTGTTTAATTTCAGGAGCCGCTACAAATCTAAGTTCAAAATCCGGCAAATGCGTTCACCTCACTTATATCGTGTAATAGTTAAGCCGCCATGGCGTTCGCTAAATTCAGCTTCTATAATAGTTTCTATTCCTGTACTATTAAGGTAGCTTTCAATATCTTGTATTGTCTTTTCCATAAACTTTGCGCCTTTTCTTTCAAACATCTTCATCTTACTGTCGTCTTGGTATTTACCTTCAGTACCTTCTTCGAGTATACCGACAAGATAATTTCCATCAAGCCCGTTATTCTTCACATCAACATATCTACCAAGATATTCACGCGTTACATCGGTAGCCATGTCTTCAATTTCGTTCGAATCAAAATAAGCCATGTTTGAAAAAGCGTCACCCAAATTTTCTGTTCTTGAATCATACTTTACGGTACTTGCGAATTTACCGTTTCCGCTTTGGTATGGCTTCTTTGCTATACGGTCTTTATTTGTAAGATATGAATGCCCGGGCGCAAAAGCCGCTTCAGCATTTTTTTGAAGCCTATTAGCCGCTATTTTTGCAAGTTCGGTGACAAATCCTTTGCAGCCCTTCTGCATCAATATATTAAGTTCCGATTCATTCATTATATATTTACTATTTGCCTTTGGCATAAGGATTCACCACCCAACCCACAAAATGACAAAAAGAAGGCTGCGCTTAACGCACAGCCCCCTCATTGTAACCAATAATATAGTTAAGATTTTTAATTACATCCTGATTCTCACCAAGAATTTTCATGGACGCTTCAAGGTCTTTCGCCATGTCAGTTGTTCCGACATCCAGCAGTACCTTGCGAAGCATTGCAGAATCGCCCATGTCGAAAGCTTCGTCAAACATTCTGCAAAGGCGGTCATAGTCGTTCTTCACATAATGCTTGATAAACAAGTCAAAATTTGCCGCCATGCAGCGGTCATACATTTCTTCGCTGTCGTCGTCAACTTCCACGTCGACATATGCCAACAGCAGAACGAAGAACTTTGCTAATTCCTTCATTTTTGCGATTGCAGTCGTGTTACTGATATCAAGTTCAGCCGCAACAAACTTCTTGTCGCAAGAATTGATAAGGTCGACCTTCGCGTTAATCGGCATATAACGCGAAATCTTAACATCATTAAGCGTCTTCGCATCTTCGCGCGTAAAGGCTTCAAACATTTCACTAAGCTTCATAAAATAACCCCTTTACTTATTCAATAGTTTAGTACCAGCCAGTCCGATTAAGATTCCTTCTGCTTCGTCGCTATCGCCGGTAGTTTTGTCGTATTTTTCATCAATCCAACTAAAATTTAATCCGTGAAGTTCATTCACAAGCTCGATTGCTGCCTTCTTCTGGAATTCGCGACGCGGTTTTTCAGGCTTAACACCTGCCAGCCTTCGCCATTCAGACGGTTCCATCTGATAGAACGCACAATCGTTGTTGATACAGTGGCTATAAATGGTTCCTTGCAACAACAAAAGAAGTTCACAGATGCGCTTATTCATTGCACTTGAAAGCGGAACGTCTTCGACAAACACTACGTTGATATCATACGCCTTGAACAAGTCGCCAACCATATGATAGATTTCGTCGATTCTGTCGAACGCATTCTTCTTGTCAGACCTAAACCGACCATGATTTATAAGCGCGCCATCTTGATAGACAGAAAAGCCCGTGCTTGTCGTGCTTAGGTCAAGTCCAACAACAATCATTAAATCACACCACTTGTAATTAAATAGTAAAGAACACCAAAGCAACCGCCGCCAATAAGGAAGTCAATAACGACGCGCTTCACAATATCAATGACATCAATCTTGCTTCTTTCGTCAACGGCATGGATTCTATTGTCCATGTCCGTGCGAACCCCGTCCACTTTTCTATCCACTTCGTTAATTTTAGTTGTAAGAGCGCCAACATTCTGAGTCAAATCTGCGACAGTTCTTCCATTTTCCGTTGTCGCAGTCGATATCTGCACCATCGTATCCTTGATGGCTTCAAGGGTGGCGGCGAACTGTTCCGACACCTTTGTATTACGTTCAGTTAAAACATTATTGCGTTCCAACGCAATTTCCGTGTGCCTAAGACGACCGTCGAATTCGTCTTGGCGCTTTTCAATCATTGCAATTTCGTCCATACGAACCTCCACCTATCATTCTGTCTGATTGAAAGACGAATATAAGCGGACTTACATTCGTTTGTAGCAAGGGAAAGCTGGTCTTGCACCAAGCATCTTTGTAAAAATATTCTTCTTTGAACTACTTCCCTATATGAAAGGTGGGGCATTAAAGCCCCACCATATCAATCGACCACAGTGGGTTCGTTTTCCTTCTTGGTCTTTTCCGGCTTGACAAACAAGACCTTCAAAAATTCAGCAGGAAGACCGATGAAATAGTCTACGTCGTCATACGAATAGACGTCGGCGCCACCGTAGAATTCGCCAGTCTTAAAATTAAAACTGTAGATGAAGTCGGTTTTGCCATCGCCCTTACGCACAACTGTGAAAAGAGGTTTCATAAAAAGAATCTCCCTTACGCGGTAATGTCGTCGGTATCGTAAATGAAAATATCCCACAGAACAGGGGACTCGCAGGACTTCAGCGCTTCGAAGCTAATCGCGTGAACGGCGGGGTCGCCATCTGCGGACAGGTCGATAGACCATTCCTCACTGGCCTTAGCCTTGTAGATAACCAGCATACCAACGTAGTCCTTGCCAGAACAAGTGTCGCGGAACAGGGTCTTGCAGTGCAGACGAACGTTCTTCGCGAAGACTTCGGTGGAGTTGGAAATCTGCTTGGCGGAACTGATGGCAGGGTGGTAGACAACAAGAATCTTGCTGCCCTGCGGAACTTCACCAGCATTGAACGCAAGTGTCTTGGTTGCAGAAGCATAGGTGAACTTGCCAGCGGCGATAGTGCTGTCCTGCTCGAAGGTCTTGGCAACAGTGCCATCTTCGTTCAGGAGATAAGCAAAGCCAATTTCCTTACCAGCGTCACCCTTGGCGGTGTAGGTCGTGTTGACTTCATCGGCCTTAGCAGAAGCGACAAGAACTTCGTCAAACGGAATATCCTGAGTGTTGGTCAGCGTAACAACGCCAGAACCGGTCTGGATACCCATAGCGCCTTCGGTAATGACGGCGTTTTCAATGCTAAGGGTGGACTCCTTAGAATGACTGAAGCCAATAATCTTGGGGTTGCCAACGCCGCCCTGCGCATAGACCACAGTACCATTGTTGGACAGATTGGAGCTTTTCAGGTCTTCAAGACGCGCCTGGAGGCTACCATCTTCGAGACTGAAAGCATCAACAACGAAAATCTGCTGAACAGCAAACTTGGAAGTGTCGATTGCCAATGTAATCATCCTCCTTGAAAGTATTTAGGACATCCAGTTCAAATCTTCTTTGATTTTATTAAAGCTGGATGATTCAATGTTACCGGCATAGTAGCCGAAACATACATTGTCGTAAGATTTTATCTTGTTGATACGCAACAAGCCGTCGAAGAACTGATACAAGTACAAGTTATAGACATCTTCAAATGTTCTTCCCGTTGCCCACACAAGGCTGGAAATTTGCGGAGCAAGAAAGCTTTTGTGCCCACGCTTCAATTCGCGCTTACGTTTCTTTCTTTCTTCATTCACAAGAAACTTCATTGTCGTGTCGTTACCCGGATTGTATTCATCTTTTTCAGACTTGTTGTTCATATCCATAAGATATTTACGAATTTGCGTATAAACGCCAATATCTATCTTTGCACCAGTAGACGGGCTGATAAGCAGTAGGTCTTCACCTTCTGCCGACAACATGAAATCTTCTATGCCAGTAAGCCAGCCTATCTGCTTACTTACTTGGCTTTCGGGGTTCCACATTATGTTGCCATCATCGTCCCTTGTCAAAGTTTCACCACAAAGCATTATGAATACGTCATAAGCCTTTGTGTTTCTATAATCAATTCCGCTGTCATATAGCTCGACCATTAGGTCTGACGGCTTCAGTGTAAAAATATTTATCGCTGAAAAAACAAAGCTTTCGCCAAGTTCAATCACGTCGCTGATTTTAGGATGTCTGACCGTCAGATTGCCAAGCACAAGCGGCTTGCCAAGAAGAAGGTCAAGATTATCCACAGTCGACACCACCCATGTTACTAAGACTATAAATCATTCTATAGCCGTAGTACATATCACCAAAACGAAGCACCTTCGTACTAAGCGGCGTTACCTTCTTGATTGACATATCGCCAATCGTCTTGTTGTCAATCATCGCGTCAATCATGCTGCACACCGAATATGGACGAACTTCGCCATTTTCAAGAGGCCAGCAATCAAGATAGCAACCGACTTCAACATAAAGGAAGTCTTCCGAATAATACGGGTTATTTTCGGGTGGATTCGAATATCCCATATAGACATTTACAAATGTCTTCTGTTCGCCGACAGAATCAGCTTCGCGCGGCATCGGAAACACATTGTGCAAATAAATGTCAGACCATTCACTTGCCACTTCGTCGTATGGATTTGGGGCAGCATTGCTAATATAACGAAGAAGTTTGTCGTTGCCGCGAATCAGCTCAAAAATCTTATTGACAATGGAATTCCACTGCTTATAATAAGCCATTCATCACCACGCACCCTTCAACTTAATATTAGCGACAAATTCATGTTCGCCACTTCTACACACAACAAAGACAGTTCCGTCAGCGCGGCGGACGTTCTTTACACTGAACGAATTTCCATCAACGACGTTGAACTTGTAGCACGCATCGGGCACAGTCGTATCATCAGACACGGCGAAAGTAAACACGTCAGGTTCGACAAAGCCATTCTTATACAAATAGCAGTCAAACGTGGTCGTGTCCCCCTGAAGAATACCATAGCTGTTTTCCGCATAAGGCGAAACAACAACCGTGTACACGTCGTCGGAAATCGCGGGAATATTTATAGCAATAGAATCGCGAACTTCGCGGTTGTCGTCAAGACATGCCGTGACCGTTACGAATCCATTATTCAAAATCGTGACGATACCACCATCAACAGTTGCAACATTTTCATCGCTGGAATACCAGACGATGGGTCTATCAACAATGGTTTTACCATTCTTCAAAACAGTCGCAGTAAGAACAATACTATCACCGACAGAAGCAGAAATGTCGCCAACATCAATCTTAATAGAATATCTATTGGCATCTGCAATACCATTTACAAGGTCGTCAGTGTCTTCGTTCACATAGGACGCTTCCATAGTGACTTCCAGAAGACCAGCGGTCGTATTATCCCAATAAATTTCATTCATGAAATTATTGACACCAACCGAAACGATCTTGAATGCCGTCCACATGCCCGGTCTGCCAAAAAGAAGTCTTTGGTTCGGCCTTAACTGTTCGGATTCAATGTTATCCTGCATATATAATGTAGTGATACCATTGATATACTTCAAACCAGTAAGCGCAACGTCCTTTTCACTGTTGATTTTATCGTCAAAAACACAAGGGATTTTGATTAACTGTCCGTGCGTATTATAGAAACGAATTTCGTTTGTACATCTGCGAATCTTTCCCTTCTGCTGATACAGCGTGGAAGAATCAAGTGCAATGCAAAGCCAAACGCTTCTAAGATTATCGTCGTGGTAGTCAAATGTAATGTAATCCCCTTGTTTCAAAACTGGTTCGCCATAAGGATACATTTGAACATACTTGTGTCCAACAATCTGTTCTTCTTCCGTACCATCAAAAATCCACGCCTTGTACTGCTTCATCCCATAGGATTGACTGTGGTCAAGTTCGTGAAGGAAGTCTTGATGTTTAGACGAATCGTGAACGATGTATATCGGCTTATAGTCGGGACTAATTTCAAACGTATCTTTCACATTATCAATTACGGTTTCTTCAAATCCGTTTCTTCCAATGCTTGCGTAGCAACCATCGACATTGCTGTGCGATTTAGGTCTTAGCGCCATTAACTACCACCCCTGCCAGACAAGCCCATATAGTTATCTTCGCTTCCCTTATAGCTGTATTCAGATATAAGAGAATCGACCATATGATACTTTTGATTTTCCCAGTTTTCATTCTGGGCAGTAAGGTGATTTGCCTGTGAAAAGAAACGCAATGACTTTCCCGTAACGATGTACTTCATGGCGTTTTCGTCATTCTTCGATTCGGAAATATAGGGGACATTCATGCCTTCCGCAAGAATGTTAATTTCACGAACGTCCAAATCTGTATTGAATTCGCCATAAGTATATGCCTTGATAATAAGACCAGAACCTGCTTCCGGTACGAAGTCTAATTTGACGGTCGTCCCATCAAAAGAAGAAGACGGCGTCATATCCATCTTTTCTTCATCTTCGATATACCAGCACACGTATTCAGAACCAGCGGGCGGCGCGGGGTCAAGAATAAATTCGTCTTCCTTGCCGTCGCATTCAAATACGTATACGTTGGTTTCAGGGTCGGTCTTATCAGAAAGGTCTTTCCTGCAATCGTACATGAAGTACGAAATTGCAAACTTTAGATAGCCAAAACGAATGGTGTTTAATTCGCAACCATCTAAATTCTTGAGCCTTGGGTCATTCTTTATCAGGTTGTTGGCTTTGTAAACTTCAAGAAAGCTTGTAGCCATTACACACCTCCGTTCTAAACATTTTAGCCAATGACAGAAATCATCGCCTTGTACAGACGAGTCGCCATATCAATTTCCATGTTGAAATACTTTTCAATCACCTTGCGGTTTTCGTATTTCATATTACCGAACGCGCCATTCATATTCATAATGACAATCTTATAGAAAAGCGCATTGACCACATCGGACTGGAACTTCTTAGAAGTAGAATCGTCAAAATAGTCAAGAAGCTGCTTTTCGGTGCCATTGCAGACAATGTCAACAAGCTTTTCATCACTCATATCAACACGCGAACGAATACCAAAGTTTTCATATTCGACAGGGTCAACAAAATAAATAATGTTGTTTGCAAGCAACTGCCTGTTGGTGTTGCTTTTCAGCAGAATATTCATATCTTCGGAAGAAATCGAAATAACGTCGCCAAACTTGATATCAATTTCGATATCACCAGAAGCAGAAGTCAGCGTAACGCCCATACAGGCATTGCAACCTACTTCAACATTCCTACGACCATCCTTGTTAGAAGAAACCTTCCGGCGAAGACTTTCGTTCTCCGCCAGAAGGGTTTCGTTCATCTTAATCACAGCGTCAAGCTTTGCAAGGATGTCGCTATCAACAGTAGACTTCACAGTATTAGCCATTTCATAAAACCTCAATTCTAAAAGTGTAGTCTAAATTAGACCTTCTGAATACCGAAGTGCGCCTGAGTAGCAATAGCGGCGTCGAACGCCATGAAATACTGATACTCGCGACGATTGATGCTGTTGTTGGAAGCGGGGGTATTCATGACGCGGATGTAGTTTTCGCGAACCAGCTTCACGGGCTTGTCGCCAACATCGGGCATCAGGAAAATCTTGTCGTTGGGAACCAGCATGTTGACATTACCATCAGCATCACCAAGCGGCGCGGAACCGTCGGTAGCCTGATTCAGAACAACGTGAGGAATACCATAGGCGACAGGCAGGAAGCCAAGACGAAGAACTTCGTCCTGAGAAGCGAAGCCGTAGCCGGTGGTAGCGGTAGCACCCATCTTGTTAAGGGCGGGAAGCGTACCATAAGCCTTAACACCAGCATTGTTCAGAGCCTGAAGATAGGAAATGGTCAGGGTGTAGTTGTTGGCATTGAAGGTGGAACGATACAGCGGGGTGTTGGTGATAAGGTCGGTATTGGCGACCAGACCAACGCACAGCTTGTACTGCGCATAAAGCAAAGACATAACGACGCGGGCACTTTCCTTACCCATGTCAATGTCACCCTTCAGCATACGGATAACGTCGATGGCGGAACCGGTGCTGTAAACCTTCGGGGTAACAGTGATGGCGGTCTTCGCAACACCCTCAAGGAAGGTGACATTGCTCATGTAGCTGTTACGCTGCGCAATGGGCAGACCCTTGGTCTCAATGTCATAGGTCAGAGAACCACCGATGTCAACAGTATCGACATTGGCGAAAACGTTCATAGCCTGCGAATCGGTCTTGACCATGATACCAAGCAGAGATTCGGTAAAGATGGCGTTATACATAGACTCAAAGGTGGGATTATCGAAAGCATTCAGGATGTGACGAGTCTCGGTAATCTCGGAAATGCCAGCCTTGGCGCCACAGTAAGAAAGAATAGCCTTGCGGGTTTCATCATTCTTCTGATTGTAGGCAGCAGAGTCATAGGAGAACTTGGTGACAAGACCGCTGGAAGCGTAGTCACGCGACATCGCAGAAAGACCCAGTTCGGTCAGATTGTCGATGATATTCTTGGCGTCGACATCCTTAGAGATGCCAGCGAAATAACGAAGTTCGTTCATTATAGTGAATCCCCCTTTCTAATTAGTCAACAACGGTCGCGACAACCGTGTCGATGAACTGGTAGCCGAACATACCGCCCATGCGGAAATGCTTCTGCGCCAGCATCATAAGAGCAGACTTGGTGGTAGCAGTACGGGTCGCAGCAACCTTACCGGTATAAGCGCCGTCAACGGGCTCAATGTAGCTACCAGCAGCGAAAGCGCCGTCAATAACGTCAGTAGACAGTTCGAAATCAAGACCAGGAACCAGCATGATAGCAGTCACGACCTCGCCAGCCTGATAAACATACTGGGTGTAGTCGGGCCGACCCTCGGGACGACGACCGTCGGGAAGAGTCTCAAAACCGTCATTGATGATGATAGCCGCACGCAGACCAAGGTCGGCGGTAGCAGGCTGGGAACCAGTGTAGACCTGATAGTTGTCGGCGATGCTGGAATCAAGCGCCTTCAGCATGACGATATCGCCAGCGTGCAGGGTCTTGCCAGTGGGGACAGAAACCTTCTTGACAAGGTAATCAGGAACGCGAGGATTAGTCGCGCGGCAAAGATAATTCCGTTGTGTTAGTCAAACTAACTTACTGCTTCATCGAGCTCTTTTTCGCAAAAGCTACTAAAGTCTTACAGCCCTTCACAGCATAGAGGTGCAACGACACCTTTAGACTGCAATCTTTTAACTTAGATTGCATATCTACTCAGGTTGATAGCAGCATTGTAATCACGGTCGATTGTAAAGCCACACACTTCACATTCGTACACGCGGTCGCCAAGTTTCAAGCTTTGCTTTATGTTTCCACAGCAAGAACAAGTCTTACTGCTTGGATAGAAACGGTCAGCTTGAACAAATTCAATCCCGCGCCATTCGCATTTATATCGCATCTGTCTGACAAATTCATGAAAACACTGTTCCTTAATTGCCACACCCAAATGCTTATTTTTCATCATGTCGACAACATCTAAGTCTTCCATTACCACCCTTGCCGGTAGTTTAGTAACCAAAAAATGCGTCGCTTGGTGAATATAATTCATGCGAATATTTGAAACGCGTGCATACAACTTACGAAGTTTTGCTTCTTCTTTCATAATATTATTCGTCTTTACAAACTTGTTCCCAACTCTGTTCTGTTCATATTTGCGCGAAATTGAACGCTGTATACGAACTATTTCCTTCTTCAACTTGCGTATCCGACAAGATTTGTTAATATTATGAAATACGATTTGGTCTTCGTTAAATTCTGCCACCGCTAAATCTTTCAATCCAAGGTCTATGCCCATGCTTACATCCGTTAATTTAAGTGCTTGATTTTCGCACATCATGCCAAAGGACAGCATCCACTTACCATTCTTATTTGATATTCGTGGGTTTGTGAACTTGTGTCCTTTCCCCAAAGGCAATTCAAAGTCTGTTTTATAACGAACCTTACCAATTTTTTCTATTGAAACTTTCATATCTGAAAACCAGATATTTTCACGAATTGGAAATCTTAGCCCGTTCGACTTTCGACTTTTGAACTTTGGGTAACCGGATTTTTTATTAAAGAAATTTTGGTATGCTTTATCAAGGTCAAGACATATATAGCTAAGGCTTTTATTAGAAACGTCATATAACCAATCGTGCAGACCATCGTTCTTTAATGGTTTAAGTAAGCTTATCATTGAAAATCCAGACAGATATTTCCCGCCATTTTTATACAGTTCTTGCTGGTATGCCAACATATAGTTCCAGACGAACCTACAAGCACCCGCATGGCTTAACATCTTCTGTTCTTGTTCTTTTGTTGGGTATAACCTTATCTTATAAGATTTAATATACATCGTTATCACCTCCTCTTATTAGTTATAAGAGGAGACGGTGGGAACATACCCCACCATGCTTCTTCTCCTTTATCGGGTCGCTACCCCGTGACACTCCGTTTCGGAGTCTTTGCCTTTCGGCAAAGCGCAGACTATATCTTCATCCTTTCGGATGCCCACCACAGTCTTCGCCAATCGCTTGCGAAGCACTTAGTCGTTGAACCTTCTGCATTTTGCATTATAGCATATTTTACAACGCTTGTCAATACTTTAGTTGTAAATATTTTATGAACAAAATACAGCTTGGCTGCTGATTGCCCATTACGGGAAGCGTTTAGGGTTTAACCTTGCGCCATCCGGTATATTTTTTCTACTTTCGTCGCCATCACGCTTAGGATTTAACCTTACGTTGTGGCTATACCGGCTTTAGGGGTTTCCAGCAATTCAATGGGTATTTTTATCGAACACATTTCTGTGAACGTGACCTATCGAACACGATGGTTCATTAAGCCATAATAATTCAACATCCTTTCTTTAATTAGCGTACAATAGTATTGTACTTCTTAGCAATCTTAGCAAGTTCGCTATCGTTGCTTTCAGAACCGGCAAAACCGGTATTAACGCCCGGAAGACCATACGAGAACTTAAATTCGTTCTGCGCAGCCATCTCGGCGAATTCCATAGCGCATTTCGCAATGGCGTTGTCCATTTCTTCGCAAGTGCAAGTTTCCGCAAGCTTCTTCAGTTCGGCAATCTTTTCCTCGCTGAAGCACTTAGCGTACTTCTCAACGGAAGCCATGTTCTTGGCGCAAACTTCCTTCTTTTCGTACTCGGCAAGAGCCGCGCACTTTTCTTCAAGTTCGGCACACTTGGCATCAAGCTCTGCACACTTAGCATCATAGTCAGCGCACTTCGCATCCAGTTCAGCGCACTTGCCATCAAGGTCAGCCTGAAGACCAGCGCACTTTTCTTCTGCCGCTGCACAAGCTTCCTCGGAGGCCGTCAGACTGGCACACTTTTCGTCGAATTCAGCACACTTCGCAGTATACTGTTCCTCAAGCTCTGCATACTTCTGCTCAAAGTTTTCCATAGACAGACCAAGTTCGCGATAGTGACGTTCAAGATGCTTCTTAACGTCGCCACTTACAATTCCCATCTGAGATGCACGGGCAAAAGCAGCCTTAACGCCAGCCACATTAAGAACAAGCTTACCGTCCTTCACCTGATGGTGGGGATACTTCAGTTTTTCGCTTGGGGCATCTTTGTATCCATCTTCAACAACAAGATACGCTTCTTTCACAAGACTTTCGGCGTTACTTGCTTCAAGAAGCTTGCCGTAAAGCGCTTTGCCGGGATTATCCCAAGAAGTGCCTTCAACAGCCGCTTCCTTATCGTTGTCGATAGTAATGTTCACTTCGCGATTTCCTCCTTCTTCAGAATTATTTATTGCTACGGCAGAACCGTTGCAAACAATAGAATTGACCCATTCACGACCAGCTTCGCCACCATACATATTATATAAAATGTATTTGCCGGTGGGCGGCGTGCTTTCTTTGACGGGTTCAGGGTTGGCGGCGAAGTATTCCTTCATTTCGTCAATGGAACCTTCATACATAGCGCCAATTTCGCAGTTGTTTCTAAGGCTGTTGTATACAACCTTGTTTCCACCACGATTAGCTTCTTGCCGCATTTCAATACCATGCTTCATAATGTCAAGAACATTTTCTGGAATTTCGTAAGCCTTCTGTGAAGCAAAACAGAAATACTTATCATTAGATTCCTTGGCATAGTCGTCATAGGAAAATCTAAGGGACTTCAGTCTGGCGCCCTGCATGATTTCCCTAAACTTTTCACCAAGCGCGGTAATGGCGGTAATGTTGAATCTTTTAAGCTTCAACGCGCCATCTTCAAGCTGTTCCGCATCCTTAATAGCAAATTCAACAGAAACCTTAACATCGCCATCACGACGTTTCAGGATTTCAGCAACGTGCGGCAGAAGATTCTTCCACACAACAACGTTGATTCGAAGATACTGCTTGCCGTCGCGTTCAACAAGCTTTGCGTCTTTTAAGCCACTTTCAGGGACACAGCCAAAAGGAAGAATACGGTCGCGCGTAATGCGGTCGGGATATTCTTCACGGAAATGTTCCATAAAGTCATTGTGTTCACCATCAAGCGGATTCCACTTGTTATCAATTACGCCATACAGCGGCTTATTAGCAAAGCTGGGAAGCGATTCCCAAACACAATCTTCGTCAATGATACATTCATTAGGATTCCAACCAGTATGAAGTGCATCAAGTTCAAAAACAGACACATAAGGGTCTTCGTACAATAACTTCATATAGTCAACTTCATGGGTGAAGTTATCCATTTTGAACACCCCCAGTCGGTTTATTCATAGTCCAAACGTCAAGCAGCTTCTGAAGCCTGTCGGTAAGAATAAAAACCCAAACCACACGGTCTGTCTTAGACGAACGATACGAATACACGTATTCAATTCCGTTTTCAGTCAAGAACGCCTTCTGGTTCGGGCTTCCGCACCGATAAAACTTGAACTTTTCCGAAAGTTCGCCAATGTTTTCAATCCTCATAGCACCCACCAATCCTGCGCCTGCGCGTCCATATCGTAAAGGTGGTTGCCATACTGCTTCTTCTTATCAACAAGAAGAATGGCGTTGGCTACATATTTGGAATATTCGCGGGAAATCGGCGTCAAAAGGTCGTAGACGTTATGATTGCCCGCGTCTTTTGCGTCAAGCTTCACCTTTTGCAAGAAATCGTTCGTTTCAAGCGTCCATTCGTAAAGCTGATTGATAAGCGAATCAACGTCTTCGTAGTCTTCGTTTGCGCCTTCAACGCCAAGATAATTGACGTCATAGTTGAAGTTTTCTTCAATATCATTCACTTGGTCTGCCAGAAGCGGATATGCGTGTGCAAGCTGGTGATGTACCAGTTCTGCAAGTTTCGGCATAGCAAACTTAACATTAAGAACAGACTTCATTCTGTCAAGCTTCTTGTTCATCCAAAAGAACTTCTGACCAAGCTGATCGAGTTCAATTTTGACTTCATTTGAAATAAGCATTATACATCACCACCTTTATTCACCAGCATCAATAGATTCGTCGCGCGATTCAGAGCGCTTGCTATCAATTTCTTCCTTCGGTCTGCCGCCTTCGTTGGAACTCATTGTGCTGCCAAGCTGCAACGGCTTCATCTTATCCTTGATGTTCGTAAGGAAGTTTTCGATAATGTATTCGTTTTCGATTTCGAAAGGTTCAAAACCATAATGCGACATTACATAAGAAATGGGCGCGTTAGCACCAGAAAGCATCTTCAAAACGCGGTCTTGTTCTTCGTCTTCGTACAGCTTGTTGCCGTGGAACTTAACAACCCAGTCAAACTGCGTACCGCATTCAATACGGATAAGCCAGTTGACAAGATTCTGCGCGCCTGCATACATGCCATTGCTGGCATAGGCAAACAACGCACCAGTCGCAAGCTTCAGCGCAGCAGCAGATTTCTGATCAGAATTGAACAGCGCGTTAGGAATACCGGAATAGTCATAGAACGACTTGTTCGAAATGTTTTCCAGCCCTTCCATGACGCTTGTCTGGTCTGCATTGATGGGCGCTTCGGTATCAAACGGGCTTGCGAATGCAACGAAGTTTTCAGGAAGAACGCTTCTGATACTATCAATGATAGAAGACGCTTCTTTGTAGGTAATCTGCATCTTGCCCGTCGTGCTATCCGTAGGAATCTTAAAGGCAAGCACGCGCCAAAGGTCTACAACCGCTTTCTGTTTAATCAAATCACGATAGCCGATTGCGTCAAGCGCAACACCGGCAGCACCAACCATAGGCGGAACCTTAATCGGGCGATTTACGTCAAACAGGAAACACCAGCCGTCATACGGCGACACCGGCATATACTGATAGGGTGCAATCGCAGCGCGCGAATATTTGTGACTTGCCACCAGTTCTTCACGTTTTCTGCAAAACGCTTCGTATGCCGCCCACAGTTCGGGAACTTGCGTCTGCTGGAAAGCAAACCTATCAAAATAGGTCAAGTCAATAGAAAACAGGTAGCCGAATGTCCACGGCGCCGTAATATAGCAGAATTCAGACGGAAGGTCAATCATGTCAAATGTGTCGCGCGTTCTATTGAACCACACAAATGCCACGCCGTCCTTACACGCCTTGTTATCAATCTTGCGAATCTGATATGGAATGTTCAGCTTCCGAAGGAAACTAAGAACCTTGTTGTAGCTTGCCCTGAATTCAGGCGACTTCGCCTTTTCCGCAAGGTTGGGCGTTGCACAACGCAAATCATAGTGATATGACTTGATGTCTGACAACAGGCTTGCCGCCCTGCCATACTGCAAGTTCGCGTTTTCAAGATAGTGTGAAAGCAGTCTAAGGTTTTCTGCATTCTGTTCTGGGTGCTGAAGCCAATCTTGAAGATTATCACTTGTCGCAGAACCAGACGTGAACGCAAGGTTTTGCATTAAACTTTCGCTGAAAATGGGATTATAGATACCTTTTTCAGAAAGGGAATATGCAACTGCTTCAAGGTCTTTAATATTAGTGCTGATTTTGTTCGCGAAATACATCGACCCACGGTCACTTCGCATGAAGTCACAGAACTGCTGAATTGATTCAAGCTGTTCTGGCGTTGCGTTTTTGCGCGGTCGACCACGCGAACGCTTTTCATCTGCCAAGCAGATTCACCCCTTTCATCTAAAGATTCGTCCGAATTTGTTCCCGACACGCACATTAGAAGAAAGGCTTCTGTTCATGCTTGAAATGGCGGAATACATATCGTCGTCATTTAGTCCCTTCAGCAGTTCAGTGTCAAGAAGGGACGCGTAATAGTTTAAGTAAATCAGAGAAACAATTCGGTCTTTTGTCAAACGTTTCGGTTCAACAAGTCGGAAATTACCACCGACAACATACACGGTAAGCGAAAGTGCTTCGTTGATAAGCTGCGTAGTTTGTTCAAACGGAGCAAGCAACCAAGGCCTTCCGCCCCAATCGCCAACTTCGTCAGTGTAGAATCTGAAACCAATGTCCTTTGCGAAATCCTTTTCAACTTCGTCTGGCTGTTCAAGAAGTTTAATCATGCCGGTCTTCAATTTATCCTTAAAGATAACAGCCATCTTACTGTTTAATTCAGCGGTACCATAAATGGGATAAATGCAAGGAATCGCATTCGGATTGATGGTCTGTTGCATATACTCTTCATACTTGTGTGCGATTGTTTCATGATATGCAACCGTAATCGGCGGGTAATCAACACCACGGATGTTATCATGAATGACGTCTGTCATGATATTGAAAATAGCATTGCCAAGATTTCGGAAGTCCATTACAAGCGTATCCGCTTCGAAATCCGTCATAATTTGACGGATACGAAGCGCCTGCGCAGGAGCGCCAACACCATTGGAGATTTCAGAATACACAATCTGCCGTTCGTATCCTTTTCCACGCTTCGGAATAAGTCTTGCAACATTGATTGCAGTGTTATCCGAACCACGCGCAGCAGAAGAAGCCAAGTCGACACCAACCAGTCGTATTTCGCCCGGAAGCTTTGGCATACGATACTTTTGCTTTCCAGAAGCGACTTCTTCTGGGCGCTTTGGATAGAACGCTTGCTTCAATACACGCGCTTTATCAAAGTCTTCATAAGAAAAGAAGGCGTTTTCATCAATACCGTAGGGTATATTTTGATACTCGCATTGGAAGGATATTAGGTCAGAACTTTTTCGCTCCGATGCAATTTCACGCGGTGACTTGATTCCATGTTCCAAGCTTGTCAAATAGTCAAACGCCATAAACACAGTGCTGTCCTTAGACTGAATGCCAGTTTTATCACCATAAATACTAATAACAATCTGTTGAATCGTATAAGGGAACCACCAGTTTATTTTAAGACCGGCAGAACTAATAGAAATCATTTTTGATTCTTCGGTTAAGTGACTATATTGCGGCAACCGTCGGAACGGAGCAGGTCTAACATAACGCATGGGGGAAACAACAGAATCAAGAAGGTCTTTGCGCTTCATACTGTTGCATTCTTCACGGATAATACAAGTTGCTCGATTCATATGTTATCCTATTGGCTTTTTATCCAATAGTTCTTATAGTTGTAGTTCCTATAAGGTCGGCGTACCTTTTCACCTGAATGTCAGGGGCGGGGACTCTTGGTTGCATTATATTCTGAATATCAGTTTCAGCAACTACGCTCTGCGTGTGAACACACTTTTAGATGCGTCCTTCCACTCGGATTAGCATTTCAGCCTTCCCGATTTCTTCCCCACTTTAGAAAAACTAAGTGTCACCACTTAGCGAGGCAATCGTTCAAGTACATTGTATTTTCCGTAAATATCAGCAAATCTGTTTCGCTTCCTATCTAAGAATATAGTAGAATCGTCGTATAGGAAGTGCATAAACATGTCTACATTCTTCATTCCACCAATCACAAGCCGAAGCGCAGCCTGTGTTCCGTTTAATCCGCAAATATATGAGCTAATACCAAATTCATATAGCTTGGTTCGCAAAGCTTCGATGAATTTTACAGAGGCGCAGCAGAAGTCGCACCGCGGGCACTTCCTTTGTTTGTTTTCACAAACACATCCGTCCCCGTCAAAAAATCCTCTAATGAAATGTCTAACCAAATCTTCACGAAGCGTTGGGAATTCTATGCACTTGCTTTTTCGTTCAATACATCCGTTTTTTATAAGGTCTTCAACCATTTTTGTGCAATATATGCGGATAAGACAGAATTTTGCAGGATTTCCACTAATAGCACAAATAGTGTCGCCCAAAAAGACGGGAATATTGCCATCTATGCTTTTAACGAATTTGCGTAGATGGTCGCTATCTGATTGTTGTAGTTGAATACCAAGTTCACCTTGTCTTACATTCCCAGTTTCCGTTTTTTGAACACAAACCCATCCGTCGGCATACATAAATCCAAGCCAGTACGCTTTTTCTTCCGTATCTATAGTTTCAAAAAAGTCTTTATTATAATGATACTTGCTTTTCTTCAAACCAAGGCGATTAACCTTCAAGTCGATTGCCGTCTTCGTTCTTCCAAGCTTTTCACCCATTTCACGATAAGTCATCGTCTTATAATTTTCTTTAATGAAGTCTAATTCTTCATTTGTCCATTCGCCATTACGCATAACGAGTTCCTTTCATAAATGAAATTTAATTTCGTTGGCGAAGTAAATTAAATAAAATTACCTCTTGAATTGTCTGACAATGATATAACCGTAATCTTCGAACCGTTGACAAACTCAACAATTCTATTGTTTTCGTTCATCGTTATCTTTGTAATTTCACGCTGAACGTTCGGATAATCATCGTAAAACCCTTGAATCTTACCAAGGATAACACCTGCCTGCCCCTTGGTTGACGAAACAACAACAATTTCGCTTTTAGGATAAAGTGACGCTATGCAAATAGCACCAAGACCAACAATCCACGACTTTGCCGTTGCACGAGATGCGGAAATTGTAATTTCGTCCTTCGCACCAATTTCGTACAGCATCATCTTCTGATAGTCATGAAGCGTTTTAATCTGAAAGTAGTGTTCGGCGTATAACTGAATGTTTCGCCGATATAGCGTAGCCCAGTCTTTAATTCGCTTCAAGCGGCTTTCGCTGATTTCCGTTTTCTTGATAATACCGCGTGGTCTTTTGCGGATGTCCGCAGACTTTTCGTTGCTACCAAACGGATTATAGTTAGTCGTGTTTCTCGCCATCGTCATCACCATCAACATCAAGATAGACGCCGCTGATATCTTCAGGTTTGAAGTCTTCAGCTTCCTTGTCCATCTTGTCCATTACGACGCGGAAATCACGCGACATGCCAATATAGTTACGAACAGCGCGGTCATAAGTGCGCTTAACGTATTCGTCAATACCTTCAACGTCTTTGAACAGCTTCTTGTTTTCAAGCCATTCGGCAGGCGACATTGTTTCAACGTCCTTAAGCCAGACGCCAAACGCAGCAGTAGACTTGCTACTGGTGCTTTCCTTCAGCTTATCAGGCGTAATTGAACACTTATCCATCAGCATGGTAAGCGTTTCGTAGTCGGACTTCTTAAGCTCGCCGCCTTCTTCGCGCGTCTTACGCATCTTTAGCTGTTGAAGACAAACTTCTTTAATGAGCATATCAACACCCTTTTCGTCGGTGTCTTTTGTCTTCGCCCATTCGTTGTATTCGTTTTCAAGGAACACATAGTCATCGTCTTCAAAACCAATGCCCCACTTCTTTTCAAGCGCGGACATCTTCTTGTTGTATGCCTGTTCAATAACTTCCGTCACGGGCTTGTCGGTCGTCTTATCTTCATAGCCTTCGGGACGGTCATTCTTGTAAACATCAAACGTTAAGTCTGCTTCTTCGTTGGTGCGATAGACACCTTGCAGGATTGTAAGATACTTACCAAACAGCGAAGTCTTCGTATTGACAGCAATCTTATCAATGTCACTTTCGGTTTCTTCTTCTTCAACACCGTTGATTGCGTTTACAGTCGCTTGCATACCATTCTTTTCAAGCGCCTTCATCAGCATACTATATGCCTTACTGTCGTAGCGGTAGTTCAAGCAGCGACACACTTCATAGATTGCAATATCAATGCGACCGTGCATCTGATAGAAGTAATTAAATAGGTATGTGCAACAGTCGATACACACGCTAAGGCGTCCCGACGTGTCTAAGAAATCGTAGCTTTTGTAAAACCGCCTAATATCCTTTTCGTTCGTGCAATAACGGCACTTTGCCTTTCGGATATCGCGGTCTTTTGTTTTTGCTTCGGCGATGGTCAGCGGTGCCGACCTGTCCATAGCCTTGGTCTTTCTCATGCGACCACCTTCCCAAAATAGTAAAAGCCACCCGAAGGTGGCTTTCGTCTAAAATTAAGTCAAATCAATAAAGTATTCAGCCGTCTTACCATGACCGGGCGTAAGTTCAATAATCATAGCACCCGGGTTAGACCCCTTACTAAGCGACATGGCAAAATCGTCAATACCAATAATAGAAGGACATCTGGAAACAAACTTCTTTACACCAACGTCTTCGCTATAGTGGTGATGAAGGTGTGCTGCAACAACACCGTCAACGGCAACGCCATACATATTAGAAAGGTCTTTGATAGCCTTTTCCATATCCTTCATTTCGCCATGAACACCAAGGATATTATATCCAGCGATATTATCGAAGATGTTGCCGGACGGGTTTTCAATCAGTTCAAAGTTAGGATTATACTTCATGCGCGCCTTAATATAGGCAATCACAATCTTAGACATGTTTTCGTCTTTGAACGTGCCGCGCGGCTGATTAAACATACGAAGTTCGGAATGATTGCCAGCAACCATGTGGTAACGAACATTCACAACAGACGTAAGTTCGTTAAGCCATTCACTGATGAACTCCATATACTTAACAGTGCCGTCAACAACACCATATCGAAGCTTTGTCAACTGACCAATACGAAGGACGCCATCGGTAAAGTCGCCCATCGAAAACACGTGAAGCGTTCCAATATCGTGTTCATGACAAAACTGCTTAACATAATCAAGAAGCTTTGCCATGCGTTCTGCGAAAATTTCGGGGCTGTAGGCATTGATGATTTCGCCCATTAACCCCTTGATTTCAAATTCCGATCCAAAATGGTCGTCCCCCGCCACAAGGATATATTCCTTGTTACCGTTTCGTCCATCATAAGCGACTTCGGGGATGGGAAGCGGCTCAAGATTTTCAATCGCGCCAAGAAGCTTTTCGACAATCAGTTCGTCACGAGCATTTTCGCGAAGCCAACTGTTGTACTCCATCTTTTCGGTCTGAAGACGAATACGTTCCTTCTTCAGTTCATTGCTTGCGACACGAATGCTTTCAAGCTGTTCCTGTCCGTCAATAAGCTTTGCGCGGTTTGCTTCAAACAGCTTCTTAAAGGAAGTGTAGTCTTTACGATACTTACTTTCGGTATATTCATAATTAAGTTCTTTGTTCAGAAGCTTTGCGACTTCATCCCAAGAACCAATCAGGTCTTTGTTCTCGCAGATTCTAAAAATGTATTCAACCTCGCCTTCAGCGGGGTTTCTATGGAAGTTAGGCATTTTCGTCTTCCTCCGGTTCTAAAATTTCTTCGTCAGAATCATTTGTGGTCTTGTCATGGAACCAGTTTCCATACCCAGCTTCACGCAACTTCTTCCCAAAGAAGTGACCCATAGTCGGGTATTCTTCATTCGGATAAATTCCATCTTCAACACCCTTGCGGTATTCGTTTGCAAGGGCACCCTTCTTCATCATGAACCGACGACGTTCAAGAATATCAGGGTGAAAGTTTTCGCGGAACCACCGCACTTTCTTAAAGCGACTACCTTCTGGATAGATGATTGTATTGTCGTCACGCACAACCATACTTTTACCAAGCTGTGCCGTTTCCTTTGCGGCGGCGTTAGAAGAATTGATAAGGTCTTCCAGTGTCTTTTCGCCATTCGACATGTACGGCGTGACAGATTCAACAAATCCTTCCGGAACAACTGTGTCCACGCCATAGTACAGCATGTGCCAAGGCTTTTCGAAGTCAATCATTGGCTTGAAATAGCCGAACTGCCAAATTTCTTCATCTTGGACATAGCGCGGAAAGTCAAGTCGCTGCCACTTGCTACGAATGTTTACGCCATTGAAGTCAACAGTCTTTCTTTGTAAAAGCTGTGCATAGATTGCAGGCCCAACTTCTTCAAGCACTTCCTTGACGTCCCACACACGAAACTTCGTCTTTCTTGCAATCATTAGCGAAAGGTCATATATGCCAACCGACTTAGCAATCGGTTCGTTAGACGACGGTTTGGGCTTTCGCAAATAACTAAAATATTCGCGCTTAGATACGCGCATTCAATCACCCACTTCTAAAAATCAACCAAAGATATCGTGATACAACTTGTCGAAATCTTCGTTCCGTTCAATAACATAATCACCCGTGTTCGAAAGTTCGTATGTGATACGAAGATGTGCGAACCTTCCGTCGGCGGTGTTCTTTGCGTAGTCCTTGTCCTTGTCGGTCTTTTCGATGAAACCGAAACTAAGCAACTCCTTCAAATGTCGCGAATACAGATGCGAACGGTCAATACCAAGCCATTCAGCAACCATCGGAAGCCGAATTCTAAAATTGCCGTCGTGGTCTGCGTGAATCTTGGCGTAGATTAGAAGAAACAATGCAAGCCGTCTTGACCGGATGTAGTCAGCAGCATACTTGATTCGTTCAATGTCTTCGTTGTTGATTCGAACACAGAAGTTCCGCTTCATTTTGCCGCGTTTGTCATAAGCGTTCATAATCGTCAAGTTGTAATTAGCAAACTTGTAACCAAGTTCGTTCAACCAGTTCGCAACAAAGTCTTTCGCATAGTGCGCCGATTTGCCTTCTTCTTTAAGGTATCGGGCAATCTTGAAGATGTATTCATCAAGACAATATTTGGTAACCTTTCGCCCAGCGATGTATTCTTGAACTTCTTCAAATTCGTTAAACAATAAAAGCCGTCCTTTCAGTGGGCGAAAAATGGCACCTTTTGGTCGTCCTACTTTTGCAGTATCTATAAAGTATTATATTCAATTATATCTGACGGCGGTTGGCATTATTCACCAACCGCTTCGCCAGTATAACTAATCATACTATACCGCTTACCAAGGTAGGCATATTCGCCAGTCGGATTTTTTACAGGCAGTGCAATTTCCACCTGTTTGATATTTTCAAGTACGCCTTCAGAAGCACACGACCAAATGAACTTCTTGCCGCGCTTCGGATACTTTTCGTAGCACAGCTTAACAGCAATGTTCGCAAGTTCCTTTTTGTCTGGACAAAGCTTCAAGCATTCATTCCTATACTTCGAATACACGGAATCCCAGTTCACATAGTAGTTCATCGCCGATTCCTTATCCCATGCCTTCAGTTCGTCTTTGAATTCATCGTAGCGATGAAGCTTGTTTTCGAATGTGACAAGGTACTTCATTTCCTTGTTGAAGTCCTTATACACGCCTTCGATTGCTTCGAAGTGTTCAGGCGAAACTTCTACGCTGTCATCAACCATGATTGTGTAGTCAAAAGCATCAGCGCGTTTCCACTTGATTTCACGGTCGTGGAACTTTTCAATCATGAACGCAAGCTGATTCATGTTACTACGGGCGCGGCTAAAGCGATATGTGCTTTTAGTGCGTTCCATTGATTCAAATAGCCTATTGTAGTATTCACCAACATACCGCATGAAGTATGGATACGGTTTTGAATACTTAGCAATCTCGAACGGAATCTGCATGATATACCCAGTCTTCGCGAAGTCGATTGCGAACGAATTAACGATTGAAAGAATGTCGACGTAGGTTTCGTATCGCTTCTGTTGTGTTTCCTTCTTCGTGATTTTGTTGTGATAGCACGTTGCCGCATTTGAATCTTCGCCAATCAGCGAAACAAGTGTCCGTTCAACGAGGCTTGCAATGTTTTCGATTGTGATATCTTCTGCAAGCGCAGTAAGCTTTTCGTCGAGATTAAGGACGATTGCACAATCCTTGTCAGCGCCTTCAAGAAATAGTGGTTCGTCCATCAGCAGAACCAAATCTCCGTCATAGTCAGCTCCGTTCATTCGCTGTGGACTTGGGCTTTTGCCATTAAGCATACAAGTGTTCACCAAGTGACCACAATATCGTTCAAGTTCTTCTGTGTTTTTTGCCTTCAGAATAAGATGTTCGCTTTTGCAAATGTGCGGATTTCGTTCAATCGCGTGTTCGCCTTCATAGCCCCTTGCCCAAAATTCATCGGCTTCAAGCGCGCCCTTTGGATTCTTGTCTCCACCAATCCATTCAAGCATCATGATGATGTCTGGAATCAAAAACTTGTAGCAAGCGCGAAGATAAATCTTGCCACACTTCATGCTGTCAATGTACTTCTTAACTTGACGCTTCAAGAAGTCGCGGACACTTTGTTCCTTCATCATTTCAGGATTCTTCATAATGGCGCGCGCATAATTATTAAGCGGCTTAGGATTGTCATTCGCCAAACCAAGGAAGCAATACGTGTAGAACGTGTCGCCATTAACAATCTTTTCAGCCCAGTTCATCGACTTAGACGCAAGCTTTTGGAATTCTTCGAAGGGCAAATCGAGGTCTTGCAGAATCTGATAGTTGCCGCGCGTATACACCGGTTCCTGTTCTTCTGTGAAATTCCACTTTGCAACGCCCCAGCAGTGTCCATACTTCTGGAACTTGCTCCAGTAGTTGTCCCAATCTTGGTATGTGCCAGTCTGTTTGAAATACTTGAAACCCTTGTACATACTGACCGTCAGCACAATCATTGGTTCGTCAACGGAATGCCACTTTCCCCAGACGTCTTGAATGAATTCAATGTCGTGGTCGTGATAGTATGTCGTGTAGTCAATTTCGCAGACAAGCCCCTTGATGAACGGAGCGCGTAGCATCATCGTTGTCGGACGTTCTTCCATTCCAATGCGGTCGCGAACTTCATCAACAAGCGCGGGGTGTATGAAGCCGTGTCCGTCAAAAACATTGATTGGAACGTCTTTATACCCTTCTTCAATGCCGTGTGTCTTCCAAACGCGCTTTTCGCCAGTTTCCTTGTCGGCGTATTCGCGTTCTTCTTCCACCAACCAACGAAGTTTCTGGTGCGGCACCACCGTTTCGTAGTCGGGCACGACGATTGTTTTGGGATACCACCCGTCAAGACAATGACACGAACTAAACATAAGACCGCGATACGCGCACCACTTCGAAAGGACTGTCTTTTTCATTTCCAAGTCCATGGTGATATGCCTGTCGACTTCTTCAGCAACAGAAGCATCAATGAAACCAAGGATTGCGTTTCTTGTCATGCTGGCGCTTCGTTCGCTCATGACAAACTTCACGCCGTTAAGCATGAAGCCGTCAATGACCATGTGTTTGATTTCTTCCTTCTTGCTTTTAGAACCGTTACAGTCGATAAACACAATATATGGCACGAAGATACCGATTCTTCCGGTAATGTTTCGCAAAAGGCGAAACATCATGTTGTCACCCTGCGAAACGGTATAGTCGGCGTTATTTATGCGCGCGTCATAACCACTGTTGATTATTACGCTTGCGGGCAGCTTTCTGACTTTGTAGAGCTTTGGTGCGAACAATCAACCACATCCTTAACGCATCTAAGAATTTCGGTAACAGCGGGCCAAACGTCTTCGCCTTCATTTTCAACAGTGAAGTCCACATGGATTGAATCATACTTCTGCGCTTCTGTCATAATTTCAGCAAAAACGGCTTTTTCATCCATGCCAGAATCAATGCAATGTCTGAACCGCTTATACGTTCCACGCGAAACAAAAAACGAAACGAAGTCCATATCCTTGTCCGTCTGCATCTTTCGCAAGCCATACGGGCTTGAAACAAATACCTTTAGGTCGTTCGCGTCACCATCTGCCGCTTCATAGCGAAAGTAGTCCATCAGCCGCTTTGCGATGTCGTCCACGCCACTTCCGATTTTACCAATAAGAACAATGTTCAATTAACCACGACCTTCCAAATACTTCTGAATTTCACGACCGAACGCATCAGACTTGTTATAGTGACAGGACTTGTCACATTCGGGACAGATGCCACCGCGATAAACGCATTCACGAACGCAGCAACTTGCAAGATTATGGTCAACAGCGTCAAGCGTTCTAATCACCTGCTTCCATACTTCGCGCGTTTCGGGATGCGCCATGTTGCAAAGCCGCTTTCGACTAACGTTAATGAGCGCCTGCGCATTAAGCACAATGTCCATGTTTACAAGTGCGCCTTGCGGCAGTTCGTCACGCGGAATATCCGACTTATGCCTATCGTCGCGCTGCGTGCTGACATACGGCGTATACCCTTCGTGGTGCCGCACAAGGTGCGTAGCTACCCAAGACTTAATTCCACGGATTTCGATAAGGAACGTCTTGGCACGAATTGGGGAATGTTCCTTGAAGTAAATGTCCTTCATAAACCTTTCGGAAGGAAGCTTTTCCGCGTCGTCTTTCCACACCGTTACCCGCGCCGTATTAAGAACAGCAGAATCATCTGTCAGCGGGAAAATCTGGATTATCATTAAACCACCTCAACAGTTCTTCAATTTCTTGCCACGTGTCAACTACATAAATATCTGCACCAGCAGGAATCTTCTGCCATGTATGACTGTTGCCGTTCTTGAACAGAATCTTCACAGCGGCGTTCGTGTATAGAAGCGAATCAACCCTGTCGTCGATTTGGACTGCACCAGCCATATCAAATTCGCACTTATCACGACCGCTTTTCCTTCCGCCTTGCGTGTCAATGAATGCAATTCCATAGCCAAGCGCACTTTCGGATATAAACTGCGCCTTCCTGCGAAGATTCTCAGAACAGCCGCAACTGCACACAGTCACATCGTGTCCGCGAAGAATGTCAACGGCGTCACGAAATAGAGCCACATTGTTCCAGAAGTAGTCACCTGCATAGACATCTTCTACCATCTTGGGTGTCATGTGCCGATAGACGGAGCGGTAGCACCAGTCATGGACGTCATTCACGGTCTTGCTTAACCCGTACTTTTCGTTCAAATAGTTAACTACGGTCGCGCTCGACATGGCAAGCGTGTCGTCGAAATCAACGAAAATTTTCAAATCATCACTTCCTTCATTGCAATCGTGATTATACCACAAAATGCAGCATTTGTCAAGCCCTTTTCGCAAATGTTCACAAAATGTTTACAATTACAAATCGCGCAGAAAAGAAAGAAAAAAGAAACAAAGAAAACTGATGTTCCCCCCTATAACCCCCTTCTTAGTAAAGAAATAAATAAAAAAGAAAGAAAAGAATATAACAGGGAATATTTATATACTTCGTTATTGTTCAAGAATAATAAATTATTCTTTCTCAATAACTTCGTATATAAATATATATTATATATTATAGCAAACAGCAAACGATTTGTCAAGTCTTTCAAAATGTTCACAAAATGTTTACAATTTACCTATTGACAAATCGAGAAAAATGTGTTATAATACGCACATAAAGGTGGTGATAGAACTGAAAGTTATCGTGATTAGCGGAAAGGCTGGAAGCGGCAAAAACTTCGTTGCAGACGTGATGCGGCACAAACTTGAGGACGATGGGCATCATGTTCTTACTGTTGCTTTTGGCGACTATGTTAAGTTCCTTTGTAAAACCTATTTCGACTGGAACGGCGAAAAGGATGAAAAGGGAAGAACGCTTCTACAGCACATTGGGACAGGTGTTTTTCGGCAGTATGACGAGGATTACTTTGCAAATCGCGTTGTAGACTTAATCAAGGCTGTGGATATCTGGGACTACGTTATCATACCAGACTTGCGGTTTGAAAATGAACTTCATGTAATTCACAGCAACTTCGATGCTGTTGCCGTTCGTGTAGAACGCGAAGGTTTCGAGAACGGTCTTACAGCTACACAGAAGTTGAATCAGTCAGAAACCGAACTTGATAATCATCCGGGCTTTGACTACACTATCAACACTAATGATGCTGCTGAAAAGAAGCGGCAAGCACTTATGATTCTGGAGGAAATTGTAAATGGCTAATAAGAAAACAACTACTGCTGCTGTCGACGCGTCTCCCGAGATTGCGAACGACATTCCCACGCCGACCTATCACAAGGTAGAAGAAAAGATTCCTTCTAAGCTGTGGTACTGCGTGGAAGACGCTACTGGTATTGGAACTATGGCGCTGAATCTTCCTTCTGGCTGTCTGATTATGGCTGTTGTTGACAAGAACCAGCCGGCACTTCAGTACATTCCGGGAATCCACTACGATGAAACAAACAAGCGATTTTCCGTATAACCCATACGGACGACAAAAGGCTATCATTCTTGGCACTTCTGATGATGGACGCGTGTTACTGAAGGTAGACGACCTTTCACTTATTGACAAATGCAAATCGGTCTTCATATCACCAAACGACACGCGTCAAATCACAGCAAACCAACGAAGAATGGTATGGGCGTTAATCGGCTATATAGCGGAATGGCAGGGTGAATCTAAGGCATCTGCAATGAAGACAATGGTTAATGAAGCCATGAAGTATGACTTCCTTTCGTTGGCAGGTGAAGATATCGGAGAATCATTCTCGTTGTCGAATGCGCCAATGTCGCTTGTATGCGAGTATCAAAAGTTTTTAATTGACTTCATTATCGAAAACGACATTCAGACGGACAGACCGCTTTACGAATACGTTGATGACAACGACCGCTACGTATACAGTTGCCTTGTGAAGCAACGCTGCTGCATCTGCGGGCTGAAGTCGGATTTACATCACTGCAACATTGACGGTTCGCGTGTAGGCATGGGACGCGATAGAAGGGCGATTATACATGAAGGGCTGTCCGTTCTTCCACTTTGCCGCGAACACCACAACGAAATACATACCATGCCAGAAAACGAATTTTTCGCAAAATACCACATCAGTCCAATAAAGTTAGACAAAAATCTATGCAGGAGGTACGGTTTGCACACCTATGCTGAATGATGCACACTATCAGATTTTTTGACGACGGCGGCATCTTCTTAGAAGAATTCGCCTACAACAACGTGATTGTTCCACATCTTGGTTCCGACGTTGTTGTGAATGATATGCGATACTTCGTCACAGATGTCCTTATTACTTACGAAGGAGACCAGCAGTGCGTTGACGTTACTGTTGAACGAATCAATGAATTGGATTAAAACCGAAGACCGCCTACCGAATGAAGGCGAAAAGGTCTGCGTAATGACCTATGACGCAAACGGCTTCAATGCAACCTTTGTTGGCGGCAACTTTATTGCAGACGGCACCAACGAATCCGTCAAGCCAGACGGCGTGGCTTATTGGTGCGTTGGCGAAAACTTTAACGCGCAGATTAAGAAGAAGTGCGGAATGTGCGGGAGGATTTAACTATGCTTGACGATATTGTGATTGACCTTAGCGGAATTGAGGGGCTGTTCGATAAGCACCTACCCGACCCCGACCTGCTTGAGTTTTATCGCAACTGCAACGACCGAATCGTTATCTGGAATAACGGAATCGACGATTCGTTCTGTAGCATTGGTTATCAGATTATGCGTTACAACATGGAAGACAAGGGCAAGCCGGTCGAAGACCGCATTCCCATCAAGCTGTTCATCAACAGCAACGGTGGTGAAATTGACGCAACCTTCTACGTCATGGACATCATCGCGGCTTCTAAGACGCCGGTCTACACGATTGGCATGAGCCGCTGCTATAGCGCAGGCGGACTGATTCTTATGGGCGGGCACAAACGCTTCATCTTCAAGAACACGAAGTTCCTGCTTCATGACGGCGCAGTTGGCGACGTAAATTCGATGGGTAAGTTCTCTGACCACGCGGACTTCGTCAAGGAAAGCGAAAAGCGCATGATGGCTTACGTCACCAGCCACACCAACATCACCGAAAAGGAATATTCCGACAACTACCGTCGCGACTGGTATATGTTCGCCGATGAAATCATTGCGCGTGGCGTCGCCGACAAAATTATCGAAAGCGTGGACGAAATCATCTAAGGAGACTGGTTATGGCGGCAAGAAAGACACCTACAATGCAAGTTCACAAAAAGGACTGCCCTGAAACTTTGAAAGACCACCCCTTCTACGGAATGGTCTTAGACGAAGAACAGGAGGCCTTTCGTGACGCGATTTGGGACAAAGACAAATTGATTGTCTTCTGTAATTCAAAGGCGGGAACCGGCAAGTCGACCGTGGCGGTTGGTACAGCCAACCTTTTGTATGAATACGGTCGCTACGATGGCATTATCGTCGTCATGTTTCCCTGTGAAGAAAATCGCCAAGGTTATCTTCCCGGGTCAATTACCGAAAAGTCTGAAGTGTACTTTGAACCAATCAATCAGGCAATTATCAAGTGCAACCTTGACCCGATGCACGTCGTGAATGACGAAAGCCTTGTGAACCTAAAGAACGGCGACGGTTACATCAAGCTTCTGACAAGCACATTCCTTCGCGGCACCAACTTTGAAAACAAGGTGGTTATCGTCGAGGAGTCGCAAAACGGGACGGTTGACGAATTAAAGAAAGTCCTTACGCGTTGTGCAGACACCTGCAAGGTGGTCGTCATTGGACACACGGGGCAGTGCGACCTGCGCGGTAGCACCAGAAGCGGGTTCGCGCAGTACATCGACCATTTCAAGGGCGAAGACAAGGCGGCGATTTGCGAACTGAAGACTAATCATCGCGGCTGGATTTCGACCAAAGCTGACGAAATCTGAAAAGACTTGACAAAATGCAAAAAGCGTGCTATGATATAAGCACGATAGGGAAAGGGGCTGGCAACAGCCCCGCCCAATAAAAATGAAACGAGGAAATAAAAATGATTGAACTTATCTTCTGCCTGCTTATCAATGCTATCTTCTTCCCGAACGGCTACAACGATTCGCAGTCGCGCGCGGCAAGCTACGGCGCCTACTGCGGCGCTAAGAAGGCCATTCGTCGCAGTTGCCGTTGAACGGGAGGTGTGAACATGGGAATGATTTTAGTTTTCATCATTGTTCCGATTCTGCTGTTCCGCGAAATCGACAAACAACAGCAGGTTGACGAAACCATCTTGAAGGCGCGCATGGCAGACGAAGAATTCAGAAAGCGCCTTCGCACAGAAGGCAAAACTCTGCTTTAAGGAGGATTCGCGCATGTGGCTTATTACAAATGGCGCGGGCTACATACTACAAGACGAACGCGGCGTTTCGACCGTGGCTAATCCCGAGTTGGCACTCAAGTTTTCGGAACGGAGCAAAGCCGAGAACTTCTACGCCAATTTGTCGAAGTCGTTCAAGAACATCGGCTACGCAGTTCAGGAGGCTACTGACCGCGAACGCTACAGCGACATCAACTTTGACGAATATCTCGACGAGGGCTGCTTGGACAACATCAAGTCGGACATCGCGGGCATTCAAACGCTACTTCGCAAGGTGCTGCGTATGCGTGAACATGCACAGTCGGAACTGGCAAAGGCAGACGCGGCGCTACTCGACATCGAACACGCGGCGGAGTTCTATTCGCTGAATGCGGCACAGGGCTATCGCCTTTATCGGATGCTGCACGAAACGCGTCTGGAACGCAGACGTCGCAAAGACCAAATCGCGGTCTGCAATATCATTATCGACAGCGGCTTCGACGGGCTTCTGGATGGGACGACGCTGAAACGAATCGCAGGCATGGACAGCCGCGAATATAAGCCGCGCATACTTCAGGAACTGTTCACGGAGGAAAGAAATGTCTGACGCCGTATACCAAAACCACCCCATATCAACAGAAGTCGCGGTGGTACTTCAAAATCAAACACTTGAAGAAAAAGAATTCATGTCGTTCGAAAAGATACTCGAATGGTATCGCGCATGGGGGGGGGCGTTGCTATGTGTCTTTCAGCGGCGGCAAAGATTCGACCGTGCTCGCCTACTTGGTTGCAGACACGCTTACCGAAATCGGCGCGACCTGCCCGCTACACTTGGCGTTCTGCGACACGGGTCTTGAATATCCCGAAAACCGCGAATTCGTGCGCTACTACGCCGACTGGCTGAAAGATCGTTTCACAACAATCAGCATCGAACTGCACATCCTTAAGCCCGAAATGAATTTCAAACAGGTCGTCACGCATTACGGCTATCCAGTCATCAGCAAGGAAGTTGCGCACCTTATCAAAGACGCGCGAAGCTGTCCGGGCGGCAAGTGCTATCAACGCCTTTTCGACAATAACAATACATCAATGATAGACTGGCGCAAATATGCCTACCTGCTTGACGCGCCGTTCAAGATTAGCCACCAGTGTTGCGACGTCATGAAGAAGCGTCCTTCAAAACGCTTCGAAAAAGAAACGGTCTACATCCCATTGTCGGAACGATGGCTTGCGAAAGCGTGATGCGCAAACAGAAGTGGAAGCGCGAAGGCTGCAACGCCTTCGAAGGGAAACGCCCAATATCTTCGCCAATGTCGTTTTGGAACGAACAGGATGTGCTAACGTTCATTCGCAAGTACAACATCCCAATCAGCGCCGCCTATGGTGACGTGGTTGAAGAAGACGGCAAGCTTCGCACCACCGGCGCGGATAGGACGGGCTGCATGTTCTGCGCATTCGGCGCTACGAAGGACGACCGCTTCTGCCGACTGGCGCACACGCACCCGACGCAGTTTGCTTGGATGATGAAGCCGGTGGAACAGGGCGGGCTTGGAATGAAAGCGGTTCTTGACTATATAGGCGCGAAATATGAAGAAAGTGACGGGGACGGACACTAAAACCCGCCCCCCCTACGGCGATGAAGATTATCATTGGGAAGTTTGACGAAGCTGGCGAACCGGTCTGGTTCGAAGTGGAAACGGATGTTTGGAAGGACAAAGAAGGACGGTGGAAGGAATTTGAAGTATTACAAGAAGTCTGAACTGGTTGTTGCGCATCGTTGCGACACGTATAATGGCGTCGATGAAAACGGTGGTCGTTGATGGATGTGTTGTGAAATATGGCGACTTTATCGTTATGAAAGAATTCGGAACAGACTTTCGTACAGGATGGTCTAAGTGGAATAATTGGAATGGCATGTGAAAATTAGCCCAGTGTGTGAAAAAAATTACCCCTACCCTTCAAACGTACCAAACGTACCAAACATTCCATAACCGCCCCCTGCATAAAAATACACGCGCCATGCATATACACGGCGCGTGCATAATTATTCAGCCGTCGAGCTTGTGCAAAATGCACATAACGCCATAGGCAAAGCCCGCCGAAATGATCCACACCATCATAATACCACCTCGGGAAACGTTGCGCTAAAATGCGCTTGCAAGCGTTGCCAAAGTTCCGCGCCGTCATCGTGACGGCGGATAAACAGCGCGAACAAAAGCGGAACGGCGCGATACTGTGCCATGCGATAAGCTACCACATCAAGCGGCTTGCTTCGCGCCGTGATGGTCACGCCGTCACGCGTTGCCGTCAGCGTTTGCCCCGCTTTGCCTTGCGTCATCTGGAACCAATCAAAAATAATGCGACTTGCAATTAACTGTTGTTCTTTGACGGTCAGCGCGGGCATTAAAGCCCGCGCCGCCGTTTTAACCGTGCTACAATCCATTTTGCACCGTCCCCGCGTTACATACCTAACGCCGCTGCAAGTGCGCTTGTATCGCATCCTAACGCCTTTTCCGTGGCATTGTCGCTTGCCTTTGTCGCGGCATCCTTTTCAGCGTCCGCGAAAATGTCGCGGTTATAATCGCCTTCGCCGTCAAGAAAATATTTGACAGCGTCAAAGCGTCGCGCCGTATCAATCAGCGAACCGGACGAACCCGCACCAGTGGGAATTGCGACCGCCTTTTTCAAGCGTCCTTTGCCATCTTCGCGGCTCGGCTGATAGGTACCGCCTTTAGTCCAGACAAGCGCATCTGCAAATAGCGCAATAACATCCATCGCGTCATAGTCATCGGCGACCGCTTGCACAAGGCTAATGAAATTGTTTTTCTTGCGAACCGTGCCGAGCGCACGCCGTGCCGCCTTTGCGCGTGCCTTTGCGACCTTTGCCGCCGTCTTTTCATCCGCGAAAACTTCCGCGCCATCAATGCCATGCGTGCCATCCTTTGCGATATCGTCAAGCACTAACAACGCCGCCGCGATACGGTCAAGAACGTTTAACGCCTTTGCCTTTGCTTCATCATCGACCGCTTCGGCGTTGTCCTTGAGCCATTTTTCTGTTGCCTTGGTGGATGATTCGACAAACGACCAACCCGCGCAAATCGCAAGCGCAGATGCCGCAAACGCGGCTTTTTCCGTTCTGCCGTTCTGAATGGCTGACCATGGAATAAGGTTGAGCGCGTTATGTTCCGCACACGCAAGCAACGCCCTACCCGCTACGCCGTCAAGACTAACCGCCGTCACAAGCGCGCTACCAACGGGACATCCGATATTCAGCACGCGAAACGCATCTTCGCCCGTGCGCCCGTTGTCAACCGCCGTTATAATCGGCGTATCTTTCGGCATCGTGCCATTTGCGACCGCATCGCGGATACTACGCCCGCGCTGTTGACCGTCAATAATAACAAGCCGCTTTTCGCCCGTTTCGGGGTCAACTTCGACCGCAAACACGATAGGCGGCACATACAAGCCGCTCAGGATGTCCGCTACAAGCGCATCGCGCTTTTCCTGTGACCATTGATCACACCCGCGGATGGATTGATAGATGGGCAAACTGTCCATTGCTTTTGCGACCATTTCCGCGCTATTGACTTCGATTGTAAAATTCTTGTTTTCAATTTTCATTTTTTTTGTTCCCCTTTTCAATTTTAATTTTTAATTGTTTCACGTGAAACATTTTTTGTTGCCCTTGCCTATTTCCTCCGATGCAAGTACTTGACGCGCGTCATGCACATTTAACCGCGCTTGCATCGGATTCTGCGAGGATTCAGTTTTCAAGGTTCACGCGCCTGACCTACGCACGGCACTTTACTTGACTAAAGCACCCTATCATTCAGCCGTCCCCTTCCTGTTCGGCTACGCCGATTTTACCATACCAATTATGAACAAGTCATGAACAAACTGTGAACAAATTGTGAACATTTTCAAGCGTGGAAAAACCGCGCTATATACATTATATATATAAAACGTCCCGCACGCCGCGCTTGCCATGTCCAGCGTTGCTATTAAAAAAACTAATCGTTTTCCCTTATGCTATTATTATATCGCATCCATGTAGTTTTGTCAAGCATTTCAGGAATCGTTCACTTTTCCGAATATGACGGATTGCACAAATACCAAACGTATGGTACATTCCGAATGTTCCGAATGTCCGGCACGTTCCAAACGTTCCAAACATTCCAGACAACCCCGATGCCTGGTTTTTTCCGCCGCCGTCCCTATATTCCAGCGCCAAAAAGTTGACCATCGGCGCTATATTGCGTCTGCGAAAAGTTGACAGCAGCAGAAGAAGGAACATTGTTGCCGCCGCGAAGCAAGGCAACATACATATTATATATATAATGTATAGTTACCGTTCGGGGCGAATCAGTTCAGCCCAGAAGCAAGCGAAGGCGCAGCCAAACAGGAACACCACAAGCCAAATCACAGGGTCATTCGTGGGCGCAACACGCAATACCCAGCCGCCCGCAAATGCGCTTAGAAGCGCGCCTAACGCACACAACACACGCACCATTACAGGTTACCTCCAGCCAGCTCGAACGCCGTTGTGGGGCGTTCCTGCGCCTTGTAGACGCCTTCTACGACGTCTAACATATACAGATAGCGGTCACCAGCAGCAGTTTCGGCATAGCCGTGTTCAATCAGCACACGGTCGTGCGCACATTCAGCAAGGTCTTGCGGAACACACTTCCACCAGCCGACAATCTTCACATCAAGTGTGCCAGCAGCATTGGTACGAATGGTGAACCCAGCGTGAAGCAGGTTCAGGGCAAGAACGTCAATCGGGTTCTTATCAGCAGCATTGTAAATCATATTAGCACTCCTTATATATATAATGTATATCACCGCGTTAACTGCGATATGTATTCGGCTTGAACTGGTAGCTACGATGATGTTCAAACACTACCTTGCCATTGGTCATGTCCAGCACTTCGCAGTAGGTTACACCCTTCTGCTTTATAATGCTGGCGGCAATACACTTTGCCATCACGTCGCCGTAGTATTCGCTTGTTGTTGTTTGTCCGTCTTGGTAGACGGTCAGCAGCCTATAACGCTTCATATTGCACTCCTTCTGTTGGGAAGAATCTTTGTTCCGTTAGGAATAAATGGTTCTTTCCAACCATTTTGTCAACCAACAGTTGCATTTCACCAGAAGAAGAAGTATTTCCCCTTCGTTAGTATTATAGTAGCATATTTATCATAATTTGTCAAGAAAATTATAGATTTATTGTAGATTTTCTATAATTACAGGGAAAAATCATAAATATTTCATCTTTTTTTCAAGACCCATAGATTTTCCCATAGATTTTTCACCAACATTCCAACCTACTACGATTGTCGTAGAAAATCCCTATAGATTATTTCCCTTTATATTTCACCCATAGATTATTCTGTCAAATTCTTCTATTGTTGTCTTTCCCCGCAACGATTTTTCAATTCCCGCCAACAACGTCTGGAAGTCCGTCATAATCTACTTGCCAGCGAAAATCAATCCACCGCCAACACCCTAATTGAATCATTCAACCCTATTAAAGTATAGCATAGAATCATTCTGTTAAGAATGATTGTATGCCAACAGTAAGTTACTACCTGAATAATTCCACACTATACAAAAGTACATAAAAGTAGATAAAAGTATAGCCTTGAATCATTCGGGTAGGTACACCCCGAATGATTCGGGTAGCACCTACTTGAATTATTCGGGTAGGGATTATCCAAAATCATCAAATAAATGCTTGTATTTTGCGTACTTGCCGTCCTTGTTTAAGCGGTCAAGTTCATCATACATCGCTATTGTTGTTCTTTGTCCTTTTAGGCGGTTATGTAATTCATTCATCAACAATTCGACTTCTTCATCGTTCAATTTCCTGATGATTGCTTTCTTTTCGTCTATATTTCGCGCGCCAATATATTCATCAACGGGAATCTTGGGCTTAAATGAATCAAGATATTTTTCACGTTCTTCTTTGAAGTTCGGATATAGATTCTTTGGATTTTTTAGCTTGCCGCTTTTTAATTCCACGTCGTTTATAATATATACGCTTGGTCTGACAGTCCCCTTCTTGACATCTTTCCCGCCTTTTTGTAGGCACGTTAAATAGCCAGCGATAGAAAGCATATCAAGACAGTTGCCGATCGTATCTTCGCCGATGCCAGTTTCGCGAGAAAGTAGGTTGTGCGTTATTGTTGATGTTTTTTGTTGGTTGTTTCTGTGCGCGACCGTCATGATATAGACTAAGGCGCACGTTGCGCTATATTCATTTGAAATACGCCTGACCGCATTAAGCGCAGGACGCGCTTCACCAGAATTAAATCCGGTGTGGTCGATTTCATCAAACTTCTTATACTTTTCGCCATACTCGTAACGAAACTTTCCTATTGCCATAATAAAAACCTCATTTCAAGAAATATATAACATCAAGAACGTTTCTTCCATTCTTCCCAAACGGTTTTCGTTTCGTCGATGTTAAACACAAATCCAATCTTGTCATATCTGTCAGAATAGATAATTCTAAGAGGCCAGACGCCATTCTTCATGTAAAATTTCGCCTGTTCGACATAATAGATAATGATTGTTTTCATTGTTGTACCCCTATAAAATTATTGGTGTTTTCCACCTTGCTTATATTATAGCATATTCCCGCGCTGTTGTCAACCAGTGAATTGTAAACATTTTATTAACAATAGCGGGCAAACTTTCGTCCACCCGCCATGTTTGTTTAGCTGAACAGCTTGCTGAAAAAGCCTTTCTTTTTACCAGCGTTCTTTGCAATGGCTACATAATTCTTTCGCCATCTTTCATAACGGCTAAAGTCGTCGCAAAGCCGTTCAATTTCTTTTTCATCCCAAGCAACATCAAAATAAAGAGTGCAATATTCGTCGCTTGTTATCGAAACAAAAAATCCAAGGTTTTCAAAGTAGTGTTTCAAGAAGTCCCAATCAATATCGTCCGCGTCGTTCGCGTCATCCGTGTACCAATATCCCCTTCCGTGTTCTGCCGCTTCTTTGATTTTGCCTTCAAAGTACGGAATCTTTTCTTCGGTACGCTTCCTGCGTTCTTCGCGCCGCGCGGCATTTTTTGCGTTTTCAGCTTTAACGCCATCTTCCTGAATACTGCGAATTTCATCAATGTTAATCATGATTGTACCCCTTTTAGAAATATAGATAATCAAAGATAAGAACAATAAGTGGCAGTATAAGAATGGAATACAAAACAACAATCGCGATGTTGATGTATTTCATGATTTTTGGTGTTTCCCGACCAAGCATGGCGCATACGAACTTGAAGATAAAGCTTGCAACGGCCAATGCCACTACACACATAACGGCTGGTGCATAATACGGGTTGCTAACAATATTGGCCATGTTACACCACCCTTGCTTTTTCCGTCATAAATTCCTTGGCGTAGTTTTCGCCATATTCGTTCTTCATAATGTCGTCGTAGACTCTGAACGCTGGCGTAAGTTTCATGTATTTATAGTGCTTTCGTGCTTCTTTCAACAGCATGTCTGCTGGTGCTAAACTACAGCCATATTCTTCAAGCGGACAGTCCGCGCATCGCCGTCTAAGACAAGCCGCTTCAAACAGAAGGTGCTTGTTCATATTCACACCACCTTCGCCTGCTTGATGATTGCCCGAACCACTTCTTCGGGAAACAGCTTTGGATTTTCGCGCACCACCCGTTCAATCGCCGCTTCTGCCGCCTTGTGTGTCGGGTCGTGATGCGATAGGCATAGAAAATTCGACGTGCCATCTTCTGCGAATTTCAGCTTGTAAAGCGGACAGCCGTAGCAGGTTGCGTCTTTAGACATTTTACAACACGTCCACAGCGCCTTGTTAAAAATTCTATCTTTCATGGCTATACCACCGTTGCATCGGTGCGATGCCATTCCATATCGGTCGTGTAATGCGGTCTATGAACGCGTAAAATGATTTCGCCCGTGTACGGATTGGGATATAAATATCCGGCGGTGAAATGCTGACAGGTGTGATAAATCACTTTGTAACCCCATCCATTGCAATTCTTCATTTCTTGCAGAATCATGCGTTCGACAGTTTTCTTTGCGACGGAAGGTTTCTTGTAGGTATCACACACCCTCTGTTCTGGTGCGCGATTGTATGCAGAAATAAAATGATTTTCAAAAGTGTTCATATTATATACCTCCAGCCTTCAGCACGCGATAAATTCGACCGCGCACAGGCACTCAAAGGATTCTTTCATCTGAAGTGCGTGGCGCATAGCCGCCATATACATTTCATCTTCGGGTCTGTCATCGTGAAGTTTGATGGTCGCCGTGCGTTCGTTGCCGTTGTCCATGTTCTGATACTTCGCTTCAAAAATATACATATTGTACTCCAACAGCAGATAGATTAAAGGCTTCCCTTCCCTGCTGTAATTATAGTATAGCACGCCCATATAAAATTGTCAAGCTGGACAGAAGTGAATCCGCCCAGCTTGCATATTAAATTACTTCCTTATGGACGGCGCAGTAGATAATCGCCAGCATAAACACTGGGTACCACGTCCAGCGCGGCATAACCCAATCACGATAGCCGCCGTCGGTATAATAACCGATTCCAGTCAAAGTGTCAACATCAAACACCTTGTTTCTTTTCATCAAGCGGCAGAACGTTCGCAGACTCATGACAGTATATTCGTCCGAATTATCAATGATGCCGACAATCCACAGCGCGACACAATAGACAAGAATAACTATCAGCATGGTGACAATAAACGTAATCATATTACACTCCTTCACACATAGACGCGCTTTGCGCCTGCAAACTTGCCGTTGACCGTGGTGACGTGGTACAGTCCATCGCAGTAGCCCGAAGTCAGATTGTCATAGACGTGGCTCATGCGAATCGTGAACAGCGTGATAGCTTCACCTTCTTCGCTGATGCGGTGCTTCTGATTTATGATTGTGCCTTGGCGGTAAAGCGCCGCCATGTGTTCTGCGTACCCCATGATGTCACCTTAACCTTTCATAAAATGTTTGATTGGTGGATTGAAACGATAGGCGCCATGGTCATTCTCCACGGTGAATTTTTCATCCGTCTTTTTGGCGGGGAACATATCGTTCAGGCGATACTTCACGATGGTGGTTGCGCCATTAAAGCCTTCGCCGTAAAGTCCACACCAGCCTTCGACATTATATTCAACGCTTGCGAAGTTGACAGTTTCCGCCTTTTCAGACGTGGGAACAATGCCAGCTTTCGGCAGAAGTTCAGACGCTAAACCAGTTTCAGATAAGACAAGGCGATTGATGCGTACAGGCGTTCCGCAGATGATTTCTACACGCGATTCAAACTTGTAGATGGTGGCATTGCCATTCCAGTTGTCAAACTTGATATAATACATATAGTACACCTCACTTTGTAATTTTGGCGTGTTTCTTGCCGTCTGCGCTAATATAGACATCGAACTTATAGCCACATCTTTCAAAGGATTCGCGCAATTCGGCTTCATCTTCGTCGTTGACGATTTCAAGTGCGGGTGTGAATTCATACCAAACACCGTCCGCGTGATATTTCACATCGAACTTGAAGTCTACGCGCTTAACTTCAAAAGCCCACATGTAATCCCCGTCCAAGCGGTTTCCAAAGTTCATGAAGTTGTACGGAACCTTTTCAACACAGCAAGCCTTGGCTGGATAGAAGCCGAGGTTGGACATAATATCAAGACCGCCGCTTGCTACGGTGGTGCGAAGATGTGCATTGCGCACACCCCATTCGTCATGGACGATGGCTTCTTCAATTTCGTAGATGGTGCAGGATTCCTTGTCCAGTTGAACATAATACTTTTTCATAATGTACTCCGCGCGGCATAGATTGGGGACTTCCCCGCCGCTATAACTATACTATCAGATTGGTGCAATTTTGTCAAGCGCTTATAGGACTTTCGCACCACCAATCGTTTTCCATTCGTTTGCGACCATCTGCATATAATTCGCGCCGTCTTCCTTCTTAGATTTTCGCGTATATTCTTTGCGGGCAATCCCAATAAGGTCGGCTTCGCTGAAATTGTTCATGCGGCACTTGATATTTTCGCGGTCAAACATTAGACAATCGCCGTTACACCAATTATTAGTGCAGATAATCGACTTTGCCGCGTTGTACTTTGTCATAACACCACCGCCTTCTTCGCCCGCGTTGCGTTGATAAGCGTGCCATATCTGTGATTGCAAATGCCTTCTTCAAGGTGGATGTGGTAGAAATCCAAGCTACCTTTAACATTCCAGCCGTCAAACTTGCCAAGAAAAGTGCGAAACACAAGCTGGAATTCTGTATCGGCATCGTATTCGTTGATTTGCGACAAAAGCACATCTTCGCATTCGGGATAAATCGCCTTGGCGACTTCACCAAACTGTGCGATATTGTCGCCGAAATAAATCAAGGTGCGCGGCTTGCGTTTCACCTGTTCTAAAATCTGTTGCGTAGTCATGTTACACCACCTTCGCTTTCATAGGCGCAATGTCGTTGTTGTTAATCCACCAAAACCCGCCATAACCGTGGTTCATGTGCGTGTGGTTTGGTTCCCACGCGGAAAGATTGCCCTTGCCAGTGCTGCGGATTTCAACAACGGTTCCAATCGCAAAGCGGTGCCCACTGTGATTTTCAACGATTTTTACAAGGTCGCCCTTCTTAACTTTCATAATTACCACCCTATTCTGCCGAAGCCAAGTTCACCAGCTTCACGACTTCGCCATTGACCATTCTATGATACCATAATCCGCTGAACGGTGCGCGGATAATGCGAATTCGCGCGTTGCCAATCAAATCATCCGTGATGAATTTGCCATAGCGCAGAAGATATTGCGAATATTCATAATCAATCGTGTTCATATTGCACCCCACAACAGATAGATTTAGGGTAGCCCCTTTTCTGTTGTACCTATATTGTAACAGTTTATTCACAATTTGTCAAGCCCTGCGCGATTTGCCCGACCAGACGCGCTAAAACCGCCATAAATGCCCTTAGAATGCGCTGTGCGCGCTTTTAGACGCGCGGTGGTAAAAGTACCCACCCTATTCTAAACGCGCTTAGAACGCATTTATGCGCGATTTGTAATTGTGAACAAATTGTAAACAAGGCGGATAAAAAAAGAAGGCGGGATAGACCCGCCTTCACCAGACAACAATAAGCCTAACGCTTGAAGAAGATTGGTAGTAGTCTTCCCGTTCAACTTGAAAGCCGCGCCGTTTCAATCGCCTTTCAAACAGGTCGGCGTATTTGCGTCGGACGTATATCTTTGCGCATTTCATTCCCAAACTGGCTTCCGAATGGATTTCTGCGTTCAGCGCATTATAATCCTGCCATCGCCTGATAAATTCGCGTCTTCTGTCGTTTAAGTCCCCAAGGCGTCGTGCTGTTTTTGCATTAAGAAATGTAGCGCAAAAATCGGAAGCGTTAATAGCAAGCAGCAGTAATACAACAAGCGCAAAAAGAACAGTCAGAATTTTAAGAATTGTCATGTTAGCACCCACCCTTCAGAAACGGCTTGGCAAACTTGTAGATTGTGATTTCGGGGATTGTCAGCGCCTTGATAATGTCAACCGCTTGAACACAAATAACAGCAATGGCGATTGTGGCAATGATGGCGCAAATGACGGTGGCGACAACAAGCGAATAGTCATCATCGTCTGCTTCCGCCAGCGGCCTAATCTTCTTGTTGCGAATGTAAAATGCAAGAAACACGATGACAACTTGCAAAATTATCCATGCGGCAGAAGTAGCGATTTCGTAGGCGACGATGCGATGGCAAAGGTCTTGCAAATAGGGCATGATGTTGCTTGCCGTCCAGTCGATTACGATACCAAACTTTTCGCAGATGGCATCAAGAACGGCGATGATTTGGTTAGAAACAGTCATTTAATTTGTCCTCCATTAAATTATTTTAGCGCCGACCGGTCTTAGGTCACAGGTGTAAATTTCCTGTGAAGTTTTACGGTTGCCGCTATTTATTGTTTTGCACCGCACAGAACAAGTATCTTTCCCAACGCGGGTAATTTCGCCGATTTGTGGGATGATTGCGTAGTGGATTTTATTCGTGTTTCCCACGATTTTCACCTTTTGCCCAACGTGGAATTTATACAATCTTGGCACCACCTTTTGGATATTTTCTCGCGATTGCCGCCCATCGGTTCAGTAGTTTCTTATCGGCAGACGTTGCTCGTGGATATCTGTATTTGTACGCAAGCCGCGCAGCAGTTCGCAGGTCTTTCGTGCTTACATAGGACGATGCGCACCAGTGAACTGGACAGCGATTACAGAACGAAACGCCATATATCGGGCTGCACATTATATTTATTAGGGTGTTGCGAAATTCAAGTTCGTTCATACTACCGTCGCCCTTCTTATCACAAATCGCCCATATTCTGATGGCAAATCCTTAAACATTTGCGCGTTCCCGTGTTTAATACAGGCTTTTAGAAGTTTTACACGCTTTTCGTCATATTGCGAACAACAGTCTGTGCAAATTGCCATGTCGAAATCTGTACTAATTGACATTAGCGGACAATCTTCACAGCCGCCTGAGTGGTATAGCCTGCAAAAACAGTCGGTGATTGCACTCATTGCATTTTTGCTTGGGATATCCATATTCACACCACCCTTGCACCATTCTTATAGTAGTACCAATTACCTTTTGGCGGCTCTTGATAGTTCTGGAAACCAATCACGGACGTTCCAGTGCAATCGCCATGCTCGTAGCGTATCTGCGTAGAGCCGCCCCCATAAACTTCATATTCATAATGCAGTATTGGACGATGGATGGAAACGAAGTCTATATACTGTCTTGCGGTATCGCTGTTTGGGAATACGAAAATACAGGATTCACCACTGTTGGCGATTTCAAACATCTTTTTGAACGTCATGTCATACTACCTCCGCACCTGCTGCGCGCAGGTCGTGTTCGATGATAATCTGCGGTGGTGTTGTCAACAATGCGAACGCGCTGTCCAACACGATATAGATAGTTCATCAGAACACCTTCTTCACCAGTCGCGCGGTCACGATTTTGTCACCATCCGCAGCGATGTACGCCTGAACTTCACCCGTGTCATTGAACTTACGCTTGTAGCCGTGCGCTTCGCAAATGTCATCAATCACATCGCCAGCGCAGATATTTGCAGAGTTCTGTGACTGGTGCATTGTGTCAACGTGGAACTTGCCATCTTCGTACTTGTATACGAACCAGCGAAAAATTTTGGGAACCATTTTGCACACCGCCTTTCCTGTTGTAATAATATTGTAACATTTTGTTCACAATTTGTCAAGCGAAATAAAAAAGACGCCCGCGAAGGCGTCTAAATGATTTGTGCGGTGGTGGGCGCTGGCTTCAATTCGTTGAATTTGAAGTGGCACTCGACGGGCGCAATGTGGCTGTCCACCCTTATTTTAATAGGGAATCGCCTGTCTGGGTTAATGTCAATGATAACGCCAATCATGCCGTTGTCAACGGCGCGGTCTTCAAGGTATTCCGTATCGTCACAGTCGATGATAACCTTTTGTCCGACGTAAAAATTCACACTACACCACCTTTGCCCTTCTGTCGTGCGACAAATCTACCAGTAACCATTCGTCGTCTTTTTCGCGTCCTGCGGCAGTCCAGCGGGCGTAGTGCGCTTTCTTCGTATCGAAATCCATTTTGAAGAACTCGATGCTATCTTCACGGTTGAATCCGTCGTATTTGCCGTTGGCGTACAGAATACAAAGTTCGGTGCAGTTGTCTGTTCGATGTGGCACGAATCCGCCCGTGGCTTTGTTGACGGTAACAAATGATTCCCAATCGACGCCAAAATACAGCAGAACGCGCGGGTTTTCTTTGATAACATTTTTGATTGCAGTAATATTCATATTGCACCTCGCAAAAAAGGTTTACGGCGGCATCCGAACTGGATTTATTAAATTAGACGATTTTACAGCCGCAGACATACGGGCGGAAATCAGGGTCTTCTTTGATTTCAGTTTTTATGCTTTCATGATACTTCTTGTCTGTGAAATATAGGAACTTGCCAACGTTAATGGTTCCGTCGTGGTTGTCATACGAACAACACCGTCCAAGCTTTTTGCGGATAGGGCAGGTGTTACATCCGTTTCCAAATCCAGGGATTCTGCAACCAGCGCGTTTGAAATGGTATGCAGCAGTTTCTTTGTCTATCATATTTATCACCCCACCGCAATACCGCCGCAATAGCGAACAGAAATGATTCTATCACCAGCAATTTCGGGCGTGCCGCGGTCGTCGATAATCATGGCGGCGATGTCCCCAATCATCCAATCTTCGGCGCCGTAGAACATCCAGATTTCGCCGTTGTAGTCGGACAAATAGACCGAATCGTTGTTTTCATCCACTTCGACAACCACGGCGGCGTGCGGATAAAGATTGTCAACTGCTGGTTGCGCGTCATTTTTTACGCAGGACGTAGACGCGATGGCGACAATGATAAGCAATGCGATGCCAAAGAATAGGATGATAGAATTTCGTGTGCGAAAATGTTTCATGGTAGTACCCCTTTCCTTATCATGCTTATATTGTAACGCCAAAAGGTTGACTTGTCAAGCTAAACTACCGTCGCACCCGCAGGTTCTATGTCTGCTTCGCGGACGATATAATGGCTTCCGTGTCCAGTCGATGCGTAAAACGGATGCCCATAACGGTTGACTTCGCGCCACGATTGTTCACCAAGGGCTACAATTTGCCCAATCTTAAAGCCATGGCTGTTGTGGTTGCCAATTATTCTGACACGCATACCTTGACGTGCGGTTCCAGTTTTCATGGTCACACCACCTTTGCAGACGACGGTTTGATTTTCTTTATATATTGCAGGGGAACATTAACATTGGTGTTATATATGTTTGCATAGACAATGGCTTCGCCGTGTAATATTGATTTGACGCGCCCCGTGAAAACACCTGTGCCTACAAGGTCGCCAGCTTTGATGCTTTGGACGTCGTTCCACATCTTGACCAGTTTTGGGATATCTTCGTCGGTAAATCCGACTGGACAGACGGTACAACCGATGTGGTAAAATTCGCCAAAGCGGTGTTCAATATAGGCTTGACCGCCACAGTGACACGGGACAGCTTTTTGTTCGCTGGATTTGATAAGCTTTTTAATGCGATTATTCTTGATTGATTTCTTGATGCGGTCAATGCAAAAATCATGAATCGCACTAACAAAAAGGATGGTGGCGGAGATGGCTAACGCCACAAAAAGAATCCACATAAAAACACACGCAATCTTTTCTATCACAACACCACCGCCTTCATATATTTCGCCATGATTTCGTTGACGCGGGTACATTGCTTGCGCTGCGTTGGCGTCTTTGTGTTCATATATTCGCCAACAGCCCTTAGAAGTTCGTGCGTTACAGGCGTGTCTTTGCGACAGCGGTAGTAACAGTCGTCGCTATCGGTTAGCGGACAAAGGTCGCACATATAATTAACACAAACGAACCTTCGCAAATATTCGCCGTCATACTTCATAATATAGTTCCTTTCATCGCCACGCCAATTTCGCGCATATCTTCGGCGGTAAAACATTCGCGATATTCTGGATTTTTAATCAAGTCTTGAAAGGCGCGGTTCGCTGCAACTTGTCCAGCCGTCGTAAATATTTCATCACACCAGAATGTGGGGTCTGCGCCTTCTTCGCCTGTTGGATATTTATATGGATAAAGCGGGCAATCTTCACAATTCGCAGCCGTTTCACAGATTCTTCCTGTCAGGTGTTCTATATTGACGTTAGTTACCGGCACAGTCTATCACCTCTTCCCACGCTTCATACGTTTCGTTCCACCAGCACTTCGGCGAATCGTTCCACACTTCTTCGTCAAATTCGGCATAGTTATTTGCGAAATCTGCCACGTCGCTTGCCTTGGCGTCGCCGAGTCGCACAAGACCGCTTTCGTCACAGATTGCGACGGGCTTACCATCAACAAGCATCACCTGCATTAACACACTGTCGATTGCAACAGCAACATCAATCCAGTCGCCCATGTCGGTGGACATGATAATTGTGCCAAGGCGACCATTCACAGAAATAGGTCGGGCGAACGCACATTCAAGACAGTTGCAGTCTTGATAGGACGTGCAGAGGTCGCAAAGCGCGTCGTTCATAGCTTCGACGTATTGATTTTTTTCTTCGCGGGTCATAACACAACCGCCTTTCTGATTGGTTTAACGTCAACAAATGAAACCCACTGGTCGTAGATTCTGCCATCGTGTCCACAGCCAAAAACTTTGAAGCTGGTGGAATCCATGTCTACGACTTCGGCAGTAGATGGTATGGCAAGGCAATGATTGATTCGCGATTTGCCAATAATTCGCACTTTGTCACCGATTTTGATTCTATTCATTTTCATCACCCTATATTATCCTACCATAAAGTTAAGGTTTTGTCAAACCACTACGGCGGCGCGGCGAATGTATTTCTGCGCCAGTTTCCACATTTTGTCGCGACTAAGAATCCGTGTGTCGTCATTTTCATCAACAAGGCGAAGCCTTCCCCAATACGCGCGGCTATGCACGGCTTCATCCCAAATCTTTTCGTTGATTTCAAAATGCTTAACAAGCGTGAAATTTTTGATGGCGCAATAGGCGGTGAAACCATCCTGATAGTTGACGTAGGAACACGCATCGGACGTCGTTAGGACAATTCCGTATTGACCGAAACGGTTAGATTTCGGATTATTGTTGCGCACAATGTCGCAAGAACAAGCAAATTTCATTTAACCACCTGCTTTATACGGTAAAAATTTGGTAATCTTGCCGCCATACTCTTTGTTGCCGTGGTCGCAGACCCAAACCGCCTGACCTTCATCAATCATGTAAACGGGCTTGTTGTACTTGGTCGCATAGTTGCGGAAAAGTTCCTTGTGTTGAATCCAGCCGCCCGCATGGGGCTTCACCAGAAAATCGGTAAGGCTAAGGCTGTTCAGTTCATCACCAGCAAGACAGAGATAATTGTCGTCGGCAACGGATGCAAGTTCGATGGTCGGACTGATAATGTGGGAACCGGCAGAAACGCCCATCAAGATACCGCGCTGTGCAAACTTGCGAAGGTCGTCATCAAGACCACGGAAATGAATCATAGTCCATTCTTCAAAAGTATTCCCGCCGCTTACCAAAATCGCATCGCTTTCAAGCGCGTAGTCCCAACGCTTCTTGTCGAAGTTTTCACCAACAGGGCAAATAATGTATTCTTCAAAACCCATCTTAGCAGCGAAGTAAGGCGGATAGTCGCGGGTGGTCGCCTGCCAATAGGACGGAATGACGGCGATACGACGATTCTTGCCGTGCTTATTCAGCCAGTCATTCACGCGGTTGTTTAGACGCTTATCACCACAGGTGGTAGAAAATAGAATTACGTTTTTCACTTCTTCTTGTCCTCCTTCACGCACTTGTTTTTGCAAGACAGCCAATTCTTATAGCTGTGCAAATCGGTAAATTTTTTACCGCAGCAAACACAATGCAGCTCTTCTGTTCCCATGTTACGAACTTTCGGTTCCGATACGCCGAACCAAGAATAATTGTAAACATCATAATAATAGGAGCCCTGTTGGTTGTTCCTTTTTGCGCCGTTGTGCATTTTCCAGTTTTCGCCACCCATGACTTCGTGAAGCATTTCGCCCCAAACGTCACGGATTGCGTCGCTGGGCGTACCGTTATAATGCCCGTAGACCACGTTGGTCAAATCGTTCTTGTCGATGGTCAGCAACTGACGGAAAATCATATCCGTCCATTCAAACGAACCGTAGTCATTTGCGAACACGGCTGTCTTGTTGTGGTCAAGATATGCCACGGTGGTGCAATCGTCGCGCATCAAAGAAAATCCGCCGACCTTATTGAAGCCGCCACGATTCTGCGTGCGGTCGTTGCGGTCATAGAGAATGGACATACAACTACCCCATTTATGCGTGTTGGTAGACAGCATAACCATATCCACGGGGTCGATACTAACGATTGCGCGACCCTTGACCATATTGTTCTGCAAAATCTTCGACAGTTCCACGTCGAAGTCATAGTCGTTCAGAATCTTCGACAGAACTTTAGACGTCTTTGCGCCCTTACGATAGACACGGGGGAACAGCCACGCCAGCGTCTTGCTGGTCGTCTTGTTGATAACGCCTTCACAGAAATCTTCCGTGCGCAGTTCGCTGATGGTCGCGGCATACGCGGGATACTTGCGGCAAAGTTCTTGAATATTCGACCGCATCGTCTCGTTGTCGGCGGGAATTTCGACTTCGCGAATTAGGCGCGTCTTGTGTCCAAACAGTTCAAACATCCACGCCTTAGCGGCAACCCACTGACGCAGATATTCGTTCACCTGCTTGCGCGAAATCGTTTTCGGGTCAATTTCAGCAGTGATTTTGACGGCTTCCATAAACGCCTTTTTGTCGACCGCCGCCAACATTTCCTTTTTAAGTTCAGCAGAAACAGTCATGTCGGTGTACTCCTTTATCCTTTTTATACTTATATTATAGCGTCAAAAAGCTGTTTTGTCAATAGAAGAAAAGGGCGGGCGTTTCCACCCACCCCAATCTTCGAACGGAGGTTACTGACAGTTATCGAACACGGCGTTGTTTTTGATTTCGCGACCGCAACACAGGCAATACAGCTTGCCACCCGCAGTCACCTGCACCTTGGACATATCCGTGTTGGCGGGCGAAATCAGCGCCTTCTTGATTTCGGGATAGGAACGCTTCAAGGATTCCCACTCGTGGATGTCGCTATAGTGATGGTTCGTCACGTCGGCATACACGGGCTTGTTCCCGAAATACTTTTCGCCGTGAATCCGCTTCAAGTCACCATAGTTATCCCAATCGGTCACGCCGATATAAGAACCGATGGTGTTTTCCAGCAGTTCACGCGCTTTTTCAGACACGACTTCGATGTCCTTGTGCTGGGGATATTCGCGACCAAACAGGAACGTGCAGTTCATACGGTCGCCGTTGATAATCTGGCGCCAAGACTTGGAATTGCCCTCAAAGGCGTTCTTGCCGAAGTTATATTCGTCGCGTTCGCCATCCTGTCGCGCCACGATGCGGTCGTACAGATACGTCTTGCCGTTGTCGCGATACGCAATCAGCGCGTTCGGGTCCCAAATCCACTGGACAGTTCCATAGTTCATAGAACCGTACAATTTCTGACAGGTGCTCCACCCATGCATATTCGTGCCGGAGGTCATGAAGTCGTACGGGTCGATGCTAACGCATACAAACCCCTTAATCATGCGATTCTGCATGACCTTGCTGAAGTCGATGTCAAATTCCTTGTTCTGGAAAAGCTGGCTAAAGAACTTGGAAATCTTCATGCCCTTCTTGTAGACGTCGGGCGCATAGGTCTTGTAGAAATCGCACTTCGGCATTTCGTTCTTCGTGAAGTAGTCGATGCCGTCGCGACCACCCGCTTCGACAACCTTGTCGATAGACGCGGCATACTGGGGCCACTTCTTGTACATATCATACACCATGGGGCGCATTTCGTTCGCGTCCATCGTATATTCGATGGGCGTGCGGATGATAAGCTGATGACCAAATGCGACATAGTAGTCGTACTTCGCTTCTGCCCACTTACGAAGAAGAATGTCGATTGCTTCGTCGGTCGGCTTCTTGCCGTTACCAACAGCGACGGAACAAAGCTTGCGGAAGCGGTCGCGGTCGACCTTATCCATCATTTCCTTGATAATATCTTCGTCCTGCACGTCGTGGTGGATGCTATAATTCTTCATTGCGGGCTTCGCGCTTTCGACTTCGGGTTCCTTGTCGCGGAAAGAAAGCACAGAAAATGGAACGGCAACGTCGAAACCAGTCTTGAAGTCGCCGGTGAAACCGTTCGCGCGAACCTGTTCCTGACGTTCGGCGGGAATTTCGTCGTTGATTGTCACGTCAACGCTTTCGCCAGAATCCATCTGCCAACGCATATAATCGTCGGCAAGAAGGCAAAGCCCCTTAGCCCAAAGAAGTTCCTTGGGATATTCCTTGTCCGCGTCGAAACGATTGATGATAAGAACATCGCCGTCATGAATGCCGCGAAGATGGGGATATTTCGAAAAATTCCAAGCATCTTCCTTGCATTCAACCTTTTTGACAATCTCTGCCATGTTAAGACCTCCGTTATATATTTTTTGTTTGCTTGCCTATGCTATTATAATAGCACTATTTTTCGTTTTTGTCAACACTTATAGAAAAAGGCGTATTTCTACGCCTTGGTGACGCACAGAAGGAATTGCAACTTCTATCTCCGCCGTGAGAAGGCGGCATCCTTACTTTAGACGAGTGCGCCATGTGTAGGGAAGGGACTTTCGTCCCTTCCCGCTGGGGATTGCGATGATTACTGATACATCGCGATGGTGGCACGGGCGGCGGCAGCAGCGGCTTCAGCATCCGCAAGTGCCTTCTTAGCCGCAGTCACGCGGGGGTCTTCAGCGGTGTAGATGGTGACAAGCGTGGCACAGGCAGGTCTGCCGGTATAGACCATCTTGATACCCTCCGAAATCGCATTAAGGACGGGGGTGGCATCGAAGATTGCGATGCTCTGAATGGGGTCGTGATTCTTGCCAATCGTAAGGTCGTCGTCGTTGACGCGCAGATACGTCCCCTTGGACGTGTAAACCGCACGATTGCCCTCGGAATCGGACAAAAGAACATAAGTGTTACCACGCTTGCTCTTCACGATAGCACCAGGCAGAACATCCTTCCAGCTCTTCACAACATAATCAGTCATTTTTCATTTCTCCTTTAATATTAAAGATTTTTATGTTCACAGGCGACCAACCTGTTCACACCGTTTCCTGTTATGCTATTATATTAGCACACATTTTGGTTTTTTGTCAAGGTCGTGCGGCGGTTAAACCGCACGACCTGTAATTTCCTCGCCCATATCGTAGTCGAAACGATGTCTCCAGATTGAAGGTCTGGCGGCTTAGACCGCTTGCCTAATGGGCGATTTCCAACTGTGCTATTATAATAACACACGCTTTAGATTTTGTCAAGTGCTTACCGCTATCCCACTTTCACGGTTTGCAACAGCTAATCCTTGCCGCCTTGAAATGACGGTTTCGCCGGTAGCCCTAACGCATAGCCAATCCACGTTGTTGTGGCGGCGTTGCAGATAGGCGATTCTACCATGTTAATAATATTCGCACGGATTTCAATGGGCGCTGAACCCTACCTTGGCGGACTGTTTTACAGCACGCTACTTGTCGGGTTGGTGGCGAGGTTATTTTAGGTGTCACCCGCCATTCCACCATGCGGCTGATGTGCTACTACGCCAAATTATCCACGGCAATCATAGGCGGTCAAGAAATATCATTCTGCATGATTGCAACAGCAAATATTTCCCACGGCACAAAGACCGTCATGACTCGCCCCGCGACAAATTCCTTAGACGATGGCTGCTTCTAAGCCTACGTTTCAACCGTTGTGATTATAATATCACACCGTTTTGCTTTTGTCAATAGTTGTCGCCGTAATCCGGCTGGAAGTTCCAAGAAGTCGACCAAACCTTTTCGCCGTTATATTCAATCTGGATGAAATCATCTTTGACGTCCAGCACAACAAACGAACGATAAGCGGGCAAATATACGCCTGAAATTGGACTATTGTAATTCGGCTTCTTGTAGATGGCGCTGGAACCGTACTTCGTGAATACTTCATCGCCCTTGATGTAGAACTTCGACCAAAAGTGCGAACCCTTATTGCCATAGTAATTCTGCGTGGGCTTTGGCTTCGCTTCACAGTACGGATAGATAATGTCATCCTTCGTGTCGGCGATAATCTTCACCACCTTGTCGATGGTGCCCTGCAATTCGGCATAGCGAACATATTCTTCGGGATGGTGTTCGTTATAATAGCCGCAGGACAGATTGACGCTTGCAAGGTCAAACACGGGCGACAGATTGCAGATATCCGTGAACGAACCCTGCGCCTCGACAAAGCCGTGTTCATCAATGAACTTCTTGAACTGCTTGTTGTCGCACTTATAATAGACCGAATCCTGCTTGCCGCGACGGTCAATCTGAATCATGTAGCCTACACCAGCAACGCGACCCTTGATTTCCTGCGCCGCCCGCTTCGTGGATGCACCGCCGACTTCTTCGTCCGTGCTGAAAAACAGATAAGGACGCTTCCCGCTTTCTTCTGTTGCCTTCAACACCGCCAGAACGGCATAGACGCCACAGCGGTCGTCACCGCCAATGCCCATGGGCGAACTTACCTTTTCGCCATCATCGACAATCTTGGTCGGCTGACGCTTATGCACCGTATCAAGATGCGCACAAAGCATCGTCGGGCAGTTGCCGCTGAAAAACAGATAGTCGCCACCATTGACCGTGTTTGCCAGACCATAATATTCGCTTAACTGCTGATAAAGCCACGCAAGCAAATCTTCCTTGACGGGCAGGCAAAGTTTCTTGAAGCCTTCTTTGTTCATTTAATGCACCCCTTCTTGTAGCCGCCAATAATGCCTTCGATTGACGACGCTTCAAAAATGTAGATTTTCCTTGTGATATCTTTCAGGTCGCGCTTGGTTTTCAGCAGTTTGCCGCCGTTCGCCAGCAGGTATTCACACATTCGCGGACTGTGGACAATTTTTTCATTCTTAAAAGCCAATACACGTCACAACCCTTCACACAACGTCGCGCCAGCCAATACGGTCGGTCAACAGCGGCGTCATCACATAGCTTCCACGTTCGCGGGCGTTGTAGCCGTCCTTGTAAGACCAATCCTTGATGCGTTCGTCGATATAGTCCTTTGCCGCGTCCAGTTCTTCCTTCTTGAACTCCGGCATCACCATGATGCGAACATCTTCAAAGGTCAGGTCGCCAACAACAATGTCTGCCGACATATTGCCGCCCAGCGTGAAATTCATACAAACGTAATCTTCCACGCCAAGGAAGGACTTGTCGAACAGTTCGATGTCATCCTTGGAAAAATCAAGCTTCGTGCCATAACCCGTGCGACAAAGACCGCCGTATTCCGCGCCCAGCTTGCGAAGTTCTGCGTCCGCAATAATACAGTGCATTGTGTTGCAGTTCTGTTCGGGAATATAGATTTCCTTTACGCGATATGTGCTACCGTCCTTGTTGGTTTTAAGGAAAATAGCCGCCATTCGCGCCGAACTGGCAACCGCATACTTACGCAGTTCGTTATATACCGCCTGTGACATCTTAATGTCGGGTTCTGTTCCGCGATAACTAATCATGCCAGCACCTCCCTGTTAATCGGAACAACGGTCATGATTTGCACGTCGTCGCGCACCACAATCGTTCTTCGCAAGCCCTTGGCTTCAAGCCTTGCGTCTGCATCCGCCCTTGCCGCATCAACCTGTTCGCGGGTAGCGTAAAAGCTACAAGTGTCACAGTTGATGTCGCCAGAAAGAACGGAACATCCGCCCATGCCGTTGCAACCAAAGCAATCACGTTTCATTTTTCGTCCTCCTATTCATGCGGTTTAACCGCTATGATACTATAATAGCACACCGTTTAGATTTTGTCAAGCGTTTTTGTATCCGCCAAAGAATGTCTTTAACTAAAATGGTAATGACATAATCCACCGCCTCTTGGTGTTTGTATTTCTACAATTTCCACATCATTGATTTTGCTTGCACTTGCGAAGTCTTACAAATCTCCGTGGACATTCAGGACGTACCCCGCCCCAAGATATTGCTTTACGCTAACATCTGTAATCCTTCTTGCAGGATGTTTAACGCGGCATTTAAGTCGCGCACATGATGCACGCCGCAACAAGGACAATCCCATTCGCGAACAGACAAATCCTTTGTTTTCGGATTCTTCCAACCGCAGAAAGAACACAACTGACTTGATGGGAAATATCTATCAACAATATGAAGATTCTTTCCATACCACGCACACTTATATTCTAATTGCCTGCGGATTTCATAGAATGAAACTTCCTGTGCCGCCTTTGCGCCAAAATGATTCTTTTTCATTTCAGATACCTTCAAATCTTCTATGCAGATGTCATCATATTTGCGCACAATGTCCGTCGTCAGCTTGTTGATGTAGTCTTTTCGCTGGTTGGCGACGTGTTCCATAGCCCTTGCAAGTTTAATTCGCGCCTTTTTCCAGTTTTCGCTACCGTTTGTTTTTCGCGATAGTTCTTTCTGTAGACGTGTAATCTTCTTTTGTGATTGCTTTAGGAACTTAGGATTAGGAACAACTGTTCCATCTGAAAACGTCATTAGATTATCTGCTGAATTTAAGTCGATACCGATAGATTTTCCGGTTTTAGGTAGATGTTTTTCGGGGACATCAGTACAACAAACAGATATATAATATTTGTCTGCTGGTGTTTTAATGACCGTGACAGACAGGATTCTGCCTTCTACTTTTTTGCTGACGCAACATTTCACCATACCTATTTTAAGCAGCTGAACACAGTCATCAAACAGGTGAACGCCAGTTCCAAGGACTCGATACGACTGCATTGTCTTTTTTGATTTGAAACGCGGATAGCCAACGCTTTGACCTTTTTTGATTCCACGAAAGAAATTAGAATAAGCACAATCTAAATCGCGCAATGATTGTTGCAAACCGACGGCGCTAACTTCGCGCAAATATGCAAATTCTTCCGTCTTTTTAAGACTTGTCAAATCTTTCATGCAGTCAAATCCGCCTATTCGTTTCTTTTCGGTTTCCCATGCAGTTTTGCGCATTTCAAGATAATGGTTATAAACTTTACGACAACAGCCGAAAGTTCTTTTCATGTGTTCTTTTTGTGCATCATTCGGATAAATGCGGAACTTATATGATTTTTCCGTTATCTATCATCCCTTCATAATTCCACCGAAAAATGTATTATCTATTATGGCATACTGGGTATAATTATAAAAATTATGATGCCTTTGAGAACGAAAATAACAAACCCAGTCTGGAATTGTGCATCCATTGTAAATAATATAGTCCACGGCCTCATATTGCATTTCATTGGGGGTCACGTTCCCCAGCTTATTGCCCAAATCAAACTGCGGGACACCGCCGCTATTCTGTTTAATTACTTCTTCAATGCTGTTAGGAAATTCGTCAGACTTCACGCGATTCATCACAACGCTTACGACAGCGCGCTGACATTCCATAGATTCGCCACGCGCTTCCGTCCATAATAGACGCGCCAGCATTTCACGTTCGGTTGACGTTACGAAGAAATATGGCGTCGGTTCCACATAGACTTCCACATAGTCGGTGTGGTGAAACAGTTCTGTCCGCACGATAATTTCGACTGGAACTTCTTCTTCTGGTGCCAAAAGCGGCATAATTGTAGAAATAAACGTCCAGCAAACACAAATCCAAAGGAACAGCTTTTTGATGTCTTTCATATTGTACCCCTTTTGCTTAGATGATTTTTGCGCGGGTTTGCACCGGTTCAAAGAAGACGGTTTCAACGTCCCATTCGTTCCCAGCATATCGCCCTTCGATGATGCGCACTTCAATATAGCCCTGTTTTAGTCTTGAAGTGCTTGTCACCATGCACTTCACATGATAATCTGTTTGGGTATACTGTTCGCTCGTATTACACCAAACAATTTGACCGACTTTGAACACCGACTACACCACCTTTGCCTTTAGATAAATCTGCCTTTCAAAACACGACACGCGAATATCGGTCAGAACATCGCTGCCGCTTTTTGCGACAAGCTTTTTGTCGACAATCGCATAGTCGCGACGGACGTCGGCATATTTTTCGTCTTTACAGCAACGACGCGATAAACGTTCGTGTCGTATACCAGCAAATCACCAATGCGCGGCTTATATCCGTTAGTCATGCGACCACCCTTCCCAAAATTTGGTCGTGGACAATGCGACCCTTCTTTTCGCCATTCTTGCCGATGGAATACCAGCGTCCATCAATCGCCAGAATGTCATAGATTCCCCACGCGCCAGTCTTCGTGAACACCTTGTCGCCAACATGGAACTGCGTGGTGTTCTTGACGGGTGCGACGTTGTATCGCTGACCACCGACCTTGATTACGCCATATTCGCCAAGACGTAACTTGGCGGCGGCGAAATCGTTTGGAACAGATTCAAAAGATGCAAAAAATTTTTTACCCATATTTATTCTCCATCATATTCAAAGAAAAAGACTGGTTCGCCACCCATTGACACAACCCAATCAGGGTTTTCGTTCTGTATTCTGTGGCAGAATTTTTCCGCCTGCTTGCGAAACAAAAAATAGACGTGTGAAAATGTGCCATTTTCTGCCGACAATTCGATGTCCCATATTAGAATGTGTAAATCTGCAATAAACGCTTTGATTCTTTTCATACCGACCACCACAAAAAATTAGAATCGGCAGGGGTTTAATCGCTATACGGCTTGACGCCCCATCAAACATCCGTATCCGCTATTGCCGTTCGCAACAATGCCCGTCCATGTAGTAATTCGACGGGATGATTTCGACACTTTGTATACCGAACGAAACCTTTGCCTGTTGCCGCGAAATATCGGTTTTGGCTTAACGCGCCCCGTGGAACACGCCAGTGTCACGCCCTTTCGGGCTGGTAGTCGGGTTATTTTAGGTGTCACCGACTATTCCACCGAACATGATATTATAATATCACACAACTTGCGCTTTGTCAAGTCCCTTTGCAAGTTCAAAGAAGCAGGTGTGGCTACCATAATCAAACCAATAATGGTCTGAAAATTCGCACCAGCGGACATAGAACGACTGAAAGTCGTGTTCTTTGCACCAGTCGCCAATCATATCAAGGGCTTCGTTTACGTTGTCAGCGTTTCCAACGAACGTGCGGTCGCCTTTTCTGTCAAGCCATTCAAGACGCATCAATCGTCACCTTCCATCCGCGTCAGTTCGTAGATACTGTTGCGTGTCACGATGCGAATATCGCCTTCGCACAGATAGTCTACTTCCTGAATTGTGGACGTGTGGACACCACCACCATCGACAGGGCGAATATAGCCACGTTCGCCAACGTTGATATTTTCAAGGTCGGTTACAACCTTGCCGTTGACCAATTCGTGGACATAGGTTAATTCGCGACCTTCGCGGGGATAGACATTGCAATAATACTTCACAGAATCTTCGCCACCTTTCTTTCGGGGATGTAAAATGTTCCGATTGTACGCCAATTTTCATGTTCGGATGGATACCAGTCAAGGTCACTATCCCAGCCGTTATATTCACCGTCTTGGTTAAACCAAAGGTAGTTGCCGTGCCAATACGCTTTGCCGATTTTTCTAAGAAAAGATACGGCGTCATTGTTTGATTCGACAAACACAACAACTTCTGAAAAATCTATAAACGGAATCGTTTTTATGTCGGCTATGCTATCAAGTTTTTGCCAGTTCAACTTAACGCCACCAATTTCTTTGCGAAGATTCATCATGTTTTCACCCACTTCTTGCGATAGAAATTGGTTTTGTCCTGCTTCTTGAACCACTTGTTCACGGCTTCCACCAACGACTTATTGCAATCCGCACACATCTTAATGCGCGGTTCAAAGTCAAGGTGCCAGTCGGCAGTTCCAGCGATTTGGTTCATGTTTGCCACATATTCCACCTGCATATTGTTGCCACAAATGGGGCAGGCGGGAATCAGTTTTTCGGCTTTTGGTCTTGCCATATCACACCACCCTTGCTTTCACGCGAACAATGTGAAGGATGTTCGGATTGCCGGTAAACCAGTGTGGTTCACAGGTGCTATATTTGCCCAGCTTTTCGCCAACCCTATCGCCGTCGCGAAAGTGTGTACAAATAAGTCTTACTCCAACAGCAGATGTTTCCAGCACAGTCCAGACACGACCTTTATTGCCATCAGAAAACACAAGGTCGCCCTTGCGAAAGTCCGAAAATTTCATAAGACCACCGCCTTATTTTGCACCAGCTCGAAACAATTTCCGTCCACAGGATATGTGTAGCCAGAATAGCGTCCTTCTAAAACCTTAACACGGATAGCACAATTCATTTTGTGCGCTTCGGTCACTTCGCACTTGACGTGATAATTTGTAATGTCATAGATGCCATTTCTTTTGCACCAGACGATTTGTCCGACCTTGAACATGATTACACCACCTTCGCCGACCGCGGTCTGTCGAATGACAGAACGGAATATTCGCGTCCTTCAAAATATCCCTTGCCATTTTTAATGTCATAACAATTATTCGGGCACACCGTATACCCCGCGTATTTGTTGAAAATGAACCGGTACGCAATAACGTCTGAATAGTCATTTATTGCGCCGCTGTATTTCTGTCGAATACGCTTGTATAGTTCTTTTGTATTCTTGTTGAAAACAACGATTGCGAAGTCGTGGTTTTGGATGAAATTAACAGCCTTATCAAAATCATTCATTTTTTGTTCACCGTCCTTATGGTATTATATTACCACAAAATAAAGTTGTTGTCAAGCCCATCCGCAGAAGTCGCTGATTTCGTTCAGTGTTCGTGGCGTATAATCCATCAACGGATTCATACACCCCACGTTAAACGAACGCATCTGCTTTTCGTAATGCTTTTCCCAAGCGCGGCGATATGCGTCAAACAATCCATCTTCAAATGAATTGTGGACGTGTCCGTACAGGTGGTAATATCCGTGCGTCATATTTTTATAAGACGCGATAGGAAAATGCGACAGAATGACGTGGCGATTATTATCAACAATTTCAGCAAACGGCAGAATTTCCTTCCAATCGGCGGTCGGCTTATAATCGTGGTTACCGCGAATCAGAATCTTTTCGCCATTCAACTGTTGAAGAATTGCGCTTTCTTCTGCGGGCTTTAGCCATGAAAAATCGCCAAGGTGGTAAACCGTATCAGTCGGCTTCACCGCTTCATTCCAGCGCTTGATAAGGTCGGCGTCCATTTCAGCAACAGTGAAGTATGGGCGATTGTCATATTTCAGTATGTTCTTGTGTCCGAAGTGCGTGTCGGAGATATAAAAGTTAGCCATCAGAAGTGCTCCTTAATGTATTCTTCTGCTTTTGCAAGTTTTGCCTGCGTAGCTTGCAATTCTTCAAGAACTGCGCTCGCTTCTGCCCTTGCGTCCCTATAAAGTTCAACGCGATAATCAAGGTCGTGCGCTAAATTTTCAATGGCGTCGGCAGCCTGTCGACATAGCTTCTTATTGAAATGCGCGTGTCGCAGCTTGTATACGGTGTACCAAATATCAACCATGGTGTTCGCCCCTTTCTAAATCCTCATATTGGTAATAAAAACCGTCAACGCGGCAGGAATCTTCAAATTTGCCCTTGCATAGTTCACACATGACCGTCAGGCTGATATAATTCGCTTTTGCCGCCTTTGTCGCAGACGGGTAGATTTCAACAATCGTGCGGTCGTACAACATTTTAAGCACGGGCTTGCGCCTGTTGCTGGCAGACATTTGCGCAGTTTCTTCTTTTGTAGCGAACCGTAGATTTGACAGTCGATTGTCGTACTTCATGCCGTTCTTATGGACAATATTGTAGCCTTCGATACGCCCACCCATAAAGGCATCTGCCATCAGATTTACCACGGGCACAGAAATTTTCACGCCGTCTGCGCGGGTCATTGTGACGCGCGTCCGCTTCTGCCCGCAGGTATACTGGCGCAGGTCATGTGCGAAACCGTATGCGTCTATCCAACGCACCTGTCCATCTTCGTTGATTTGATAGACGTATTTATAACCGTCAATGTTTACCCAGTCCATTGCACACCTCTAAAATCGGCTAAAAGAAGCCTGTCTCATGGTGAACTACACACGATGATAAAGCACCGGTGCTTCCTAATCAATATCTCTAACGAGACAAGTTTACTTAGGCTATCCCCGTAGTTCCTACGGTTCTTATTCTCAATCCTTCATTAAGAATATTTATTGCAGCGTTAATGCCTCTATCGTGAACAGTTCCACATTGCGGACACACCCATTCTCTAACAGACAAATCCTTTATTTCTGTATTTTTGTATCCGCATTTACTACACAACTGCGAACTTGGATACCACGAATCAATTTTCACAATTTCTCTTCCGTACCAGTTTGCTTTGTATTCCAGTTGTCGTACAAATTCTGACCATGATACATCAGCAATAGACTTAGCGAGTTTATGATTTTTCATCATATTCTTAACTTTCAATGTTTCCAGACATATGACTTGGTTTTCATCAATCAGTCTTTTTGAAAGTTTGTTTAGAAAGTCCTTGCGTTGATTCGTTATTTTCTCGTGACAACGTGCAACTTTAATTCTACATTTCTCTCGATTTTTACTTCCTTTTTTACAACGAGACAAGTCTTTCTGCAACTTCCGCAGTTTCTTTTCTGATTTTTTCAAGTATTTCGGATTTTCAATCACTTTGCCATCAGAAGTGGTTGCGAACCCCTTGATTCCCAAATCTATTCCAAGTTCAGAATCACATGGAATTTTCTTTGGAATATCTTCTTGTTCAACAAGAACCGAAACATAATATTTTCCCGATGGCGTTCTTGTAATGGTAGCGTGTTTGATTGTTCCAAAAAAATTCCTGTGTTTCTTAATCCTGACAAGTCCAATTTTCGGAAGGTTAATGTGTCGTTCTGTCACGCGGATATTGGCTTGATTTGTAGTATAAGAATCATATCGCGTTTTCTTACTTTTGAATTTTGGGAACCCAACTTCTGGTCGCTTGAAGAAGTTGTTGTACGCTGTCCGTAAATTCATCTGAGCATTTGACAACGCTTGCGCATCGACTTCTCGAAGCCATGGAAATTCGTCTTTATATTGGGCTGGCGTATTTTTCAGGTTTTGTTTTGTCTTATTGTAAAACTCGATTTTATCAGCAAGCATACGATTGTAGATAAATCTGACGCAACCGAAGCATTTTGAAAAATAAGTTTTCTGTTCTTCATTTGGATACATTCTATATTTGTAGGCAATCAACATATCTACAATCACTTCCTTTCCGATATAGTTCTCTTTCTTTTGCCGACTATGCTAAAGCATAGCGGATATCTTTGATTTCATGTTATACTGATAGTATAGCACAAAAACAGGCTTCTGTCAAGCTTATTTCAGAAGTGCGCCTTCGGGTCTGTGGCAATCGTTCCACGTTCTAATAGGAAAGGCGTCAAACGCACAGCGGCGGATTACCTTGCGATGCTTTACGCCGCCAACGGTTTCTTCTGAAATTATGGTTTCGGTTGTAGGGAAATAGATGCAATTCGGATTACATTCCATTGTCATCATCCTTCGACATGATATATCGTGCCCATGTATACGAGCTGTATGTGATAACGCAAAAGGTGTACAGCAGGAATACAGTAAGCCATGTCGGCTGTCCGCCATGCGTAGCGTCATAGATTCCGCTTGCGATACCAGCGACAATGCAAATCCATGTCAGACGATTAAAAATCTTTTCAACTTTTGTCATAAAATCAACCCCTTCTTATTTCTTCAAAAACGATTTGTTCCGGAAGCACATGATGACACACATAGACGCTGCTGAATGGCGGGTTGAAGCTGGGCTTCTGGTCGGCGTAATCCTTGAAAAACGAAATGCGCTTATTGAAATACATCAGTTCAAATTCGTTGTCGCGAAACATTTCAAAGCGTGCCTGCGATTCAAACAGTCCAACAACGCCGACAAGCATAGCAAACGGCGTCCCGATTTTAAAAAGACATTGGAACACTTGTTGTTTAAGGCTAAACGGCGGATTGCTGATGATATAGTCGCACTTTGGCGGTTTGATAGTGAAGAAATCGCCACCAAAATCAATGTGTGTTGCAATCACGTCGTGTCCAGCTTCGCGCAACAGTTTGACGTAGTTACTTTCTTCCGTGTCGAACGGACACCAAATCGTGCTATTCGGCTTCAAATATTTGACTATCGGCTTAATCGCATAGGGGGGGGTGTAGTATTCATTGTTGCCACTACCCGCCACAACGTCCATTTTCATGTCACGCCTCCGCAATCAGCTTTGCCCGCGTTGCAGGGCCAACAGAACCATCGACCGCAAGACCGCGCGACTTCTGATACGCCTTAACCGCCGCATAACAACCACCGCCAAAACTGCCGTCGATGCCCTTGGGGTCAAAGCCGCAATAGACCAACTGCCACTGTAGCCAGCGGACATCATCGCCCGTGCAACCACGAACAAGGGTTCGCTTCGGAACGGGATAGGGATTTTTTCCGTCTACCTTATTGGTGATGATAAGTGCGGTGGAAATCCTGCGATTTTCCAGCGTAGCGTGCTTAATAGAACCGTCAACACGCATGATTTCGCTTCCACCGCCGTCAAATTTCAGCACGTCTGTGAAGCCAAGGGCGTGGAACTTCTTGAAAGCTTCCTTGGACGTAATCATATTGCCAGTGCTGGTATGCCAATCCATGACATAGATGGTGTCAGAACCACGCTTCAAGCCGACAAAAATGTGGTAGGTGTTATAGACCTCGCCGCCCTTCCAGCCGCAACCGATTACGTCGTTCTGATAGTTAGACGCAACGCCGTTCTTCATGATGGAAATTCCAGTCGCGCAGTAGTCATATTCCGGCTTCGGATGGTCGATGCGTTCGATGACTGGCTTACCGTTGGCGATAGCGAAAACATCAACAGCCTTGTGATAAAAGCTGTTCCATTGCGCGCCCCACAAGTCGTAGAAGTCGCAGGTGTATTTGCCGTCGGCGAACTTGCCATTCTGCCCGCAGATTTCGCGCGTCTTTGCACCAATGGTGGCGACATTGCAAACGGTCGCGCCAACGGGATATGTGTATTTCTGACCGTTCTGTGTTCCAGCGGAGAAGAAGCCAAGGTTCACATAGGTGGAATCGGTGATGTTCTTCTTGGTTTTGTCAACCATGACGATTGATGCTTCAGCGGGTTGACATTCGATAATTTTGATGCCATTTGAAACGTAATATTTCAAATCAAATCACCCCTTATATTGAAATAATTTTTCGACACGCATAAACGTGTTTCCACCTTGATTATCAAGCTGGCGGCGAAGCGGCTTTTCCCACACACAAACGAAATCTTCTGGCGCAGATTCTTCGCTGATAAACACGTTGGCGCGCTTTGAAATTTCGCGCATATATTCCCAAAAACCTTCTGTGTCGAATGCACCAGTAGCATAGCCCGTCACGTTTTTATACGGCGGGTCGCTATAAACAACGGCGCCGTCTGGAATTTCAACTTCGCGATAATCGCCACATAAAAAAGTTGCGGTCTTAACACCTTCAAAATCTTTCATTAACGACACCTTTGGCGTCTTGCAGAAGTCGTCGCCGCGATGTTCGCGGGCGAGTCCACCCCACCATTTGCCACCATAAGAACAACCAAAGCCAACAAAGCCAGCAAGCCCCATATCGTCGTTTTGGCGCGCCTTTATTTTAAGATAGTCGCCAGTGGTTATAATATCAGGGAAGTTGCGTTCGTTCTGGAGGTCACGCCACATAGCTATAAGGTGTGGGTGCAAATCGTTCAAGATTTTTACATCGAAATCCAAGAGCGATTCTACGGCACAAGAGCCACAAAAAAGCGATATGAGCGGTTGATTGTGGTCGGCGTTTGCGTTAATATATTCGGCAATGTCGCGCTTAATCCGCGATTTCCCGCCTAAATATCGCATAATCACACCACCTTTGCTTTTTGTTCTGGTACATTCCACGGATAAAACGCCACTTCCCAAAGCGCGCCGTTATATTTTGCGCGATATTTGTCATGCGAATATTGGATTCGCGTGATAACATATTCGATTCCGAACGCGGTATCACGAAACCGATAACCGTCTGGAAAGCGCGGCGAAACGAACTTAACGGACGACATCTTCATGCGAAGTTTCACACCGCTGTCAACAATAAAACGGGCGCGGTCGTTTTCGTCTGGCATGTCAATAATCCAAACGTGGCGACCATAGAATTTTGAATTTTTATTTGTGATGATATATTTGTCCAGATAGTTCATACTACTTTCGCCACCTTTCTTCTGTGTAAGCGTAGATTGTACGCATCTGCGCTACGCCAATACGGTTCAGAACCTGAGTCGGGATAGATTTTGTCACCAGCGCGCTTATAGTTCGGAACAAGCCTAACGCGATTGTCATAGCGGTCAATTTCGACGACCGTGTAAGCATAATGGACGTTTTCCGTAGAAAACAAGATGTCGCCAACGTGATAGTCCCCAATCGTCATAATACCACCGCCTTCTTTTGGACTTTTCGACAGAAATTTTCGGGGAATACGGTATACGCGCCGCCAATGTGTGAGAAATGGCGTTGCAGATTATGGTCATATTTTTCAACGGTTTGCACTGTGACTGTGCGCGACGCGTCGTTCTTATGCGTAACCTTATAACGATACGTTTTATCTTCGGAATCGGCAATCAAAATATCGCCTATGTTGATTTCGTTGTAAGTCACAGTCACACCACCTTTGCACCGAAATATACGCCGATTTTGTTCGCTTCTGCCATCGTGCGTTCGCCATGGTCAATTCGCCACTTCATAACGCGAAGCAACTGTGCGCGTTTCTTAGGATTGCAATTCCACGCTTCCGTGATAGAATAGCACCTGCCCAATACTTGCTGCATACAACAAGTGTTGTTACAGGCCGAACCACCGCAGATAAAGCTACAAACGTTGCTACCCTCAACATTGTCAAAACGCATGATACTTTCACCACCTTATGATGGTATTATATCATGCGTTTTAACTTTTGTCAAGTGAACTTGGAAGTGACGATATCGTATTCTACAAGGCAATCGCAGTACGTTCCGGTTTGTTCAAAGCCGCTTTCAGTTTTTCGCCAGTTCGGTCGCTTTTGAAACTTCTTGCAATACAAGATGTCATCTGCCTTAAACTTGTGTTTGCCATAGAATTTTTTGTCCGCTTTGCACTCTATGGATTTTCCGGTCGCGATACAATACAGCGTAACGCGCGGCGTAAATTTGGTATCTGCCGCCAACACATAGCAGAAGTTTTTCGGAAGTTCGGGCTGTGTGAACGACACATAGCCAAGATATTCGCGGTCGGCTTGTATGCGTTCTGCCAGCGGCAAATATTCGTCGGGCAAAGACGCTTCAAACGCTTTCAGTTCAGCGATTCGCGCTTCTTTCGTCTTGGCAACATACGTTTTCTTGTAGCGGTCGAAGAATTTGTCAACGATTGCCAACAGCTTCTTGTTTTTGCCAAATTCGCTAAAGAAGCCGATGGTGGTCAGCACCTTGATTTGGCGGGCGTCAACCGTGGTATTTTCGCGAAGATAGACAAGAAGGTCGGCGAACGTGGGAAAATCCATGAAGCGGATAGAATAAAGCTGGTCGGCGCAATCGGCAGAAATATATTTGATGGAACCAATTCCTTTGTATATAGTTCTTGTGGATTCATCAAATGAATATTCCAGCTTCGCGGAACGAAATCTTCCCGGCTTTAGATTTATGCCAAAATATTTCAGTTCCTTCGTTAGCCTTGATGTCTTTTCTTGGTTTCCGTCGTAAATATTAAATACGACAGTGTAGTAATGAAGCGGATAGTTTTTCTTCAAATACGCTCCATACAGACAATCAAGCGCCGTCGCGGCACCGTGGGGACTGTTAAACCCATAGTTCATTTGTGCCTGCATATCTGACCACATTTTATCAAATCCGTCGTCTGAACCAGTGTTTTTCTTCCAGTTTTCGCGTAGTCCTTGTTCGAGTTTTTTGAAATCTTCCGGCTTGATTTTTTTCTTTGAAATCTTCTTTATTAGACCAATAGATTCTGCCGGCGTTACGCCAAGAAACTCGAACATTGACATCAGGGATTCTTGGAAGATTACTCTGTGTCCAGTTGGTTCAAGAACTTTGTCTAACGCTTCTGAACCGGTGGTATGTGGCTTTCTCGCAATAAAATCATCTCGTTGTGGCGCAAAATTTGGTCGAATTGCACCAACAAACATCGCCAGTTCTTCCATGGAACGCGGCTTATATTTTCGCAACAATGCTGTCGCCCAATCTTCGCCAACTTGGTTCAAGGTGCAGGTAATTCCATCGTCAAAAAGTTTCCATGTATCTTCGTCGATATTTTCTAAAAGACGTTTTACGGGCATAATTGGCTTGCCGATTGATTTGAAAACTTTTGAAATAATGTCCCAAACGCTAACGATAAGATAATCATTTTTAAGATATTTCCACGAATCGGCTTCAGAAGATGTTATCATTGCGCACAAGAAATCACCAAGTTTTACAACACCAACCTCTTCTTCGATATCGCAATTCATCAAAAGATGGGCGCATGGATGCACAGACGCGCTTACAATCGTACCGACATACTTTTGCGATTCACTAATATAAGCGCCCCATTTTTTGTCGTCGCGATATGCATCAATATCCTTAGACACTTCATTTACTTCGCCATATGGTTCACCAGCAGAACGACACACATTCCTAAACGCTTCACTTTCTCCCATAGTACCATACGCCAACATTGGGAAACATCCGTCTTCGCCAAGAAGTTCGCGACTTGCCTTCACAAAAGGTTCTTGACCGACAACGTTAGCATCGAAATCTGGAAGCGCGTGGTTTTCCAGCAGTCGTGCGGTCGACATAAACCTTTCGCCGTACATCGGAAGCGTTGTTCTAAGACGATCAATTTGTGTCAAGCCAAGGATTTTATTCAGAATGAACGCACCACACGAATTATGAACAACAATATTATTTATTGTGTAACTATGACAACCATCTACTTCCATGTCGTATACCGTGGTCGTCATGTTCTTGTGGATTTCGACAGATGTAACCGGCAAATACCAATATTCATCATCTTCTACTAATTTATTTATATTTCGATGATAACCGCCATTTAAGGTTCTTAACTTATAAGATTCGGCGTTTTTATACCCACGAACATCGTCGTATGCAAGCCGCACATCTAAAGATACAGGAGAAGAACCGTCTACAATATCATGAAGCGTTTTGTAGGTTCCACAAAGCGATAGCGACGTAGTATCGTAGCAGACCTTATTATATTCTTTCCCACTGCTACCATCGGCTTTCATCATTCCAATATAAATCCATTTAAGAAGTTCTTTCTTTTGATTCAACAAGTCCTTATTAAATGTTTTTTGTTTCCCTTTTTTCGACTTGAAGAATTCGGTTGAAAACCACGCGTTCAATATTCCGCTAAACATTGTCATTTGAATAAGGTTTTTGTTTTTAGCATAATTGTAATATATTGGAATTCCTATTCTTTGCGAAATCTTCTCAAACACATACCTATTGAATCCATTTTTTGTTGTGTTATTTATGGCAAGTCCTATACCGTTGCTTCTTTGTGTCCATCCGTCTGCATACATAAGTCCGACAAAGGCATTCCACATATAGTCCATAGAAATATACCTTGGTATACGTCTTCTTATAAATCCATGTTTCTTACAGTATTTAGAATAGTCTTCCATTGTCTTAAATGGAATATTGTCAAACATATCAGCCAATGATTTTTTCGTTTTGCCGTTCGTTCCGATTTTTCCATTCACAACACTTAATGCAAATGCCTTGCTTGTAATACCAGCACGACCCAACTCGCTTGGGCTATATGGATATTTCGCTGGGGTTGGAACAACTTCGTAAATATAATTTTCATCGAATTCATATCCGAAAACATTATATTTATTTAGGTCATATACGATTTCTTCATCGTATTCGTGTTTTAATTTTGGACAACAAAGCAAGCTTCCAACAGACAGTTCGTCTGCACAAACGTATTTTCTACACCCATCTTTATAGACAAGTATTTTGTGGTCGGTGGTACAAATATTTTTATATTTTTTGTAACTACTTCCTTGGCACCTATATGTAAATTCAATCATGTCTTCGCATATATCATACGACATGGTTTTATTTACCCTGTGCCACATTCTATCTTCCGAAAGAACTTCGTCCCCAACAACCACAGAGTCTATTGTCTTCATTGCGTTTGGTGTTCTTATAAGCGCATCTTTTGTAAAACACCCGCGGCCCGTGCGAGTCAAGACGCCACCATATTTGTTTATAGCCAAGTCGAACAGCTTGTCGTTGAGAAGAAAATAATCAGACGTGTGGACTTCGCTTGTTTCTTCAATAACCTGCATTTCCTTTCGACATTCGGCGGCATACTTTTTTCTTTCTTCTGGCGTCACTTCATCTTCTTCCATGACCTTGTTAAATTTTTTATTTACAATATCCTTCAGAATAACGATTTTTTCTTCTTCCGTCTTGCCTGCGTATATGGTTGGCATCTTGATTGTTCTGTCAATGTTGATGTTTTCGCAGGCGTCGAACGCAAGCGTGTTATTTATTGCAGAAACAATCTGCGGTCTTGTCAACACGCCCTGTTTTTCAAATCGCGAATACATAACATCAATAGTGGGATAATCAAGAATAAACGAATCTTCTTCGCCGTAATTTATGCCTTTGCCTTTTAGAAATTCAAGCCGTTCCTTGGCTTGTTCTGGATAAATATAATGACTGTCATTTGCTGCAATTATATCCAACCCATGTTCTTTTGCGAAGGAAATCGCCTTCTTGTTTATTTCAATCTGATGTTCTTCGTTATGGTTTTGGACTTCAAGGAAAATATTTTTGCCAAACTTTTCCACCAATGGAAGAAGAATTTGATTGGTGGCGTCTTCGTCGCGAAGCAACCCCGCCATACATGCCGAAGTAATAAACAGTTCGTCATCATCAAAATTATCCGTTAAATCAGATAAAAACAGGCGCGGCTTATAATAATACCCGTCCCTGTTTGCGTGGCTACTTGCTTTATTAAGTTTCTTTCGTGCCACATTTGTCTTGGGAATTAAGATGATATGATAATTTCTATTGTCTTTTTCAAGCGGGTTTGGTACTATATAGCCTTCCATACCGAATTTACAGTCAAGCCCATACTTGTCACAGACTTCACGCGCTTCGAAGATATCACCACCGCTTCCATGCTCGGTGCTAAATATATTTTTTTCACCAAGTTCAATGGCGCGCTTGGCATAATCTTCGATTTTAACATTAACATCTGGTGTAAAAATATTTGAAACGTGTGTATGTTTGTGATAATTGTTATACCTATCCAATCATATCACACCACCTTCGCCTGTTTTGGAATAAGTTCAAATTGACCGACATCCATACCGTATATCCATTCAAGTCTTGTGTCATCCTTGCTAATAGACGCAACATTTATTCGTCCACTTTCTTGTTCCGTTATATCGCACACAAAGAATTTGACGTGGTAACTTGGCTTGGATTTGTCTTTTCCCCACACAATTTGTCCAAGCTTAAACATGGCTACACCACCTTCGCGGTTTTCTTCTTCACAGGATAAGCCCATATTTTCGTCGCGTTAGCCCACCAGTCTTGTTCGCTGTAAATTTGATACGCCGACGGAATCCAGTTGGCGGTCGTATTGTTATATTCCGTTCGTGCATAGTCGGTTGCTATAATATAATAATCAATTTTCGCCATCTTTGACCGCCGTTTCTTCGTCCATAAAATCTTCCGCCACACCATCGCGCGGTTCGACTTCACCCTTAATTCGCGCAAGAAGATATTCCAAATCTTCGATAGATGCTTCATAGAAACTGATGTCCCAAATCCAATAATCAGAAAATTGTGGAGCCTTAAATTTTAGCGCATACTTATCGCACCACAGCCTATCCCAAAGTGCCTGTCTGCCTTCGCCAGGTTTCGCCAGCATATCCATGATTTCATGCACCAGTTTTCCGCGTACCTTGCCCTTATTGTCGTCGTCCCGCGACACATAATCACGCGCATTCTGCGACGTGCGTACAAACATCGGCTTGCCGCGATAATACAGCATATCACCAACAAGGTCAAGCGACTTTCCATAAGGAATGTTTACATCGCCAGAAATAGACTTAATTCGCATCCTACGATTTGTAATATATCTCATTATTTCCCCAGCCTTTCCCCGCAGAACGGGCAATAATTTATATAGATTCTGTCATAGACGAAGTCGTCTTCGTAGATGTCCCATTCGCCAGTTTCGTGGTCAAGATACCATTCACCGACCGCATCTTGAAAAATCGTGCAATCGTTTGAACCATAGTCGCAGTATTTACACATTATATAACCGCCGCCTTTCGATAACGCGCAATAATTTCACGCGCCGTTTCTTCGTCTTTGTCTGTAAGCATAAGTTCATCGCTATTTGGTAAATCAATTATTCTTTTTGCGACTTCCACGACTTCTTGGCTTGTTGGTTCGACATCGCAATCGCCATATTTATTCAGCGGACATTCGTCGCACGAATCATAGCGCGAACAAATAAATTCGTTCAGCAGAAAATATTCTTTGTCATTCAAACAACCACCGCCTTCATATAGCGCGACAAAATTTCCATTGTCTGCAATCCCGCAACGCCAGATTTGCGGTATACAATCAGTGCATACTTCACAAGTTCCTTATCTGGCGTTTCCGTGTTACAGGGGACCCAAGCATCAATAGGGCAAGTGCCGCACGCACCAAAATTTCCGCAAATATACCTGTGTAAGATTTCGCGTTCATTTGCCGTCATAATATCACCCCTGAAATTATCATAACAAATCAGACGCAATTTGTCAAGTAATAGTGGCAGAACGGCGCCGCCTTGCAATAGTTCATACACTTACGACTTTCACCCTTGCGCTCTTCGATATAGCAACCTTTCGCGTCATTCAGTTCCATCCACGTTTCAGCTTCTTCGCGTGACGGCAAAACGCGCAACGCAGATTTCCGCCCGTCCTTTTTGACGGCGTAGGTCGTTGGTGTTTCCCAGCGGTTTTCAGCAGAACACGGCGGCAATTCGTCGTCAGGGGTATCTTTCAGCGCGTTGATTTCACGCAGTTTTGCGCGCACGGCTTCTTCTGTCTGCGCGATATCTTCGTCTGTGAAATAGTAGTCAATTACACGAATAGGAGACTGCGGATAAGACTTGTCAAACTTCGCCTTGGACATGGAATGGTCGCGGAAGAACTGGATAATCTGCGCATGACGACAGCGAATATTCAACACCAACTGGAACAACAATAGGTATATTGAAAGTTGCGCACGATATTTTCCGCCGTCACCATAGATTGCCGTCCATGTAGACGTACATTTGTAATCGCGTAAGACTTCGTTTCCTTCTGTTGCGTCAAAACTATCAAACTTACCAGAAATTGCACCTTCGGGGAATTCATAGAAAAGGCGCTCTTCACGAATTTCATTTTCATCTTCTTTGGCGCGTTCCAATACTTCGTGCAAAGCGGAACCAAGAAGAGCGTAAAGTGATTCGCTTGCGTCTTCTTCGATTTCAGCGGCGTGACGGTTTGTTAAAATGATTTCACACGGGTCTTTGGTCAGAGTCGTAGCAGAATAAGTATTTTCTATGCGCCCATCATAAGTATCGTTGCAAACCGCGTTGTATATTGCAGGCGGAAGATTTAATTTGTTTGTAATCTTCATGCGCGATACGTCCTTCGCCAAAAATTCTTCATTTTGAAATATGGATTGTTCGTCACATCTTTCGCTTCGCCAAAAGGCCAGACATAAGACTTTGCTTCTTCTTCGTTGTCGAATTCGACTTCGGCATAGTAGAAGTCTTCGTTTAGCCCGCCGTCGCAATGACAAATTTCAACCCTGTGCCCATCCACATTATAAATACGATAATACTTGTGGAATGTCGGCAAGTGGAAAGAATCCAGCAGTTCATGGTAGGTTTTTTCGCTGATATAGTTGTTGACTTCCGCGCGCGTAAGACCACCATCGCCCTTAATGGTCATAAGATAATCGACCTTGCCTTCCCATTTGCCAGTCAAGATTTCCATGCGTCGGATACGCACCTCTGGTGTTCCAGACACGACATAGCTTCCTTCAACAGAAATTTCGCAATCGGGCTTCGCATCAGGGAAGCCATCTACAAGGAACTTGCGTTCAATTTCTAAAGCCATCAGTATTTCCTTTCCACGGTTGTCACGCCGTCAATATGTCCAACCTTAATAAATCCTTCCGGTTCGTCAAGGTCGATTGAATAATCATAGTTAATTTTCTGAAATTTGTCGCCATCAACAAACCAAAGGTCGCCAAAACACGGATTCAGGTAAACATCACCGTTATTATACATTAAATCAACCCCTTTGAAATAGCATCAAGCATGGACACGATGAACAAAATCATCATAAAAACGATAAGCGCCCAGCCAAGATAGTTCCAGTCTTTCTGCTGGATGAAATACACAATGCACGACGCATCCATCAGCATGAATATCGCGCAGACCACAAACAACGCACCGACAAAACTCATAATTATTCCACCTTTCTTTTTTTGTTATATAGTTCCATCCACCTGTCATATCCCATATCTACCGGTGCATTTTTTGGCGCAACACCACGCATCGGAATACGCCAGACGGACTTATAATGTTTCAATATTTCACTTTGCTTGTAGATTTCTTCGACCGCCACATCTTCGTCGTAGGCAAAGATTAACGTGTTGAACGGGCATTTCACCAAAAGCGGGATTTCATCCTTCAACCCGTGCGAACCAACGGCTACGGCATTGTGGATTCCCCAGCTTTCAAGTTTCAGCGCGGACTTTTCGCTTTCCACTACGATACATTCGTTTAAACCGACGATTGCATCGCGCGCGTTCACATAGTTAAACAAAAAGTCCTTTCGCCCAAGTTTGTTGACGTATGAATACTTCGGTTTCGCCACCAGATTGCGATATTTAATCGTCACCAGCCGATTGTCCGCGTCATAAATCGGGAACATAATTCGCGTCTTGTCCGCGTTATAACGCACGTCATAGCGCGTCAAGACGTCTTGTGTGATGCCTTCTGCCAACCATTCTTTGATTTCGTGTGACGGCGGGAAGGCGTCCATTGCATCTGCCAAAAGAAAAAGGCGCTGTTCAAACGCCCTTTCCTTCGGGCGGAATACACTTGCAACCTTGATGAAACACGGCGTTTCGATAATTTCAGAACCCGTTTCCATTTCAAGGATTTGCACGGCTTCACGAAACGGCACGTTGTGATACTTTTGAATAAACGACAAGATATCGCCAGACGAACCACACGAAAAACAGTTGAACATCTGCTTTTCACGATTCACAAAAAACGACGGGTTGTCGTCGCGGTGGAATGGGCATGAACAGTAGAATTCGACGCCGTTGCGCGTCTGCAAATCTGCATAACGCCCGATATAATCAACAATATCCAGCTTGTCGCGAATCTTTTTAACGTCCATGCCCACACCACCTTTCATTGTATTATATCACATTTTTACACGCTTGTCAACAGGTTATGTCTTTTATGCCCTTTTCGTTATACGACGCATACTTGGTCGGCGTGTCAACGAACTTGCGTTTGCCGCATCGCAAACATTCATATTCCACAGTGCAAACAGACAACGCGTTCTTAGACGGGCGATAACCCACGCGCTTCCAGTCGTGCAGTCCAATCGCGCAAGGGTCTTGTGTGGAACCAGTCCCGTTACAAGTCACATCCATATTGCTGCAACTGCAATATGCCACCCACGGCGCGTTCACACGACCACAGCGCGGACAAATCCAGCCTTCACTTTGCATGGTCACAGTCCTCGCAGTCGCAGTCGTCGTCAAGGTATGCCGCCAGTCGTTCAGCAAGACAATCAAGATACATAGACATAGCGTCAGCCTGCGTTTCAAGAATGTCGATGTCGCAGTCAAGCGGGTACTCAAGCTGGTGCGTGTTGAACAGCTTGATGGTATCGTACAGCTTGGCAAGGCGGTACTGAAGCTGCTGATATTCGGCGGCAAGACGCTTAACGTGGTCGTCAGACAGCATGAATTCTACGGTTTCCTTCAGATTTTCAATCATATTATTTATCCTTTCTTATCACTTTTTATAAACACCAGAAGCTTTCTGTCGTTCATCAATTAAATTTCGAATCTCCACGAGACAATCCTTGCAGCATTCATATTCGTTTTTAGTGTTGGCGGCGTAGTACACCGCGACGCTCATACACGTATGGGGGATTTCCTTCCCGCAAATGTCACAATAATATTTCGTCATAAATTCACTTCACGCCCACAGGTCGTAGAAGTAGGCTTCCAGCGCGTCCTTGCAATCTTCAACGGTGTCGCACTCGTCAAAGATTTCGTCAATCTTGTCGCGCAGGTCACGGGCAAGCTTGGCGGGGACGCCATACAGTTCGTTGAACTCGTCAAGAATCCAACTGGCATTAGTGTCGGGGTCGGGATAAAGACCACCGGTGATGATAGTGTAAACCTTCGTGACGTTCTTGTTAATCTTCTTATCCATTGTTATTTTCTCCCTTATTATTGTTATTATTTGCCGCTTCTTGCGGGATTTCACCATAGATATCTTCTTGCATATGCTGTTCACATTCTTGGAACTTCGCATAGTTACCGAAGAAGTTTGCATCAATCCACTGTTCGCCTTCCTGCATCTGTTCTCCAAGACGATTATAAAGAACGGTAAACCGATAATTTCCCTGTGCTTCATTCGCCTTGAAGTCTGCGTAGTCCTTGCGTTCCATCTTGATAACAGCCGAACTATACTGCGCGATACGAATAGAATCAGCGATACCGCCATTTCGCGACGCCTGACACGCCGAAACAACTGCCATATCAAGGTCGCCAGCAATGCGATTTTTCAAAATATTCGTCAGATTGCCAAGTTCTGCATAGTTGCTATAAGCGTCTGTCGCAGTTGACGGCTTCAGATAGTCAAAGAAAAGAACATCGCATCCGCATTTGCGCTTCATAGTTTTGACATAACCATAGATTTCGTCTGACGTGTAAATCGGAATATACTTGTGATATAGTTCAAGACCCTTGATTTTTTCAAGCGCCAGTTCTACGCGACGTTGTTCGTCGTCGCTGTAATTACCGCGCCTGATATGCTGGACTGGCACCTGAGAATAATATGCAATCAATCGCTGTGTGAAAAGCGCGTCGGTCATCTCGGTGTCCAAGTAAATGCACTTGCCACCCTGTCGAATTACGTCAATCGCTGTATCCATCAGCATAATTGACTTACCGCTTTTCATCGGCGCCAAGAATGTCAACATTTCGTTTTTGTCGATTGTCACATAGTCATTCAACTGCGGGACACATTCAAACACATATCCGCGCCCTGCGCCCTGCTTTGCTTCAATCTTCTGCATGATATCTTCAAGCTGGTCACCAATCTTTGGAATGTCCGCGCCGTTGATATAGTTGTCCGCCGCGCTATCAAGAATATCAGACACATCGCGCTGAATATCCGTGATAGATTTTGCCGACAAAACGCGGGTCTGTGCCGCGTTCAGGTCGCGATATAGCTTGCGCTTATACGCCATCGCCAACACGTTGTTTACGCATAGAACGAATTCTTCGGACGTTCCACGCGCCAGAAACTTCGCATTGTCAACAATCTGCGAAATGATGTCGGGCGAAAGACAGCCCTCTGCGCGCTTCATAAGCTTCGCGTCACCAGAAATGGACGCGTTAATATTGAAGGCGTCAATCTGCTGAATTTCCTGTTCCCTTAGACGGCAAATCGCGTCATAGATTACGCCGTTTGCGCGGTCGGTGAAGTCGTCGCCTTTCAGATTTTCGATGAAGTTCAGCATATTGGGTTCGGCAATAAGCGATGCGACTACACCAGATTCGGATTTGACGTCGGCAAGTTCTTCAAATTTGATAATATTCACCCCTTTCGGTAAAAAATAGGAGTACGACTAATTAAATCGTACTCCTATTGGGTTAATCAGAACGGCAAATCCGAACTGTCGGGGTCATATTCGTCGACAGGGGCTTTGCCAGCGGGCTTGCGACCAACATCAGCAAAATCGAAATCGAAAATTACCATCCGAGGCGACTTTGGAAAAACCTTCTGCCCTGTCTTGTCAATATAAGGCTCGCATTCCAGACTAAAACGGACATTGGTAATCTTGTCCTTTTCATTCAGGTCGGCAAGCTTTGCAAAGGCATTGCCAACAAGCCTACACCATCCCCAATTCGAGTTTTTCCATTCGCCAGTCTGCTTATCTTTGCGACTTGTTGAAAAAACACAGGTCGCATACTTCTGCTGCTGATCGGTAGTACGCCAATACGACCAAAAACTATCACTTGTTGCAAAAATTGCCATTTACTTTACCTCTTCTTTCTTTTCTGCTTCTTTTGCCGCCTTCGCCTTTAAGCTACACGCATAGCAGAGGGGCTTGCCAAAACTTTTAGTAGTTCCACTAACAAGCTTGTCTACGCTAAGACCCTTTTCAGGACGAATTTCACTGCCGCAATCTGCGCAAATAGGCTTGTCTGCTTCTGGCAAATCTTCTCCGCCATATACGTACAACCCCAGACCATGGCGAGCACACGCCTTCGTAAGACTGCGCTGAATCGTCTTATTCACATCAAAGGACGTCAGCTTATCTGCCGGAATAGATTGATTCTTGTAATCCATAACCGGAAGATATTCGATGTGTTCAAGACCATCAATAGTTACACCGGTTTTGACCCAAGCAGTTCTACTGTCTGTGAAGTAGTTCCACCCATCAGCATTTTCATAAATCGTGTAAAATGCCATAGGATGCCGCTTTTTGATTTCTGCCCACGCAAACGCCCAAGACAGATAAGTTAGGCCATTCTTCTTTTCCGTTTTGTCATTTACGTTGACATCATAAAGTTCCTGAAAATAGTTCTTTACTTCTGCCATAGATTTTTCTTTCCTTTCTTAAATTTGTTCGAACCGCCTATTCTTCGCATCGCGACACGCCTTACATCTTGTCGTTACCCTTAAACTATTATCATGTGCATATAAAATTTCGCCAAGCTTAATAGTCGTGGGTCTACCACAATCGGTACAATTATATGTGTACGTCAAATCGCAGGTGCGATTCTGTACGCGGTTCTCCATCTTCTCATTTTCGGTCATTAACCTTTTCCTCCTTGATTGTATTATAACACACTGTTTTAGTCTTGTCAAGCCCCTGTTCCAGTCGACCCAATTCCACCGTCGCGATTACCAACAGCGTCGTCATCGTCACACACCAGATACGGCTGAATAATTCCCTGCGCGACACGTTCGCCAGCAAGAAATTCCACATCTTCGTCACCTTCATTTCGCAATGCAAGCCAAATATCCTTATTAAAATCGCTGTCGATAATACCCACATTATTGCACAGTACGACATTGCGCTTAATACCCACGCTGGAACGCACATAAACCGCCATAAAAACGCTTCTGGGCATATCGGTAATACGAACACCCGTCGGAACTTTGACGGTGCTGTGGGGCGCCAGAACCGCGTCAAACGGGATGCAAATATCGTAGCCCGCGCTACCCTTGGTTGCACGACGCGGAATAACCACGTTGGCATATTCAACAGCGAAGCCAGCGGCATCGCAATCAGCCGCAAACTGCGCGGCAGAAACACGTTCAAATTTCATATTTATAATCCTTTCTTTCCAAACGAACTAACACTTTTAATAATGTTGTATATAAGTCCTTCGCACCATGAACAACATTCGATTTTTTCATCAATCCTGCCGTCATGTCGAAGTTCTATAATATGCGGCAATTCCGTGATTTCACAGCCGCAGATGTCACAATATTTTCTATCCATCTTTTACCTCGTATTTTTCAAATAGTTCGCAGTTGCAGAAACCCGCGTGATTCATCTGCTTGAACTTGTCGCATTGACAAGTAGCATCCAACTGACAGGGGCAACTGCGACTGTTGGCACGCAAATAGTCTGTGACCATTTTGACGATTTCTTTGTCGGGGTTCACCCTTACTTTTAACATTAGATATACTTCCTTCTGAATTTTGACGTAATATCTTCTTTCGCACTTCCTTTTTCCATAACATACATTCGCTGATTGGTTGTTGGTTTGTCCAGCCCGCCAAATTGTTCGTCATAACGTCCGATTTTAACGTAGTCAAATGCGCCAACACAATCTTTAAGGTCGTCCAAGCTGTCATAACCGCTATAAAGGCACGTCTTATAGCCTACGCACATTTTCGCCAGATGAACAAGTTCCTGCTGGTCTTGGTCGCCACCCATAAAGCAGACACAAGTAATCGCGTCTGCGTATTGGCGGATTGCGTCCGCAATATCCGCAGAAAGGTCGCGACCGACATCTTCCCACAGATATTGCGAATGGCAACCCTTGCAATGGTGGGTGCAACCACTAATGTTAAACACCAACGAGACTTCGTTTGGAACTTCTTGGAATGCGATAGTATAGCCGGTGTATTTCAACATCAGATATTCACCTGACTATCATAGAAACGCTTGGCGGCTTCGCGCTGACGCGCTTCGCTGAAACGGGAAATGCGTTTGAGATATCCAATCACCCTTGTCGCATAATCAAGATTTTCACTTCCACAAGCAGGACATCTATCAAGCATATGTTTACTAATATGTCCACAATCGTTACAGACGGTATTCGGGATATTGAATGTAAAATAAGAACATCCGGTTTTGATGGCATAATCAAGAATTCGACGATACTGTTCTTTTGTAAGGTGTTCCGCCAAATTTACGTGGTTCGCCGCCCCGCCGTCAAGATATTTTGTCGACTTCTTACCCTGAAGGATAAACTTGTCGGCTACGTTACAAGATTCATCTTCGACAAGATAGAAGTAACTGTTATAGCAATCGCGTGGGACGAAATAGCCATCAACTTTATCCCACTTGGCATTTTTAACGGCGAGGTTTTCTGAAGGCGCCATTTCACAATTAAACATCACTTCATCCGTCCTGTCTCGACGGTTGATTTCGTAAATCGGCTTCAGAACAGATTCAAGATATTCAAAAAACTTGTCGTTTGGTGAAATGTCGATTCCAAGGAACTGTGCTCCTTCAACGACGCCATTGATGCTCGCCGTAAGGAATTGTTTTTCCATAGAAATAAAGCCGGCATCATAGACAGGAAGAAGCCTTGCATTTAGATTATCTTTAACAATTTCATTATATGCAATAAGATATTTATGAACCTTTTCCACTTGTTCCGCAACTACATCAGAAATATTGCGCCTATTTTTCATGGCGTTTTGCACCAATCTATTGATATTCATGGTAATTACACCCTTACTTCCAGTGGAAACGCCGCCCGCACCAAGCGTATAGCTAAACGTATTATCCTGCAACTCGTTCCGAAGACGACAGCACGATGCGAGGCTGTCTACACTGTCACTCGTGTAAGTAAAAAAGCTGTGTCCCCTTGCATACATTTCAGCGGTAAAATCCGCAGAATTTTCATCAACATATTTCGTTCCATCACTAAGAAGATTCATTGTTTCGACCGGGAACGTAATCACAGCCTTCCTGCGTTCTTCATTAAGCCAATTCATAAACTCACGCTGGAGCCATTCCAAACTTTCCCAGCAGGGGGTACTTCCGTCTGGAAAAATAAATGTTTCAAAAAGACCCTTGAAGTACGGTTCGTCAAAGTAAGCGATGTTCCAGAACGCGGCTTGAAAACCTCTTGCGGCGGCAGGCTGGTTAATTGAATAAACAACCTGTGACGCTTTATCATGAACAACGTCACGAATTGTTCTTTGGCGTTTTACAGACGGCATTGTGACAATTTCGTCTGCGCGAAGATAATAGTCGTCACCATAATCCTTACGAAGAAAATAATCCATATACATAAGGAATTCAGGCGTCGCAACAGCGCCAGCGAACTGTGAAGATACAGCAAAAACAAGATTGATAAACGCACCGCAAAAACTATCAAGATTGGTTGGCGCCGTAGAAATTCCACCAATTTTTGTCATTCCGTCAAACAAGAACGGGTACATAGTAATGCTAACGCAGTTGTGAACCCAGAATCCATTACAAACGAAGCTATGCGATTCGGTTGTAATATCATAGATATAGTCGTTCATGTCCAGATAAGGCTCGTTATCAATCGGTTCGACATTGGTAATTGTTTGCCATTCATCAAACGAATTCTTCTGTCCTTTTTCAATACGACGCGCCTTTTTACTTTTTTCCGCCATACCAAACGTAAAGGGTTCGCCCTTTTCTCTAAATCTTACGCCAAAAAGCTGGTACTTTTGCTGAATTTTTTCATTACAACCAAATTTTGTCTGCTGAACGCCGCATCCAGAAGTAATTCCAAACGCATTTACAACCGTAGCAATCTGCATTGTTAGCGTGCGGGATGAAGTCCTAATAGAATAGCACCCACCACCATCAATACTTCCATCACTATCAATAAGCCCTTCAATGATTCCCTTCGCAAAGTCTTCATTGTAATCAAAAATATTTTCAGGCATAGACTTATTCATAGCCAGATGTCCAATATTAAAAACATTTTTTAACAGGACAAACATGAAAGGATTTGGCGTAATCAACTGATACTTTTCATCAGAAATGTTATACTGGATTCTTGCGGCACCATTCAAATGCGTATAAATAATATTTCCAATTTTCTTTAACACATCGTCTTTAGCTTGTGTTACGCAAATATCAGACGAATATAAGGAAAAGTTTCCGTCGCCAATAAAAAACCCTACAAGATATCCAAAATTTCTGTCAAGCTTTACTTTTTTTGGCACAGCATACCAAGTATTTTTTGTTGACGTCTGCATAACAAAACAATCATCATATTCGATGAAGTTCATGTGTCCAGCTTTGAAAACTTCGCGCGAATCAATTTCGGTCTGACCACCGAACTTCATTTTAGATGAACACCTATATTGTTTATAACCCAAGGATTCAGATGCGGGGATTGTTTTGTCGATATCGTCTTCAACAATAATCGGGTGATTATCTGTCACAATGATGTCGTTGCTAAATGCGGTTTTTACTCTAACAAGGTCGCGATGGCGTTTTTTTCTAATTAGTCGTTGTATCTTTGTAAACCCGTCCCTATCTTCGACAAACATATCTACCGGATACTTTGCCCAAACATCTTTATCTTCATCGAGAAGTTCTTCGTCGTCTTCACAAAGGCTATATAGGCGCCACATTGGAATTGTATACGTTTTCCCCACATATCTGACGTTTACGATTTCGTGCGCCCCATAAGTGTACGGTGCGATATTTGTTTCGTCGTGTTTATAAATCTCATGACTTTCTAACTGACGAATATATTCCCTTGCCATATCTTCGCCATACATCTGCGTCAGCTTGTCAATCATCAACAGACGGTTCGCGCCAATCTTTTCGCGTTTGCACAGTTCTTCCTGACACGTCGCGATGTTTTTGGTTTCCACGTTCGCGTTTGCATCAACTTCGCTTGCAGACGCCGCATTAGACGGCTTTCGATATTTTTCAATAAAATCTACGTATTTTCGGTAATTCGCATTGTAATCTTCAAATTTCATCATTCCACCAGCCTTAGATATGTTTTTCCACCCACTCTTTCGCCTGCAAAAAGTTATAATACGCCCCATCAATCATTACAATCGGTAGTTCGTCTGTATTATGTTCCTTTGCAACGTCCTTAACCTGTTGGTTGTCGTGGATGACTGTCACCATCGCATCTTTTACGTCTTGCATTTTGCGTTCAGCAAAAAAGCAATGGGGGCATCCTGTTCGCCCATAAATTTTTACATCATACATTTCTTTTCTCCTTTTCATTTGATAAAAAAAGGATGCACACATTGCGTTGTGTACACCCTAATTTAACTTATTCGTTGTTCCCTTTTCAAGTTCACTTTCGATTATACACCATAAATGTGAACTTGTCAAGTCTTTCTTGTAAACAAATTATGAATATTATTGCCAAATCATGAAAAATTTGTGAATAATCTGTAAATTTTTTCACGTTGGCTAAAAACGGGGAACCATTAAGTTCCCCGCATAGCGTCCAGTTGCCTACGCTTTTCTTCGATTTCCCGCGTAAGTTCCTGAATCGTTTCAATCAGCCCGTTGACCTGCTTGTCCTGATGTTCCTTCCAGTCCATATAGTCAACGATGTCATACGCAATCGAATCTTCCACGCCGCGCCCATAGCTGGGTACACCCTTGTGTAAGCGTTCGATTACGTCTTGACAGTATTCGCGCTGCTGTTCATCGGTCGTCGCCTTGAACATTTCGCGCAGTTTGTCCGATACGAATTCGCGCGCATCATCTAATGACGCTACGATTCGCGTTTCGTCAAATTTTGTAAATGTGTTTCGCAATGTTACCGTTAGCATTTTTGCCTCCAAAATCGCGTTATATTGTGGGGCGGAAAAGTTGACCGCCCCATTGTTTGTATTATAGCACGCGATTTGGTTTTTGTCAAGCGATTCTTTCGCGCGCTTTCGCGCGCTGTGTATTAAGTGTTGTTTGACTTCGTCAAACTTTGAAAGCCACAGCCAACCCAAACGAAAGAGAAGCGGCGGCAGCGGCGGCAGTACCGTTGCCGTCCACACCGCAGAAAGCGTAGGTGTACGTCGCACGCACGGAACGCTCCCACCAACACACGGCAGTCGCCGTCGAACTATGATTATACTTGACCTTTGAATTACCGGCGACATAGTAGGCATACTGCTGTTGCTTAGTTTGTTCGGCGCTGTTAGCGTAAGTTCTTGCACCGAAGATTTCAAATTCAGCAAGCAGATACAAGTCATCTTGTGTCGCAGTAACATAAGAAGCAGCAGTAGATGAGCCACCGGTATTGTCTGTATAAATGGTCGTAGTTTTCAGCACCGACTGCAAATCGCTGGGCAACGCTGCCTTGACAACGGGTAACGTGTTGTTGCGCATATTGCAGGATGCCCAACCACCGGTCGTGCTATTTTTATTGTTCATATTAAACCACTGACCGCTGCTTTTGCTCGAACTATATCCGCTGTCGCACAGCGCAACATCTGTTCCACTTGTCTGCGCAGTCTTGAAGCCACCGAACGCGATACCAGTTCCTTCAACGGAACTATTGTGGTCGAAACCAATAATATACACCCACGTCTGATAGTTCGTCAGCGTCAAACCATCAGACACTTTACCGTTGATGGTAATTTCCTTGGTATCGCCCACCGCCCAATAGTTCGCACCTTCGCTTGCATCCGCGATGTCGCGAATTGTTGCCCAATCGTTGTCGTTCAGCGTCGCGCTGATATACTTCAGCGTAACTTCATACATCCCCGCCTTCGTCACCGAAACGGTCGCCGTCGCCGTGTTCGCGCCCTTTGTCGCAGTCACGACCCAATCGCCAAACGCAGGCACATCAATCACGTACACGCCCTGACTATACACGGCGTTTCGCGTCATCGTGTCCATAGTCGCCGTCACGGTGCTGCCAGCTTCGACCGTCACATAAATCAACGCTCCGAGTCCGCCGCCACCACCGCCACGTGCATATCTGTTAAAAATCACACGACCACCGCCTTATTCAGCAATATAGACGTTGACGGTGATGTTCGCAGTCGGGTCGGACGTGCAAGTAAACTTCAGCGTTCCCGCCGCCTGTTCCGTGCAAAGAATGCCAGCAGAACTATAGGCGTCCTGATGCGCAGGAATGGGCGACACAACAACAGAATTCGTCGCTGTGACGTGCGTCGCGCTAACGGTCTGCGCGCCGCCAGACCAACCAGCTACCGTCAGCGTCACCTGAATCGCGTAGCTGACAGTCTTCTTGCCAACTTCGGTGGTCAGCGCGGTCACGTTGCTATTGGTCGTGTCAATTCTGCCGTTCGCGGCAGTAACGCCCGCGTCCGTGTCAAAAATGCCCTGTTCAATCTTGTTAAGATTGTCCGCGTTGATTGCAGGCGCCTGATTATTCACCCATACAGTTTTCGTATATGCCATGATTATACCTCCTCACGCCTGATTTGTCAAGGCTTTATTCATATTGTTGAAAATGTTGCACAGCTTGTCATAAGCGTCCTTCAGATACTTACAAGACGGAATAACAGCCGCGCCAATAATTGTCAGGTTGCTGAAGACGTCGATATATTCGTCGGGAATCGGGAACCCAACGTTGTTGCAGAATACGGGCATCACCGTGACCACAAGCACCATCAGAATAATACTAACGACCAGACAGCCAGTCTTAAGACCCGTGTCAATCAGCCGTTGCTTGTCAAACGGCTGCATCAGAATCTTGATGTTGTTATATAAGCCAAGAAGTGTGTTGGCAGCAACAGAACCGACAAACAGCCCCATCGCAATGCCAACCAGTTCTAAATTTTCGATAATAATAGAAAGCATTTAATCACCCCGCAATAATTTTTCCCACGTATTCTTATCCATCTTGCCCGACTGCGCAATTTTAGAAGCCTTTTGTAGCGCCTTCACAGCCGCTACAGTGTTGTTTCCGAACGACCCGTCTAAGTTATCGGAATAGTAGCCACGCGCCTTCAGGGCGTACTGTAGGACGTCTACGGGGTATCCTACGTCGCCATTCTTCAATATTGGCGCAAACGTAGAAACATAGGTGCGCGACGGCGTTGCTTTCCACCAGCGAATGGCACACGCCACATACTTCAAAGCGCGTTCACGGATGTTTACAGTTCCGCCATTATCTTCGCTTTTACTGCTGGTGTTGCCGTCAAGCGACTTCACCGTCTTGCCATTGTTTTCAAGGCAGATGCCGATATGCTGCGTGCGTTTCTTCTTGCCGTCAAAATCAAACAGCAGAAGGTCGCCGCGCTGATAGTCGCCATAGACCACTTGTCCAACAGCTTCGTGATATTTTCTGGCGGCAGAACAGCTTGCAACTTTCGCGCCGTTGAAGAAATACTTGGACAGCCCAGTTTCGCGGAAAATATACCACTGAAACACAACACACCACGCATAGTCCGCACCAGAAACTTCACGTCCGTAGTATTCCGTGTTAAAAACCACATTGTTGTTGTTGCTGGCGGTTCCGATATACTTCATGCCAGCCGCGATTACTTTTTCGATATCAGCTTTTGTCGCCATGACATCACCTTAATCCTGGATAATCGCCTGAACAAGTGGCGCAACGTTTTCGATGCCGTATTCGGCAGACAGGTCTTTCACCATGCCGACGGCAATCTTCTTCTTGTTTTCCGCACGTTCCTTGAACGCATAGGCGCCAGTAAATACGCCGGTATCAGCCCAAGCAAGGGCGCAAATCTGCATCAGAATGTTGGCGTCGCCATTCCCGCTGAACACGGAATACATAGTGATTGCAGAAATAATAATAGTGAGACCCCATGACAGGATGCCCCACTTTTTCATCGTAGAAATCTTCATGGGAACCCTCCTAAAATAAGAAAGAGGGACAGATTTATCTGTCCCTTTTTTGAACTTTGGTCTAACCCTTAGTGCAGATAAGCCTTCAGGAAGGCTTCGCCATAGGAAGACATATACTCGACATGCTTCTTGTCAGTGGGGTCACCAACGTTAGGAACAACTTCCTTAGTGACGGTGTTCGCCAGACAGACGAAGTTGGTCGCACCATCATAAATGGTGAACAGGATGCCGTCGTCAGAAGACGCGGTGCAGTCCTTGTAGTAGACATCCATGCCGGGAACCTTGACGTCGCCAGCCGCCTCGTTGATAAAGGCGAAGTTGTGCTTGGGTGCAGCGACCTTACCACCAGTGTTCTTCATGGAAGCGAAGTAGCCACGGTCGTCATAGGTAATCTCCCAGCAGGGGTCAACCGTAATAGTCTTGCCAGCGCGCTCGGGATAGCGCTTATAGGTCGGGGCGATAATAGCCAGCTTGGTGTGCGCCTTGTCCATAGTGCAGTCAGTCATTTCGATAGGCATACCATCGGACGCGATACGAGTAAGAATAGCCATGTTTAGAATCTCCTTCAAAATATAATTTCAGTGGACTACCACCATTGTTTGTATTATAACACAGACTTTAACATTTGTCAAGTCTTCATGATATAACAAAGCGCGTAGTACGGCGGAAGTGCCGAAGTCGAAGCCGTCACCTGTGGGCCAGCTTCAACATCGCCAATCTGCGCAGTCGAAGAACCGCCACCAGTCGCGCCAACGGCATAGGTGTTCCCTGCGCCAATCACAAAGCGATTGCGAAGGTCGGGCGTTCCATTCGTGCCGTCGCACAGCGAAAAACCGTCGGGAATGGTTGCAACAGAACCCGACCACATAATAATTGCACCGTTCGGGACACTGCTGCCGCTACCGCCAGAAAGGGCAGCGATAAGCAAATCCATCTTTGCTTCGAAAGACGAATTTTTCAGTAAATCAATCGTTGTTGCCATCGTTAATCCTCCCAAACAAGACTTAGGCTGTTGTCAGCGTTTTTGACAAGCGAATAAGGAACAGCGTCCGCCTTGCCGGAAATAAGGGTTAGCATGGCTTCGTCGGTAAACGGAAGCTGCGAATACTTCTTCGTTCCATCGCCAACCTTATAACGAACTTCGCCTGCGGACGTATCGACAATGATAATTTCACCGTCTAAAAGAACTGGGTCATTTTTAGTCCAGTTTGCGCTTGTGTCACGCTTATTTTGAATACGCGCATTGTATGTTTTTGTAGCCACAATAACCCTTCCTTTCTTTGGAATTGGGCGCCATCAAGAGACGACGCCCATTCCGTCAAAATCAGATAACAGTGTTGGAAGTGCCGCAGTTGAAGATGATGTAGTCGCCGGTGGACTGAATGGCATCATTGATGTTGCCAGACTTACCAATGGCGCTGACAGCAGTCTCATCAATCTTCTTGGCGATTTCGGTAGCATTGGCGTTAGCCTTAGCCTGCGCGGCAGCAGCAGCCTTGTTCGCGCCATAGACCGTAGCATCGCCAGCAGCATCAGCATCACTACCAAGCACGCCAGCAGCAGCACCAGCAGCATCAAACGCGCTGGTAGCAGCATAGGCGGCAGAACCAAGACCCTTAACAGCGACATCGTCGCCACCGACAGCAATAGTGCCGTTAGCAGAACCCGTGGCGATGTCAGCCTTCTGGAGCGCGGTGCCAGCCTTGCCAATCGCAGTCTGAACGTCGTCGGCAAGCTTCGCAAGGGTGATGCCCTTGTCGGTCACGGTCACGCTAATCTTGTTGTCGCTGGAAATAGCAATCTTGACGGCGTCGTTCGCACCAGAACCAGAAGTATAGACGTCGACAAGGTCAGCAACGTTCAGGTAGATGTGGCTTTCGGTACCAGAACCAGCCTGCGTGTCGTAAGTGTTGACGGTAAAGTCGATATACTTGGTGCCAGCGGGGAACCCAGACGGGTCTTCGTCGCCAGTAGAAGTCTTAACTTCCGCAGACTTCACAAGGTAGTCCTTCGGAATGTTAATCTTTTCACCAACGCCCGTGCCATCCTTCTGAAGCTGATAGGTAGCCAGATAGCCAGCAGTAGCGGTTTCAAGCTTGGCAATAGTGTATTCAGCGGCGGCGGGAACGGTCACAAGCAGACCAGCGGCAGACAGGGATGCGGCGTTGCCAGCGGCGGGGTCAAGCTTGATGCCAACAGTGGGCGCGGTCGCAGTACCAGCGACTTCGATACCCTTATTGGCAGTAGCAGCAACGGAAGCGACCTTAGAATCAGCAAGCGCACGCGCACCGTAAACCGTGGCTTCAGTGGAAGCATCTGCGGCAGTGCCCTTGACCGCATCAGCAGCACCAGAAACATCATAGGCGCTGGATTCAGTGTATGCGGCAGAACCGAGACCTTTAACAGCAACATCAGCGCCGTTGAACTTAACGGTACCATTGGTGTCGCCAGTCACAAGCGTACTGGCAGGAATTTCGATGGGGTCACCAACGTTAGTCCAAGTAGTCGTACCCTTTTCCTGCGACTGAAGCTGGAACTTGCGCGGATTGGTTTCGTCGACAACAATCTGATACTGGGTGTTGGTGTCCTGAATCTGACCGGAAATATAGGCGTCAAGACCAGTGATTTCGTCGGCGGAATAGGTCGGCTTCGTAGCCGCCTTCGCCCAGTCATAGATGTCAGCAGCAAGACCGCTAACAAACGGAAGCGCACTATACTTGCTGGTGCCGTCGCCAACTTTCATAATGACGGCAGGAACCTGCTCAATACCGTCCTTTTTGGTGGGAATAGTCGCAATAGCAACTTCACCCACCAGAAGAACGGGGTCGTTAGCTGTCCAATTTGCGTAACTGTCGTATTTCAGCGAAATACGAGCATTAAAATTCTTAGTAGCCATGTTTATTTACCTCCAATTAAAGGGAAGCGCCGCCACCGTTCCAAACAATGGTATCGGAACCCTGTTCAAGCTTATCGGTAGAAATGGTGTTGACGGACATAACGCCATCAGCGCCAACGGCAATCTTGTTGATTTCAGCAGAACTCTTAACAACACCAAGAAGCGTGTCGGTCGCAATAGGAATGTTGACGCCCTTGTCGGTGACTTCAAGCGCCGTACCGGCAATAGAAACACTTTCAAGCTTGGCGTTCAGCGCGTCGGGCAAACCAGTAATCTTATCCTGCGCAATAGCGGCGATAGACAGTTCCTTAGTTTCGCTAAGGGTGAATTCGTCGCTGACGGTGTCAATCGCGTTGACCTGCGCACCAGCGGGAAGCGCGTTCAGCTTTTCAAGCAGCGGGGTCGTGAAGTCGTTGGTCGACAAACCCTTACCGGCTTCCTTATCGACCTTGCCAGCAAGCGCGGTGTCAAGACCAGTCACCTTATCCTGTGCAACAGCAACAATGGAAAGTTCCTTCGCGTCACTGATAGCCAGTTCGCCAGCAGCAACAGACGCAATGTTGTTGGCCTGCGCGCCTTCTTCAATGCCAGCCAGCTTGGTGCCTTCGGCGTCGGTCATAAGACGAGAACCTTCAACCTTGTCAACCTTGCCATTCAGACCAGTCGTAACTTCCGTCTTGGTGGCATAGGTTTCAGCAATTTCATCCGTGGTGGAATAGTTGCTAAGGTCGACCATGCCAGAAAGAACGTCGTACTTGTAGTCTTCACCAGAAAGAACAACAGCGACATTGGTGCCAGCGGGATAGGTCTTGCCAGCGCCTTCAACGAAGCTGTCGGTCGTGGTGAACGAGTCGGTCACATTGTAGACGTTGCCAAGCGTGTCGGCAGAAGCGGCAGGCAGGTCGGCGAACGCGGTGCTACCAGCGGGCTTATAGACAGCAGAAATAGCAGCACTAATCTTGTCGTCGGTCTGCTGCTTAGTGTAAACGTCCGCGCTATTCGCCTTATCGGCAAGCGTGGTGTTGATGGTCGTGATGTCGCCCTGAACAGTAGCCATCTGTTCATTCAGGGTGGAAATCTGCTGGGTGTGCTGACCAACCGTCTGGCTCAGACCTTCAACCGTGGACGTATCGGGCGTATACCATTCGATAGTGCCATCAGCCTTCTTACGCGGCTGCTGATTTTCGGTCGCATCCGCAAAACCAAGAATGCTGATAACGCCTTCGTCGGAAACGGAAATGGACTTCGAATCGCCAACGGGAATAGTGCCAGCAGCTTTCAGCGTCTTGTCGGGCTGAATGATGTACAGGTCGGCAGAAGTTTCGCTAACAACAACAATCTTCTGACCGTAGTAGTAGACCGTAGTAGTACTGCCGGAGACGTCCGCAGTAGCGGCGGCGGCAACAGCAGCGTCATAGCTGTCGAAATAAGCGTTATACTCAAGGGGGAGTGCCGCAGTCATTGCAAACGGCACACTAAAGTTAAGCTTGGGCAGATTAGAAATAGCCATTATATATGTCCTCCCTTCCTTAGATAGTCACCGAATAGGTGTTAGCCGTATCGTTGGGCTTCGCATAATCCTGCGTATAGACGCGATATTCAATCGGGCTATAGCCATTAGCACCAGCAACAGAAACGGTGGAAGAAGCAAATGCAGAAGTAATATCGGCATTCAGACCGTTAACGTCCTTAATAGAAGTCACAGCACGCAGGGTCGCGGGGTACGCGATAATGACACGCTGTGCGCCAACGGGAATGTTGACGGTAAAGGTGTTGCCATTAGCAAGCGCCTTGTTAGACTTCTGAGAAAGACCGCGAATAACATCGCTCGTGGTTTCAGCAGCCACATCAGTAGTCGTACCATAGAAGCTGTTACGATAGCCGCTAATGTTGCCACTGGTCTTACTGATAGTCTTGCCAACAATCTTGCCCGCGTCATAATCTGCGCCAAGGGCGGTCTTGGGAACAGCGCCGTCGCCATAGGTGATAGCAAGCGTGATGTTGTAGTTGGAACCATCAACAACCTGATATTCGGCGAACGTACCGGTCGCGGTGTCAGCCGTTTCTTCGGTCTTGTTGTTGGATGCCGCATAGGTCGTGGCGGTAACGCCAGTCGGATTGGGGCCATACTCGTAGCTACCAGCGTTGAAGGAACTGGAATAGGCGGGCGTCACGTTCGTACCAACTTCATATGCCTTCGCAGTAGAACTGGAAATGGTCATGCTGGGCTGGGTAATGGTCGGGTTCTTATCTTCGGAATACGCGTCAATAAGAACTTCGTACAGAGACTTGTTGTTGGACGGGATAGTGACCTTGCCGTCAGTCGGCTTATACTTACCGAACTGTTCGGTGAACACCATGTCGCTATCGAACATAACACTCTTAGCGAGCAAGGTGTCCTCGCCGCCAAGATAGTCAAGCGCACTCCACTTGGAAGTGCCGTCGCCAATCTTGATTCTACCCTTGTTGTCGCCATCAAGGGTTACAGCAGCTTCGCCAGCCAGAAGTACAGGGTCGACCGTAGTCCAATTAGCTTCTGTGTCGTGACGAAGTTGAATTCTGACATTCAAAACTTTGTCTGCCATATTATACCTCCATCATAATTTAATCAATCGCAGCGCCGCCGCCGCTAATGATGTCATAGGAAATAGGTGAAACATTAGACACGGGAATATCACTAAGTTCATATTCCTGCTTTTCGGGATTCCAAATATCCCAATAGCCAGTCGGGTCTGGCTTGGGCGGATGATTATTAAGGTCGTCCGCTTCTTTTGCAATCGCGTTAATACGCGCTTCCATCTGCGAAAATTCGCTTGGGACAAGAGGCCACTGGTCGTCACCAGAAAGCGACTTCGGCACTTCGACCTGAATCGCGTTACTGTGTCGCACCGTTCCGTCTTTTGTACCACGCAACTGAATGATATAGGTGCCACTATTCGAAAGGTCGTGCTTCGTCAGAAGCGTGGAAATACCACCTTCAACAGCTTCAAGGCGGATAATGTTCAGTTCGCGCTTATAGCGACAAAGAACGTCCCACGTATAGCCTTCAGGAATATCACCAGAAATATACAGTTCGCGCGTCATGTGGTCGTATTGCATTGCCAACGGGTAACCAACATTCTTGATTACCCAATTATCGAATGTAATCACATAACCACCACCTTAATACGCAGAACCAGCGCCAATAGCAACAATATAGACTTCAAGCGCAGCCGCATCGGATTTGTTGTTGATGTAAAGACTATTGTCAACAGCGCCCTTACTGATTTCCCAGCCAGCCATGCCGCTAAGGGCAGAAAACGTGGTCGTGGAACCGCACATATATACCACGGAAAGACCGCGATGAATGCTATCGCAGGCAGATACGAAGTAGACGCCGTCGGACATGCCAATCGTGATTGCTGCGTTCTTTTCAACGGTCACATGGTTCTTGGTGGCAGAATCGTCCTTGACTTCCTGCGTAAGATACGCCAGATTAACAGCGTGGTTGGGCGCGGTGGGCGTGCCAACATAGACAGGAATGTAATCCGCCTGTGTGTCAGCCTTCACGAACGCCGCATCGCCAGAAGTCGTGCCAGTCAGTCGAGCCCCAGCCGTACCAGAAGCTTCGATGGTGGAACCGATATAAAGCGGCGCAGCGCCATCAACATGAACCTTCTGCGCGTTGATAAGGTTCTGTCCGCCCATATCAAGGTTGCCAGTCATGGTGCCACCAGAAGTGGGAAGAAGCGAAACGGTCGTCTGCGTCCACGCACCATCAGCATAAATGATTTCGGTGGAAATGCTGCCGGTCGAACCGCTGAAAATCATTTCGGCTTCAGCCGCATACGTCAGCGGATATTCGTTGTTATCAAGCACGGCGACAACATCCTTGTTGTCAGTAACAGCAGCAGAAATATCAGCAAAGGAGTGGTCGGCGTTCAATCCAGCAACGGGGTCGCGCTGGAACGTCACCTTGAAACGGCGGTCGTCCACATATTTCTTGGTCGCCGCACCAGTATCAGAAACAGGGTCGGCGGCAAGAAGAAGAGCGCCCGCCATAGTGCCGCCAGAAACAGGAAGATATTCGCCTTCTGCGTCAGCGTCTTCCCAAGTTTCAACAGAATCGGTGTATAAGTAGTGAATTGCCCGCGTGTGAACAGCAGTTCCGCCTGCAATGATATTGGTGTAGCCAAACGTGAACCCCGCCGCGCCATCGGAAATCTGCCCGTTAATCATCGGCAATTCGCTGCTGCCAATATGGACGGAAAGCACCTTATTGCCTTCATATGCTGCTTTAATCTGCGCCCATGTCTTGTCGGCGGTATAAACGCCGTTTTCGGCATCTTCGGTCAGATTGATAACGAACTTCGCAGCGGAACCAGCAGGTTCCGCACCAACGTCTGCGGCAGTAAGATTGACCTTTCCTGTCTTGCCATTGACGGATTCAACGGGGTGTTCGCCACCGCCAGCAACAGCAACAGAAAGGGCGTGCGCAGCTAAACCGCGCGCTACATTATCAGTCGCCATTTACTCACCCAGCTTTCCAAACACAGTGACGTTACCACCAGCAACAGCGTTAATCTTCGCCTTGATTTTCACGATACCATCGGCGGGCACAGCATAAATGCCAATGGCGGCAATCTTGCTATCGACATCAAAGTTGGTCATATTGATGCAAGAAAGCGCAACGAAATCGGCGTTGATGTCGGTTTGCCCAAGAATCTGCACGTCGATATTGGTCGCGGTTCCGCTTACCTGCACGATAATTTGCGAACCAAGATTGGGGTTGGAAAGCACGTTGCTTTCACCAGCCGCAGTTGCGTCACTAAAAAAGATAAAATCATTCAAAACTTTCATATTATCACCCTAAAAAGTTATTCACCAAGAATTTCAGCGGCTTCTTCTGTGGTAATCCACGGGCTGGACTTCGGAAACTTGGTTGCGTTAAGAACCATGGTTTTGTTCCAATACCCCGCATCATAATAACGCTTAACGAGTTCAAATTTCGGACTGTGCATTATTCAGACACCTCCTCGGCAACGGTTTCATCAGCCGGAATGACAGTATCGGTCATCATTATAACATAATCAAGGTCAGCGCGCGCGGCGTTGATGCGCTCATTGATTTCGTCAATGCCCGCTTCGGAAATCACAACCTTCGGGCAACCCTTCAGCTTGCCAGCGTCAAAGCTATAAGCAACCGACTTAAAGGCAACACCCTGCGCGTCTTCCTTATTGGTGGGAACAAAACAGCCATTAGAACTGCGCTTGATATAGTTGAGTTCTTCGGCGTAGCCAAGGAAGTTTCCGTCAGAAAACAACTTATACATTATAGAAATCCCTCCTTCTAATTGTCAATAAGTCATCATATCTAAAACCAAACGTTTTAACAAACAGCCGTTTCAGTCTAAAAGAACGGTTGTTATCATTAAAGTTGTCAAAATATGATATTATAGAATTCATCGAACAGTAAACATCTTCATATTTCATCTGCCCGCTATCCACCATGCGCTTAAAGGCGCGAATTTTCCTTGCGGCGCGTCTATACGCCGGCTTACTTCCAAGCGTTTTAACGCCGCCAGTTTCAGTAAGCCGGTAGCGTATTTTACAATACCGGAAAGATTTTGTAAGCTTTACATAATACGATTTGTCGCGGTTTACCTTTATTCCAAGTGATTCAGCAAAAGATAAAACCTTCATACGAATATCCTGCGGATTCATCGTCGGTGGTATTATGATATAATAATCGTCCATATAATGACCACAGCCCTTAAATCCACATTGACACGTTAAATAACAATCGAGTTTCCATGGAAAGAAAATCATTTCCGCTTGACTTGGTTCTACGCCAAGCGGCATACCGAATCCAGAATTGTTGTTAAATCCAACAACATAATCACATAGTTTTCGCAGTCTTTCGTCAAAAATCAATTCTTTGTGATTTTCGTATATATTTTCGTGCTTTGCATTTGGGAAAAATTTCTTAAAATCAATTAGAAGCACCCAACCTTCACGACCGTACTTCTTGAAATGTTCGCGCAAATCTTTCTTCAACTCATTTGAACTGAAGTGGAAACCTTTTCCTTTTTGACTTGCTCCGTTATTATAAATCATCATTGGCGTATACAACGGCAAAAGAATATTCTGCGTGATAGCTTTATGTATTTGCCTATCAACAATTTTAGGAGCATCGATATCGCGCGTCTTTCCGCGTTCGGTCAGGACAAATCTGAAGTAGTCACCGCTTTTCCATTCGTCGTTTCTAACATTCGCCAAAGATTTTGCGGTAGTAGAAAACAAGTGCAATTCAAAGTTTTGCACACTATGTTTCCACCGAACGCCATTACAACATTCTTTGCCACATTTATACATATCACCAAACGTAAACGCGCCATCAATTCCACCAATGGATTCACAGCGCTTAATTTTGTTTAACAGACGTTTTTCTTGGCGTCTCTGATAGCGCGCTTCGCGCCTTTGCATACTGTTCATAAATAAAATACCCCGCGTACAAGACTTGGAATAACCAATCCCGCATAGAACACTTGCATAATCGTTACACATGAAATCGGATTTGCCTTCCGACCATGCAAGAAGCGTCCGTGCAACGATATCGCGGGGTTGTTTTGGAAGGAATACACCTTCACGGGAAATGTTTCTCCTTTAATAAGGGTCGTAAAACTTTCAAGAAGTTTTTGATTAACCCAATGCTATCGAATCCACTGCGAGCCCATTCGAATTATTAGCGTTGTTATTGTTGGCAGTACCGTTGGTGTTCACATTGCAGAAATTGTTGGTGTTCGTCGCATTCACGGAACGCTCCCACCAATACACGGCAAACACGCCCACGGGCACAGAGATACAGAAACATACCCAAATAAGTCTTAAATACTTAATTCAAATTCAAAATCAGATATACGCATTTGACCTTCAAGTTCTTCTGAAAGTTCAATATACTTCTTTTCTTCTTTTTCAAATGTGCGCACCTTGTCGTGCGCAGTCTTCTTTACTTTCAAAAGAATGGCAACTTCCTTATTAAACACTTCACTGACCGCCACACACATTTTATCCAATTTTTCAACAGCTTCAGTTTCAGAAACTGATCTACCGTTAGACTTAGAAAACGCACCTTGCGGATTAAGTCTTAGAATGCCATAAATATGTGAATACATAACATCCAAAGCATTTAACGAACCAAGCGCCTTTATTAAATAAAATTCGCGCATCTTTGCATATTCGTAACAACTTGGATAGGCATTATGCGCCTTAATGCAACATTCCAAAACTTCAGATGCCAGACTTATTGTTCGTTCTGATAGAAGACGCGAATATCTGGCAGACAACCGCGATACAAAATTAACAGTCCACGAAAACAGGTCGTCGGCAAGTTTAATATATTCTATGGTACTTTCGTTTCTTTTAGGTCTTAAAACAGACATGTAAGAATCCTTTCGCGCGCTTTCGCGCGCTGTGTATTAAGTGTTGTTTGACTTCGTCAAACTTTGAAAGCCACTGCGAGCCCAAACGAAAGATAAGCGTAGGCAAAGGAGGCAGCACCGGAGGCGGCCACAAAGCAGAAAAGGCTGGAGGTCGCCGCAAACACGGAACGCTCCCACCAACACACGGCAGTCGCCGTCGAATCGTGACGGTACTTGACCTTCGAATTACCGGCGACATAGTAAGCGTACTGCTGTTGCTTGGTCTGTTCGGCTGCGTTTGCATAGCTACGCGCGCCAAAAATTTCAAATTCAGCAAGCAGATAAAGTTCATCCTGCGTGGCGGTGACATAGCTTGCAGCAGTAGATGAGCCACCGGTATTGTCTGTATAAATGGTCGTAGTTTTCAGCACCGACTGCAAATCGCTGGGCAACGCTGCCTTGACAACGGGTAACGTGTTGTTGCGCATATTGCAGGATGCCCA
>ERZ808267.26-NODE-26-length-104285-cov-4.487643_pt1 | contig 104285 bp, 85 predicted proteins | sample MGYA00521241_ERZ808267 | MGnify/ENA primary metagenome ERZ808267 (study PRJEB31516, sample SAMN03275592) | gut metagenome | biome: mammalia-associated habitat; material: feces | host: Papio cynocephalus | place: Kenya | collected 2012-07-19 ...
CTACGACTGGGACAGATGCGTTTCAACCTGCGAACCTGAATATTACAAATGGACTCAGTGGATTTTCCTTCAGCTTTATAAAAAGGGATTGGCTTATGAGGCACAGACTCCAATCAACTGGTGCCCATCCTGCATGACAGGCCTTGCAAACGAGGAAGTAAAAGAAGGACGATGTGAACGTTGTGGAACCCAGGTAACGCACAAGACAATCCGCCAGTGGATTTTGAAAATCACTGCCTATGCTGACCGGCTTGACAAAGACCTTGATTCGCTTGACTGGCCGGAAAGCGTAAAACTTATGCAGCACAACTGGATTGGAAAATCAACCGGTGCGGAAGTAACTTTTACCGTTGCAGACAAAGACGGAAAACCGACAGACAAAAATCTTACAGTCTACACAACACGATGCGACACTTTGTTCGGTGCAACATACATGGTTGTTTCCCCGGAACACAAAATCGTTCCAGAAATCACAACTGCGGAACAAAAAGCCAGCGTTGAAGCATATATCGAGGCGGCTGCAAAAAAATCAGACCTTGAGCGAACAGACTTGAACAAAGACAAGACGGGCGTTTTCAGCGGAAGCTACGCAATCAATCCTGTAAATGGAAAACTTATTCCAATTTGGATTGCGGACTATGTTCTGATTTCTTATGGAACCGGTGCAATCATGGCTGTTCCGGCACACGACACACGCGACTGGGATTTTGCAAAGAAATTCAACCTTCCAATCATTGAAGTTTTAAAATCAGAAGTTGATGTTCAAAAACAGGCATGGACTGAAGATGGAGTTCACGTTAATTCTGAATTTTTGAACGGTTTGAACAAAAAAGACGCAATTTCGAAAATGCTCGAATTCCTTGAAGAAAAGAAAATCGGCAAAAAGGCAATAAACTACAAGCTCCGCGACTGGGTTTTCAGCCGTCAGCGTTACTGGGGCGAACCAATTCCATTGATTCACTGCCCTACTTGCGGAACCGTTCCTGTTCCAGAGGAAGAACTGCCTCTACGCCTTCCAGATGTAAAATCTTATCAGCCGACAGGCACGGGCGAATCTCCGCTTGCCGCGATTGATTCCTGGGTAAACTGCACATGCCCAAAATGTGGCGGAAACGCAAGACGCGAGACAAACACAATGCCTCAGTGGGGCGGTTCATGCTGGTATTATCTTCGATACCTTGACCCGCACAACGACAAACAGTTCTGCTCGCCTCAGGCTGAAAAATACTGGATGCCGGTAGATTTGTACATAGGAGGCGCAGAACACGCTGTTCTTCACCTTTTGTACGCAAGATTCTGGCACAAAGTTCTTTATGATTTAGGAGTTGTTTCAACAAAAGAACCGTTCCAGCGGCTTGTAAACCAGGGAATGATAACTTCATTCGCATTCCAGCGCGCAAACAAGACCCTTGTTCCTGTTGACGAAGTTGAAAAACGCGATGACGGCAATTTCTATGAAAAGAAAACCGGCGAAAAACTTGAGCAGATTGTCGCAAAGATGTCAAAATCACTCAAAAATGTTGTAAACCCTGATGATGAAGTAAAAGAATACGGCGCAGATTCAGTGCGAATGTACGAAATGTTTATGGGACCGCTCACAATGTCAAAACCGTGGTCAACACAGGGAATTGTGGGAATCCACCGCTTCCTTGAAAAAGTCTGGGCCATAAGCGAAAAGCCACTTTCCGACATTGACATCACCGGAAAACTTACAGACGAAAAACTCATTTCCGCACGTAAAACTTTTGCACAAACCGTAAAAAAAGTCACCGCAGACACAGCTTCTTTGAATTTCAACACTGCGATAAGCCAGATGATGATTTTTATAAACGAAATTTCAAAGCTGGATTCAGTTCCAAAGGCAATGTGGCAGGATTTTGTAAAAATTCTTAGTCCGTACGCGCCACATCTTGGCGAGGAACTTTGGCAGAAACTCGGAAACAAAGAATCAATCGCTTATGTCCAGTGGCCGGTTGTAAATGAAGATTTTGCAAAAGACGAAGAAAAAACAATTGTTGTAATGATAAACGGAAAACTCCGCGGAAAATTCAAGGCAGAACCAGGTGCTTCAGACGAAACATTGCGTTCTGCGGCAGAAAACAACGAGGATGCAAAAAAATTCCTTGAAGGAAAAACAATTGTAAAATGCGTTATCGTAAAAGATAAGCTTGTAAATTTTGTTGTAAAATAAAATCAACTGAAAAAAAACGGACTGAAATTATTCAGTCCGTTTTTTTTTGACCAATTATTACTCAATAAATTTTATGCGACTTCGGTAACAGAAGAAATTATATTGAACTCTTCCTTGAATCCTGTGGCAAGAATCTGGCGGTCAACCTCATTTGAGATTGAAAGCAAATACAATTTTTTGCCGGTTTCCTCCGAGTCATTATGGGCAGCCATAATAACACCGATTGCCGCAGCGTCCAGTTCCGTCACATTTGCCATATCAAGCACGACATTTGTTTTTTTTATGGAATCGTAAATTTTGCTGGCAATGTTTACAAGCGTATATGCGTTGAATCCGCCGCTCAATTCATAAAGTTTATAGTCTGTACCATCTTTTTCTGTAACTGTAAGTAATTCCATAGTTTCTCCTTAACCAATATTTTCAGCATCAGCAACATTCGGCTTCATTTCTTCCAATGTTTTTTTGCCCGCTTCCGCCTCGGCTTTTTCAGATGCGTTAGACTGAAGATATTTCATCACAAGAACACTCACATCATCTTCCATTTCGTGGGACATAAACTTCATCAGTTCGTCATATTCAAACTGCGCCATACGGCTCGCCGGATACATTGCGTTTGCAACCATATACCTCTGAATCCTGTCTTTTCCGAATTTTTCACCACGAAGCGAATGCGACTCAATCAGACCATCCGTGCAGACAAGAACAATATCATTCTTGTTAAGCTTAATCTGTTTTACAGAAACATACGGAGACAAATCCTTAACGAACCCAAGAATATGACCTTCACCCTGGATTTCAATTACGTTGTTATAGGATTCTGTGTACAAAAGCATTGCCGGAACACCACAGTTTATGTAATAAAGCGTGTCATTGTCAAAATTCATGATTGCAAACATTCCGGCAAAAATTGTTCCTTTTGGAAGATTATCGCGGATAAAACGGTTTACTTTTACAACAAGCTGCTTAAAATCGTGCGTTTCTGCAAGATATGCGCGGATAATCGCCTTAAGGATGACCATGTTCATCGAGGCCGCGATACCTTTTCCGCTCAAATCGCCGACAACAAACATGTGGCGCGAATCCGTAAGTCGAATCATGTCTACAAATTCACCACCAATATTGTGAGCCGGAACCATTATACAGCCGGCATCCATCTTCGGATTTGTAACGTTGTCAATATTGTCCTGAATTGAAGTAATAATCTGGCTTGACATACGGAGCTCGCGGTTTACCGTACCAATAATTTCCTTGTTGGAAATGTTTCTCATAAAATAACCGAATACGAAGAAGTATGAATAAAGTTTTGTAAATACAGTGTAGTCATAATCTTTGTAATGGTCTTTGCTGGTCTTTATTCCAAGAAGAATCAAACCATGAACGTCACGTCCTTCATTCAAAATAAAAAGCGCGTCCGATTCTGTTTCGGCAAAAAATTTCATAAGCTCAGTTCTGATATTAGAAAAATCATGCGAAGAATCAACCTGAGAGGAAATAACCACATTCCGCTTCAAGTTCAAAAGTTCCTCAAAAAGTTTTCCTTTGTTTTCAAGCTTGTGCGCCTTTCCTGTGGAAGAATATGCAACTTCAAAAGAATCGTTTCCTCCATTTATATAGACAGTCATAGAAGAAGATTCCGCATTGTTCTTAAAAATCTGGAACATATTGTCCGCAATTGCGTCCATTTCACCATTGTAGTCAATTGAAGCCAAATCCTTTTCAAAAGCCACAGCGTAATCCGCAGAATGTCCGAATTTTGACTTTGAGATAAGTTTATTGATTGTCTGGACAAGATAAAGGACAAAACCGGTCGCGGCGAATCCGCAAAGGATAAAAAGAACTGGGAAGCGTGCGCGCAGCGGGTAAAGAACCATAAAAATCAGTCCCATTATTCCTGCCGGCAAAATATACATGAAAACAGACTTAATTATAAAAGAAACAGTTCCTCGTCCAGATGGAGCAGCCGCAAGTTTTGAACCGAGCGGAAGAATCACCAGAACCGGAATAAAAATTATGTTGTGAAGCAAGGAATAAACAGGACATCTCTGTACAACAGCATCAAGGAACAAAGCAATTGCCCACATTGACGCAATTCCGAGCGCATAAATATAACTTTTGAATTTATCAAGCTTTGTGCCGACAGCTTCCGTCTTGCAAAGCATCACGACCGTCATGAACGCAGGAATAAGAAAACGGTAAACCAAATTGTAAAGAGTCACCCAAGTCCACGGGAAAAATTTTCTTGCATCGCCAGAGAACAGATAATCCGAACGGACAGAAAGTCCAAATTCGTCACTTAAGGAAACCTGCTTGAACTTAAAGAAAACAATCCACAAAGCAAAAGCGTAAAGAATCATCTTTGCAATTGAAGTCAAAGTATTTGTGTATTTCCACGCATAATAAGTAAGACAGTTTGAAATATTCACAAGAAGACACGCTTCAATCAAAAAGCAGATTCTCATCAGAATTGTAAAAAGAGAAGAAGTTATTGAGCCTCCGGTAGCAATAAAGAAAGTAAACAGACCGGCATTCACCGCCATAAGAAGAATATTAGGAATAATCGGGTTTGTTCCGACTTCATCTGTATTTCCAGAGCGATCCGTATAAAAAGTCTCAAATAAAAAGAAAAGTGTAAGAACTAAATTTATAACAATGAACAAAACCATATTAACCTACCTTTGCAACCATCATAGTAACGTCGTCATGCAATCTTTTGTCGCCGTTATAACGCATTATAAGATCAACAATATCATCAACAAACTGCTGCGGCTGTTTTGCAGCGCTTGATTTTAAAGTCTGAATGTATTCTTCTGTATCACCAAGTTCCACACCGTTATCATCCATAACTTCTGAAACACCATCTGTCGCAAGAAGGATTGTGTCTCCGCGGAAAAGGCGCATCTCATTCACCTTGACGTCATCCATATCAATAATACCGACAACGCTGGCGTTAGAAGTAAGCTCCTTGATTCGGTAACCGTCTGGCGCACGAGAAAGAACAATCGGGTCAGACATAGACGCATTTATGTAGCGGATTTTCATTTCCTCTGTATCAACAATTCCCAGGAAAAGAACCGTATACTTATCCTGAAGGTGCATTCCCTTGATAGCGCTGTCTACCGCCTGGATAAGCCCGACCAAATCTTCCTTGTTTTCAATGATTTTAACAGTGTTCATTACCAGACCCATGATAAGCGCAGCCGGAAGACCTTTACCAGAAACGTCTCCAAGCATAAGCAGAGTCTTTGAACTGTCAATCGGAAGAATTGAATAATAGTCACCGGAAACATTTACCAGCGGCCGGTAATAAGTTGCAATCTTAAGGTGAGGAATGTTCGGAATATTGTGCGGAAGAAACGAAACCTGCGTCTCCGCAAGCTGCTCCCACTCTTTTGTAAGAGAAGAAATCTCGGAAAGGTTTGAAATAATCTTTGTTCGTTCAATAAAACGGTAAAATTCTTCTGTAAGCTTTGAATAAATTTCTGTATCAAAAAGCATTGTATATCTATTAAATACAAAAAACTGCTTTCCCTGATAACAGATAAAGAATCCACGGGCCTGATGATATGACGAAACTACACCAAAATTCTTTCCAAGATAATAGAATCCGTCTTTCCAGCCAAGCGGAAAATTATTTGCAAGCGCATCACGCGTTGTATAATATGAAGAAATTCTGTCCGGGCTGTTGTAAAGAACGTAATTTTTCTCACGGTCAATAAAAAGAACCGCACAGTCAGCCTGAAGCTCAAGAATCTCGGAAATCTGTTTATAAAAATCATCAAAAGAATAGCAGAACCTTAACGCATCAATAAATTCATTGATATAAGCCGTATAGCCAGACTCGAGGTTTTTTACACGAAGATATTTGTCTGCATGGCGACGAATTGAAGAACCAGCAGTAAGAAAAGAAAGAAATATAAGCGCAGGAATTCCCAGATAAACAACTTTCGAATGACTGTCGCTGTCCTTTATGACAATCAAAATTGAAACGATTACCGAAAGAAGCAATACTGCGGCATTTATTATAAAATATATGACCCGTCTTTTAGTCTTGTACATATTTACCTCGAGTATGTCAAATTTTCTACATTTAATTATAACACACTATCGGCAAATTCGCCTAAAAAAAGAAGTATTGTTTTTATAAAGTATCAGACCTGGTTATCCCAAAGGACAGCCAGGTCTGATACTTTATTTTTTTTCGTTCGAGTCTAATTGTCCAGCTCGCTAAGGGAAAGCATCTGCGGATTTGAAACTGGATTTTCAAGCTCCATATATTTTGTAAGCAAATCTTTTTGCGCGCCCGAAATTCTCTGCGGAATACGGACGATTATCTTTACATACAAATCTCCACGGCGAGAAGTTCCTGTGTACGGAACGCCTTCTCCGCGGATTCTCAGAAGTTTTCCAGAAGCAGTTCCCGCAGGAATCTTCAAGTCAATCTGTTTTCCATCAAGTGTTGTAATGGAAATATTCGAACCAAGCGTAGCCTGCGTAAAAGAAACTGGAATTGCACAGTAAAGATCCTGTGAACTGCGTTCAAAGAACGGATGACTGTCAACATGAAGAATCACAACCAAATCGCCAGCAAGTCCGCCATTTGCCCCGGCATCTCCCATTTTTGGAATTGTAATCCTTTTTCCGTCATCAACACCAGCCGGAATCGCAAAAGAAATCTTTTTAGCTTTTTCAACAACTCCGCGTCCGCCACATTCGCGGCAAGGTTTATCAATTTTTGTGCCGGAACCGTTACAGTCAGGACAAGTCTGCTGAACAGAAAAAAATCCTGCGCTGCGTCTTACCTGCCCCATACCGTTACAGGTAGGACAAGTCTTTCTTGTTGCACCGTCAGCACATCCAGTTCCGTGGCAAGCCTCGCAAGTCTCGTTATGTTTAAAGTGAATCTCGCTCTTTGTGCCGAAAACAGCATCCTTAAATGAAATATTAAGGTCATAGCGCAAACTGGCTCCTTCTGTAGGACCGCCCTTTCTGCGAGACGAAGAACGTGCAGAAGCGCCAAAAATATTGTCGAAAATATCGCCAAAACCGCCGCCCATTCCACCAAAAAGGTCACTGAAATCATGGAACGCATGCGAATACTGAGCCCCACCTGCGCCCTGATCCATTCCATCAACACCGGCAAAACCATACTGATCATACAAAGGACGCTTTTTTTCGTCAGAAAGAACTTCATAAGCTTCTGTTGCCTCGCGGAATTTTTCCTCCGCCTCTTTATCGCCAGGATTTCTGTCCGGATGATATTTTATAGCAAGTTTTCTGTAAGCTTTTTTAATTTCTTCTTCTGTAGCACCTTTCTGGAGCCCCAAAACTTCATAATAATCACGTTTTGCCATTTGTATTTCCTTTTGTAAAATATAACACTGTATAAATAAAAATTGCAACTGCCTGCGCAGTTGCAATTTTAAGATAAAGCCTATAAGAACTTTATGCAGCCCGTTGATTAAGGCTATTTATCATCATGAACTTCAAAATCAACATCATCAGCTTTGCCTTTGTTGAATTTTGAATCATTTCCTGCATTCGAATCAGAACCTGCGCTTCCAGCATCTGCTCCAGGTTGAGCACCAGATGCACCCTGAGCACCCTGCTGTTTGTACATTTCCTCAGCCATCTTGTAAGAAGCCTGCTTCAATTCCTCAGACTTAGCCTTGATGTCAGCAGTATTTCCGCCTTCAATAGCCTTCTTCAAGGCAGCACAAGCGTCCTCAATCTTCTGCTTTTCAGCAGCACCAATCTTGTCGCCGGCTTCCTTCAAAGTTTTCTCAGTCTGATATACAAGTGAATCAGCCTCGTTCTTAGCATCTACAGCCTCACGTTTCTCTTTGTCGGCAGCAGCGTTTGCCTCGGCATCCTTAACCATTCTGTTGATTTCATCTTCGCTCAAACCTGAAGAAGAAGTAATCTGAATGTGCTGTTCCTTTCCTGTTCCCAGGTCTTTAGCAGAAACATGAACAATACCGTTCGCATCGATGTCGAATGTAACTTCAATCTGTGGAACTCCACGTGGAGCCGCAGGAATACCTACCAAGTCAAAGTTTCCAAGTGTACGGTTCTGGGCAGCCATTTCGCGTTCACCCTGAAGTACGTGGATTGATACAGCAGTCTGACCATCAGCAGCTGTAGAGAAAACCTGGCTCTTCTTTGTAGGAATTGTTGTATTTCTTGGGATAAGCTTTGTCATAACGCCACCCATTGTTTCAATACCAAGTGAAAGTGGAGTTACATCAAGCAAAAGAACATCTTTTACATCACCTTTCAATACACCGCCCTGAATTGCAGCACCAATAGCAACTGCCTCATCCGGGTTTACAGCTTTTGAGCCTTCTTTTCCGAAAATCTGTTTTACAACTTCCTGAACTTTTGGCATTCGTGAAGAACCACCAACAAGCAAGATTTCATCAATCTTGTCAGCAGTGATTCCTGCATCAGCCAAAGCCTTGCGGCAAGGTTCCTTTGTTCGTTCAAACAAATCTTCTGTCATCTGCTCAAACTGGGCGCGTGTCAAAGTCTTCTGCAGGTGTTTAGGACCTGTAGCATCAGCAGTAATAAATGGAAGATTTATATCTGTTGAAGTCTGGCTAGAAAGCTGAATCTTTGCATTTTCAGCAGCTTCCTTAAGTCTCTGCATAGCCATAGGATCTGTGCTCAAATCGATTCCTGTGTCATTCTTGAACTCTTTAAGCAACCAGTTGATGATTGCGCGGTCCCAGTCATCACCACCAAGCTGAGTATCACCGTTTGTTGATTTTACCTCAAAAACACCATCTGCAAGCTCAAGAATAGAAATATCAAAAGTACCACCACCAAGGTCATAGACAGCAATTGTCTTTTCCTTGTTCTGATCCTGCTTAAAACCAAAAGCCAAAGCAGCAGCAGTAGGTTCGTTGATAATTCGCTTTACATCAAGACCTGCAATCTTACCAGCATCTTTTGTAGCCTGACGCTGAGCATCATTAAAGTAAGCTGGAACAGTGATTACAGCCTCTGTAACAGGTTCGCCAAGATAATCTTCCGCAGTCTTCTTCATCTTCTGAAGAACGAAAGCAGAAATTTCCTGTGGAGAATACAGTTTTTTCTCGCCATTCTGCTCAATTTCTACACGAACATCAGCACCGTTATCAATAACTTTATAAGGAAGTTTTGTAGCTTCTCCCTGAAGTTCGCCAAATTTATGACCAATAAGACGTTTTGCAGAATAAACTGTGTTCTTCGGATTTGTTACCATCTGGTTTTTAGCTGGCTGACCAACAACACGGTCACCTTTTGCAGTAAAACCTACAATAGACGGAGTTGTACGGCCACCCTCTGAGTTCTGGATTACAACCGGTTCACCGTTTTCCATTACGGCAACACAAGAGTTTGTTGTACCCAAGTCAATACCAATAATCTTAGACATATATTGCTCCTTTAATAATTACTAATTTGAAGGGAAAGGTCTTTCCCTACGTTCGCACTTCGGCTCACTACCAACCTTCAAGTCAAAAACTTTCGGTTGCACGTTCGCACTTCGTTGCGACCTACTCTTTCGCCTAGGGCTACGCCCTAAAACCTATTTGTTCTTCGGAACGTTCACCATAACTTTCGCATGGCGAATGATTTTATCGTTCAATTTATATCCCTTCAGATAAACCTGCTTCAAGGTTTCGCTCTTTGCAGACTCATCTTCCACGCGACCAATAGCCTCATGTTCCTCAGGATTAAATTCATCACCTTCCTTTCCAAAGCTTTTCAGTCCATATTTAGACTCAAGCATATTTACAAGATTCTTGTTGACCATCTTAATTCCGTCCGCAATCGACTTGGCATCTTTTGCGTCCTTGGCAGCATCAAGCGTTCTGTCAAAATTATCAAGACTGTCCAACAAGTCCCCCAAAAGAGAAGCGTTTGCGTAAGCCACAGCATCATCTTTCTGCTGCATCATACGTTTGCGCCAGTTATCATTCTCTGCAGCCTTGTAGAGCGCCTGATTTTTCAAATCCTCAATCTGCTTTTCAAGAGCCGCTATTTTTTCTTCTGGAGAAATCTCTTTTTTTTCTGTTTTGCCTTCCTCAGGCTTTGCATCAGTTTTTTCTTCTTTTTTATCAGAAGCGTCTGAAGACTCAGCCTTTTTTTCGACCTTTTCTTTCTGTTCTTCAGCTTTTTTCTCTTTTTCCTGTGCCATCTCTAATCCCTTATTCTATCTTGTTAATATAAAAATACTCACAAAGAAAACACTTCGTCAACAAAAAAATAAAATTAATTCAATAAAAAATCCGGGTCAGATTCAATGCAAATTCTTTGCCCACTAACCGGATGAATAAATTCCAGCCGCGAAGAATGCAGCATAACCCTTTTTTCAGGTTTTCCGCCATAAAGCACATCGCCTAGAATCGGTAGACCAACAGAGCTCAAATGCACGCGGATTTGATGTGTCCGCCCAGTAAAAAGATTGGCCCGGACCAGAAAATATTTTTTTTCCCCGCGCAAAATCTTATCCACAACAGAAAAATCAGTCTTTGAATAAAGTCCACCAAGTTCTTCCGGAACATAGCCCCATTTTGCCGGCTGGCTTTTCGGACTTATGCGGTTCATGAACATTTCAACAGAAACTTCTTTGCCAGGCTTTATTTTTTCAGAACCACCACAGCAAAGCGCAAGGTAAACCTTTGTAAAATCATGCCCGGAAAACATCTTTTGGATTTCTTTATTGACTGAACGTTGCTTTGTAAAAAGAATAATTCCGCTTGTCTCGCGGTCAAGGCGATGCATAATTCCCACGTACGGAGGATTTCTTAAACCAGGATTTTTCTTCCATAAATAGCGGACGAGCGCGTCATGCAGATTATCACGCTTTTCGCCACCTACAACAGTTTCCTCCGTAGGAAAAAGCGCGGGTTTGTTCACACAGATTAAAAATTCGTCCTCAAAAAGAACATCTTTTTCAGAAAGCTCAAACTTTATGTCGTCCGGCTGTTTTTCAAAAAGAAATTTTTCCTTCTCGTAATTTATTGTGATATTTGATTTTCCACGCAATTCAAACGCCGGCCGCCGGATTTGCCTTCCGTTCACGCAAACTGCGCCGGCAACCACAAGCCGCCTGATTTTTGAATTGCTGACATTTTCCTCATTTATTGCCGCCGGCAGATTTTTCCGCAAAAATTCGTCGAGACGTTCCTTTTCTGAAGTTGAAAAATTCAAAATCATCGTAAAAGCCTTTAAAGAACCTTAAAATCCGGCTCACCGTCTTCATTCAAGAAAATCTTTACAGTGCAGTGTTCCATGCAAAGGTCGTTTACAAAAGCGTTCAAATCCATTGCTTCCGGCCCAAAAATTTCCTCCGGGTCGTAATCGGTCTCAAGAACAGATTCTGTTCCGTCGGCAACAAGCCTGCTCAATGCGCCGTTCATGCAGACAATATCATTGCAGGCCGTAAACATGTTGCTTTTTTTCTTTTCCTCAAATTTCTGCTGAAGAAAAAGCAGCTGCATTTTCTCAATATCGTGATGATTAGCTTCTTCCGGCACAAAACCTGATTTATAGTCACAATTATTGCAACGCTGCCATTCGGCAAAATCACTGAAAAATGCCGCGGGAGAAATACGCAGGGCGCACAAGATGCTTTTGAACCACGGAACAGCGCGTCCAGCAGAATAAAATGTGCGGCACGCAAAGGCAATATTCCGCGCGGTTCTTATCTCTTCCGCGCTAAAAGTCTGTCGCACACGCGCCGTCTGCGCCATCTCAGAATCTTCTGTCTGAGGAAAACAAATATGGTTCGGAAACTGTTCAATTGTAAAATCAAGCCTGTCTTTGAATGCCTTTAATGAATCTTTGTCATTGTCCGCATAAAAAAGCTGAACTCCAAAAACAAGCTCGGAATTATTGAGCATTGTGGCGCGGCGCGCAAAGAATTTTTTGTCAAAAAGACCGTTTTTCTGCGCGCGGAACGGAATTTCCAGCGAAGAATTTATTCTCATGCACTGGCGGCAAATGTCCATGTCAAGAATCTCTGGATTCACAACAACAGAAACAAAAAGTCCAGGCACATTTTTCTCAACATACTTAAGAAAGCCCAGCAACTTGTTCTTGTCGCCCGCATAAACAGAATCATGAAGATTGAATTCCGTCATGCCATTTTTCACACATTCTGAAAGCTTAAGCTCTATTTCATCAGATTTTAAATTGAATACAGTTTCCAAAACGGCTCCTGGCCAAAATTTTATTTAAAGAACCGGAATTCCAGCTTTTTCACAAGCCGCAAGTTCGCTGGCAGGCCATTCGCTTACCTGAACTTCGCAGATGTGTGCTTTACGCAAAAGGAACATGCAAAGGCGCGACTGACCAATTCCACCACCAAGAGTAAATGCAAGCTCACCGTTCAAAAGTTTTTTCTGGAACGGAAGTTTCGCACGCTCCTCGCAGCCACGTTCGGCAAGCTGGCGCTTTAAACTTTCAGGGCTTACTCGAATTCCCATTGAAGAAAGCTCAAACGCGCGGCCAAGAGTTTCATTCCATACAATAATATCTCCGTTCAAACCAACATGACCGTCTCCAGCATCGCTAATCCAGTCATCATAATCAGGAGCACGTCCGTCATGAATAGAACCGTCCGGCAATTTTCCACCTATTCCGGCAATAAAAACGGCACCATATTTTTTTGCCACAGCGTTTTCCCGCTCCTTCGGAGTAAGATTCGGATATTCACGCCATAAATCATCCGAATAAACAAAAGTTATTTTTTCCGGCAAAGTCGGTTCAAGCACTGAATAGCGGTCGTACAGGAAAAATTCCGTGCGCTTTATTGTGCGGTAAATCTTCTTTACAATATCCTGAAGATAAAAAATCGTACGGTCCTTCTCGTCAATGCACATGCACCAGTCCCACTGGTCAACATACAGCGAATGAACCGCATCCAGCTCCTCATCCGGGCGGATTGCGTTCATATCTGTATAAATTCCAAAGCCTGGCTTTAGGCCAAGTTCTGTAACCTTAAGTCTCTTCCATTTTGCAAGCGACTGCACAATCTCCATTTTCTGGCCACCGATTCCTTTTGCCTCAAAGGAAACAGGTTTTTCAACACCATTAAGATCATCGTTTATACCAGTTCCTGCAGGAACAAAAAGCGGTGCTGTTACGCGGGTAAGATTCAATTCAGTTGAAAGTGAAATCTGAAAAAAATCCTTTATGCTTACAATTGCGTGCTCAGTTTCTTTTACACCAAGAATTGGCTTATAGTTTTTTGGTAATTCAGACATAATTCTTCCTTTTTATTTTCCACTGTAGTTAATTAAAGTTGTAACCCGCGTAGGGGCTAATTTTTCTTCAAATTTTAATTCCGGCAGACCGATAACGCCAAAAAAGTCGCTAACAACTCCGCCGCCCTGCTCAATAAGATTCTTTGAGGCAGTCAAAGTTCCGCCAGTTGCAATCAGATCATCAACAACAAGATAGTTCTTTCCTGCCTGAATATCAGCTTTGTGCGCCTCTATGACAGCTGTTCCATATTCAAGCGCATATTCGCAGGAATAAGTTTTTCCTGGAAGCTTTCCTTTCTTTCTGATTACAACAAGAGGGATTCCGACACGTTCCGCAAAAGGAGCCGCAAAAAGAAATCCACGCGACTCAATTCCTGCAACCGCATCGATTTTTCTATCCTTGTAAATCTCCACCATTCTATCAATACAGTATTTAAATACATCCGGCTGAGTAAAAATACCTGTTATATCATAAAAAAGAATTCCCGGCTTAGGAAAATCAGGAACCCGTCTAATTGCCTTATCAAGCGTTTCAATAGTCATAATCTTTATTCTAGTACGGTTTATGTTGTTTTTCAATAATTAAAAGCCGACTTAAAAACAAATAATAGGTCAAATGTCGAGTTTTTTCTCCAAATCAACAAATTGAATAAGCAGGAAGAAAAAGAAAGACTCATTTCTTCACAGTTCTGATTGAACCCATACGCAGACGTTTTTCGCGCGTGTCGGAAAGCAGCGCATTCAACTTTTCCGAGTCCTCGTTTTTTATTGCAGACTTGAATTCATCCATCATTTTTTCAAAATTTTCTATGTGATGAACCAGCTTTTCCTTGTTGGAGATAAAAAGTTCCGTCCAGAGCGACGCGTTTATCATTGCAATCCGGGTCAAATCCTCAAAGCTTCCACCGCCAAAAGCAGTTATCTCAGGATCTTCCGCAGACTCAACCAACGCACTTGCAATTATATGGCAAAGCTGGCTTGTGAAACCGATTTTATAGTCGTGGATTTCGCAGGTTGTCTCTGTGATTCTGGAAAATCCCATGTCTGTAATCAATGCGCGCATTGTCTCAAGATTTTTAGGTTTATTGTAGCTTTGCGGAATCAGAATATAATTGTGGTTAACAAAAAATTCCGCCCGGGAATTAATATATCCTTCCTTTTCGCCGCCAGCCATTGGATGCCCGATTATAAAATCAACGTCCGGACGGAGAATTTCCGGAAGAGATTTCTCGAATATTCCTTTCACGCCGGAAATATCTGTGACAATCGAGCCGCTCTTAAAATCATCCTTATGCTGAACAAGAAAATCCAAAGTTGCATGCGGATAAAGACAGATAAAAACAACATCACATTTTTTTATCATCTCACCAACATTTTCTGTTGAAAACCCTTCGTCTATAACGCCTTCAGAAAGCGCCTGCTGAATACAAGCCTGACTGCGGTTGCAGGCAAAGATTTTTCCGCCAGATTCCGCCATGCTCAGAATATTCTCGCGGATTGACTTTGCAAATGAGCCGCCCATAATTCCAAGTCCGACGATTCCATAATTAAGATTCTGTAATTTCATAACAAAAACATTTCCTTACTGAAAATTCTTTAATCCGCGTTTGAACTGAGGGATTCTTGCGCAGGCTGTTGTGTCCCAGCCAGAACGGTCCCCGCGCTTCAGGAAGTGGAACGCAACTCCGGCAATCATCGCGCCATTGTCGCCGCAAAGTTTCAACGGTGGAAAAATGCATTTCAAGTCATTACGTTCCGCAAAAAGCGCTCGAAGCCTTGAATTTGCCGCGACACCGCCACCTGCAACAACTGTCTTCAATCCAGTGTCCTCGACCGCCCTGAAAAGTCTGCTTATAAGAGTTTTGCACGCAGTCTCCTGAAAAGCCGCGCACATATTCTCCTTTGAATGTTCATAACCTTTGTTCCAGAACATATCGCACTGGTGGATTACAGCCGTCTTCAGTCCGCTGAACGACATATCATAGCGGTGCTCATCGCCGTCAAGCCTTGGAACAGGAAAAGAAGCCGCCTTTGGATCACCGTTTTTTGCAAGATTGTCAACTATCACTCCGCCCGGATAGCCAAGACCATAGAATTTAGCGACTTTATCAAAAGCTTCCCCGACAGAATCATCAACAGTTGTTCCAAGAACTTCCAAATCATCAAAACCGTTCACTTTTGCAATAATTGAATGTCCGCCAGAAACAAGAAGTCCAAGATACGGATAAGGAATATCATTCTGAAGGTGAGCCGCATACATGTGCCCCAGCATATGGTTTATCGCGATAAACGGTTTGTTCGCCGCCCATGCAAGAGTTTTTCCAAACGTAAGTCCAACAAGAAGAGACCCCATAAGTCCCGGCCGGTTTGTGGCGGCAACAGCATCAATGTCATCCAGAGTCATATTAGCCTGCTCAAGAGCCTGCCTTACAACCGGAAGAATCCATTCAGCGTGCTTGCGGCTTGCGATTTCCGGCACAACGCCCTTATATATCTGATGAAAAGGAATCTGCGTCGCAACAACATTGCTTATGATTTTGTGCCCGTCCTCAACAATTGCCGCCGCAGTCTCATCACAACTAGATTCAATTCCCAAAACTTTCATAATTACCTTCTATATTTGTTCATATTATCCGCGTTTTAAAGCACCACTATTTGACACAGTGGAAAAGCTATAGCCTTTTGCGCTAAGCACAGGATAAACTTCCCTAAGGATTCCCGGCAGAATTTCCGCAGACCACACATGTCCTATCATTATAGCAACACCGTTCTTATTTGCAAACTCAACACCTTTTTCAATCTCTGAAAGAATGTCCTTTCTATTTTTTGTGTTATCCAGAAATATATTCCGCTCATAATAAGGATAACCCATGACGCTTGAAACATAACGCACTTTTGAGTCAGAGTTTGTCCGGCTGTCCAAAAAATAAATTTCCTGCTGCGAGCAAATCTTCATAACTGTGGCGATTTTCTCTGCGTCTGCTGTTATAAGCGAACCTTCATGGTTGTTCATCCCTGCAACCGGCCAAATTTCGTAGATATTCGCAAGAACTGTTGAACGGATTTTCTCCTCATCCATGTCAGGAGTTATTGCTCCGTCGCCCGGATTCACGTTCAGATTCACGGATTGCATCGGCTGGTGAAGAATAACCTCATTCCCGGATTTTCTTACGCGCTCCGCGGCTTGTGCGGAATGACCAAGACGTGGAAGAACCGCAACTGTCACAGGAAAAGGAAGAGAAACGCATTTTTCAAGCTGCTGCATGTTGTGGCCGCCGTCGTCAAAAATGAACACAAGCTTTGCATTATTTTTTGCCTGCGGAAAATCCGGAATATCCCACGCGGAAGATTTCCCATCAGAATTTTTATTTTCTTCTATTATAGATATATTTTTTGCAGCCGAATTTAAGCTGACATCTGTTTTTTTTGGGCCGGGCAAATCCTGATTTTTTTTATCAGCAGGCTTTTCAAGCATTTCAGATTTTGGTACAGGATTTTTAGCTGTTTTTGACGCAACAACTAAATCTGAAGCCGAAGATTTTTGACCGGATGCAGATTTTTTTTCAACCTGTTTGTCTGTCGCTGTTTTTACATTGTTTTTTACAGAAGATTTTTCTTCTGATTTTCCAGGAGATTTTTTTTCAACACTTTTATGGATTTCAGTATTCGCAGAAACCTGGCGCGGAACTTTCTCATTTCTTCCGGCAAAACTAAAAGCAAAAAGCAGAACAGTACAGACACCGACAATAACCGCGCAAAGAGTTATAACGCTGTTCAATGGCAGATAGATTTTTCCACGCAAGGATTTTCGCCTGCTTTTCCGTGCTCTGGAAACAGCCCTTTTTCTTGAATATGAACGTTTTTTTTGCGGCATAACGCTTAATATTCTAGTGAAAACTTGTACTTTTCGCTATACTAAAAAAAATCAAAATTAAAAAAGGAACAAAAAATGTATATTACTTGTCTTGACCTTGAAGGTGTACTTGTGCCGGAAATTTGGATTGCGTTTGCAGAAGCCACAGGAATTCCTGAACTCAGAAAAACAACACGAGATGAGCCAGACTACGACAAACTGATGAAATACCGTATCAATATCCTAAAAGAACACGGATTGGGATTAAAAGAAATCCAGGAGACAATCGCAAAAATCGATCCGCTTCCTGGTGCAAAAGAATTCCTTGATGAGTTGCGCTCTTTTACGCAGGCAATAATTTTAAGCGACACATTCGAACAATTTGCCTCACCTCTTATGAAAAAACTTGGACTTCCAACAATCTTCTGCAACACACTGGAAGTCTCTACAAGCGGAGAAATAACTGGCTACAAAATGCGCTGCGAAAAATCAAAATACACAACTGTAAAAGCGTTGCAGTCATGCGGGTTCGAGACAATCGCATCCGGCGACTCATTCAATGACCTGGGAATGATTCAAGCATCAAAAGCAGGATTTCTTTTCCGCACCACCGATAAAATCAAGTCTGAATACCCGCAGTATCCGGCATTCACAGAATACTCAGAACTTCTGAACGCAATAAAGAAAGTTGTAGAAGGATAATTCTCCCCAAGATGTTTATCCGCGCGAAAGCCCATATATTCCATCGCCGGATAAACAGCATTGGAATTTATTTTAATTCGTTCTTGATTTTAAGAACTTCTTCAACAGGAAGTTGCGTTGCACTTGCAATCTGCTTAACAGAGCCAAGGTTCATTTTCAAAAGATTTTTTACTGTTTCAATCGCTTTCTTCTTGGTCCCTTCAGCCAAGCCTTCCTTCAAACCGGCTCGCCTTGCGTCGTGAAGCGGCAGTGCATCCATCATATAGTCGCTCCTGAATATCTCGTTGATTTTGAGCCTTTCGACACGCTGCTCCAAGTTTTCTGTAAAATGGTCGGAAGGCTTTTCATTAAAAGGAGAGATTAATCAGGATGCTGCTGATATATATTAAGAAATCAAGATGTCACCCAGGTTTAAAACTTTCCACTTGCAGATTCCGACAGCCACAGTGTTTTTACATACTCTCTAATATATATAGTGATTGGATTTTCAGCCTATGTTGAGTAGTAAAAAACAACTTGATTTTAGATAAGAAACAAGTTGGTTTTCACTGGAAATCAAGTTGCTTTTAACCAGAAAACAACTTGTTTTTAACTATAAACCAAGTTACTTTTAACCAAAAAACAACTTGATATTGAATGAATTTCAACTTGTTTTTTTAAGCAGGTTACAATCTTTCTGCCAACAAGCTTTTAAAAAAAACTTGCAGAATTTTTTGTGAAGCATTTCCGTTTCTGCAATTTTTTTGCGTTAACTAGTTATATGGAAAACTTAGAAAAAAATATCTACCGCATAAAGCCGGTTGAGGAGCTTCGCTTCACTGACGACTTTATGTTCTGCCACGTGATGAAAAGCCCTGAAATATGCAAGGGCGTTATCGAGCGTCTTCTTGGAATCAAGGTTGAAAAAATCGAGTACCCGGAACTCCAGAAGGAAATCCGTCCGTACTACAGCGCGCACGGAATCCGCATGGATGTCTATGTAAAAGACTCTGACCGCATTTTTGACATTGAAATGCAAACAACAATCCCGGATGATTTGCCGCGACGTATGCGTTATTACCAAAGCATGATAGACGTTAACTCACTGATTTCCGGCAGCGAGTACGAAACCCTAAAGGAAAGCTATGTTATATTCCTCTGCACAAAAGATCCTTTCGGACTGAACCTGCCGGTATACACGTTCAAAACAGCCTGCAAGGAGGCGAAAGACTTTGTACTGGATGACGGAATCAACAAACTGTTCTTCAATGCGAGCGCCTTTGACTCGGAGAAAAATCTTGAAATAAAGGGCTTCTTGGGTTATCTTTGTAGCGGAAAACCTTCCGACCATTTCACAGAAAACCTGGAGCAGCGTGTCGAAAGGATGAAACTCAACGAGATATTCAGGAGCGACTATATGATGGACGCACTACCACTACACGACGCAAGACGAGCCGGGCTAAAAGAAGGACGCATTGAAGGTTTAGCAGAAGGTGCCAAGAACAAGGCTATTGAAACTGCAAGAAAGATGTTTGAGAAAAACATCTCAGCAGAAATAATCGCTGAATGTACTGGGCTTTCTTTGGAAGAAGTGAACAAACTGAAAAACTAGTTCCACCAATAATAAATATTGCAGATTTACAATAACCATAAATTCGTGGCTGTTTTTGTTTATGACAAATAAAACTAGCCGCGCAATGTGTTCCTTATGAAAACCCGGACTTCGAGCCGCTAGCCATTACAAAAACACAAGTTGCAGCGGATTTTCCGGGCAAGCGCATTATAAGACAACCGCGCTTCCGCATTTTGAACCTGCAGTGGACCGACCTTGCGGTGTGTTTTCCTTGCAACTAACTTTCATTCCGATTGTCTAAATTCTTAAATTCATATACTATAACCAAATACCATTTTTCAGGGGTATCAAGAATGAAAAGAGATGTTGGATTTTCGGTTCGGGTTTTTGTTGCGTGCGCGCTTGTTTTTGCCGGTACGTTAAGTTTTTCGGGCTGCCAGAATGATTTGCTGGAATCACCTTCATTCCAGAACCGCGGCTCTTATTCAACAGGCAGAGTTGCAGCCCCTACAAATGTAACAGCGACCCAGGGTGGATTCAGAAGCATCACATTAAAATGGACGGCGGCAAAGTCGGCTGTTCTTTACAATATATATTCTTCCGATACAGCGACAGGAAATTTTACATTTCTTGAACAGACTCCAGACGCAACCTGCAGCTACACATTAAGCGAAAACCCGGACGTAAAAAAATACTATAAAATCCAGTCGGTTGACTCAAACGGCGAAGTTTCCGAGCTGTACAGCCAGATTTGCTTCGGAACAACTCTTGCAACCCCAATCATCACAAGTATAAAGCAGAACGCAAACGGAGACGAGATAACCGTGCGCTGGTACAAAGGCGTGAACTGCACCACAGATACATACCTGAACAGCGGACTTATCTATACCGTGGTTCTTTACAACGCGGACGGAACACAAGTCATAAAAGAAGAAACAATCTCCGCAATGGACGTAAAAGAAGCCGCGGACACAAAATACACCTTCAAGAACCTTACTCCAAACACAGAATACTGCATCCAGATAAAAGCCTACACAAAAGCCGCCCAGGACTCAAAATCAACAGAAAACAGCGACATCCTGAACCAGTCAACAGCACACTCGCTTATTCCAGCCGCCCCGGAAAACTTTGCAGTTTCAAAAGGAACTTCAAAAGACCAGGTAACACTTTCATGGACACTGCCAAAATTCGCAGAAATCAAAAGCTCAACAGCCTTTGAAACACGACCGGTCTACTTTAAAATCTACCGCAAACTTGAATCCGCACCCGAAAATGCCTATGAACCGATTGTAAGTTATTTGGGAACTACTGAACTAAAAGAGAACGAAAAACCTGCAAAAACTGCGATTCACTTTACAAAAAAAGAAGCCGGAGAAGGTTCTGACCCAACCGCAGAAATAAAATACGGAGAATCTCTTGCTGCTTCAAAAACAACAGACAGCGAAGAAAAAGAAATAGAAATCCCGGCAAAAATAGAAATAATAAGCATTGAATACCCAAAAGATGACGCAGAAACTGATGTAAACTATCCAAATTACATTCCGGGAACAAAAATAACACTTTCAGACAAGACAGTTTCTCGTGGACAAAAATATACCTACCGCATACAGTCATTTATAGATGACAGCAAAAAGAAGAACGTAACCTCAGACGAATCCTATAGCGACGAAACTGGCTGGCTAATCAATAGTCCTACAGTCTCTGTTTCTTCAACATACAAAGAAAATGAAAAAGACGAGAACTTAATCGACAGTTTTACTGTAACACTGAATTTTAAATTTGATGATTTCGGACAGCCGTACAATTATGTAATCACAGAAACCTGTCAAAAAATGAAAAAAGCCACAGCAGAAGAAATTGAAGAAGGCAAGCAGGATTATCCTGATCCTGACAGTCCAGCAACAGAAACACATCCTAACTCAACTTCATACAGCAACTTTTTTCCTTGGACAGCCACATATGAACCATTAGACGAAGAAAACACATATCTTCTATATACATATGATATTGCGGTATGCCCAAAAGACAGCGGAAGCGATGACAGTAATCATTATATAAAAGTTTCAGCCCCAGGTTCCGTAATTGTAATAAACGACAAAAGCATGATTCCTGATGTTTCAAGTTTCAAAGTAGAAGACGGCTACAAAGACAAATTTAAACTTTCATGGATTTATGATAAAAACTGCAAATATATATTAACATGGAAAAACACAGATAAGAATGGAACTGAAACACAAGGCGAATACGAATTCCAAGAATCTGACTTTATAAAAAATGAAAACCAAATTGAAAACAAAACAGAATTTACTTACGACCATAAAGCAGAAAGTGGTGACATCAGAACTGAATACACATTAAACGCTGACAACGGATTAAAAAATCATGAAACCAAAAATGAAGAATTCAAGACGCTTGGAACTCCAGAGCCGTATTTTGAGCCAGCCTATGATTCCATAAAAGTTATTTGGCAGGCAGTACAAAAAGCAGACAGCAGCAAATACGAGGCAAAATATAAATTCGGACCGAATGAAGCCATTACCATCGCGGCAGAAAACGTAAAGACAGATGATGATGGAAAAACATTCTACTGTGAAATACAAAAACCATACGGCGAAACAACATCAGAAGAACTCGCTGTTGACAACACAACAGACGCATCAATAGCCGGCAGCAATATTACCTTTACTCTTACAGCAGCCAGTGATGTTGACAATAACAACAGCTCAATTGACATTGCGACACTTGGGCCAGCAAACCTTGACTTAAAAGTTACAGGAGACCGAAATCTTATACAATTGCAGTGGAACAAAGTTAAAGGCGCAAAAGGCTATCTTATTTTCCGCAAAAAATACATAAATGAATATTTTTCAAATGAAGAAAACAAAGGTGATTTGTATTACTACGAAACAGATTCTGAAAACGGAACAATATCTTTGATAGGCGCGGATGCAACGGCTGCAGCCTCTTGTACACAAACCGCAGGAAGATTTACTTTTACAGATAAATACCAATCAATTAATCTTACTGAAGATGACCTGAAAAACCAGTACAAGACAGACCAAGCCCAAATAAAATGGGGAATTCGCTATGGCTATACAGTTATACCAGTCCTAAACCCGTCTGACTTTGAATTCAACGATGATTACTCAATAAAAGGCTCAAAAATCGCATATACAGACACATCTTTGGAAAAAGTGGAAAAAAGCGGCGCGACTTACGGCTACGGTTTGGCACTTACAGCTTCAAAAGCAACAACAAATGACAAAGTAAAACTTTCATGGAAACCACCATACAATAACACAGCAAAGCCAACTGTATTTTACCGCAATTACAATGCGGCAAATGGTTCTACTTGGAATCAGGAAACAGATTATATAGGCTTAAGCACAGACTCAACAACAGAATGTTCGCCAAAAATACCTTATAAAGCATACGATTACTTAGTTTACTATAACATTGAAGGAAAACCGGACATTGACCCATACTATGAATATTTTATTTCCCAAAGGACTGATTCTGATGATGAAAAAGAAAACAAGGGATATATCTTTAGTTTTGCAACACCTACAGCAACCTACGCAGGAAAAAACGATGTGAAAGATTCCAACTATTATGCAGAAAAATTTACATGGCAGACATTTGGTGACGAAGGATTTAATATTTATGACACAACAGAAAGAAAGAAAAAACCTGACTCCATACAACTTTTTATGCTTAACACAAACAAAGCTGTTGGCTGGCAACAAATTGCAGAAATAAATCCGGAAACGCTGAAAGCAACTGTAAATGCAGCAACCTGCAACACTTATGACTTGGACATTGACACAACAGACGCATACAGCATAACAGTTGCACCAAATGGAATAAAAAATAATGGAGCAGCAAACACAGACGGACTTTTAAAAGTTTTACGCGATGCAAAACACTACTACAAAGTTCAAGGCAGTCGAAAAGACGGAGAAGCAACTATTTACACAGAAGTTGGCACTGATGGTTCAATTTTTGCGTACAGACAGATAACGGATGAGGAACTTGTAAAGGCGACAATGCTTGTTATTGCGGATGCATTTAATAAAACTTCGCAAGGAAGTACAACAAATGGAACAACAGGTTCTTTTTGGTGGGATTCAAAGTATTCATGGGATTTTGATGCTTGGTATAAACTAAAAATGAAGATAAATGATTACATTGTATCATGGACACAATTACCAAATAATAATTTGATAATAAGTAATCTTCCAGCTTGCATAAAAATTTCAGCCCCAAATAATTCAAATGATACAATGGGAAGTGCTTGGGATAAGAAACCATATTTTTTATGCACCGGAGATAGTAAAAATTTTAATATTTCTAACCTTATTCCGCTTACAATTGAAAATACTAATATTCCTTTATCTTCTTATTCAGGAACTGTAAACTTTGCGGCATTTGGTTCTGATGCAAATGAAGATAAAGGAAAGGCTAATAATTCTCAATTCTCTGTTACAGTTGAACACAATGGTTCTGAACCATTCAATAAAGATGTTTCTGGCGATGAAGTAAAAAGATGGTTTCCTGCAAAAATTGGAAACAATCCATATACAGGCGATTCATCTGACTACGGTTGGTGGGAGGACTAAAAATGAAACACACTACAAGCTTTACTTTGCACAATGAAAAAATCGAATCCCGTTTTACCCCCACCCTACTGCTTTGCGGCATAATTTTGGCAGGCTGTCTGGTGTTGGCTTCTTGTTCAAGTTTCTTTGAATCAGATGTTTCAATGAACTCAAACAGCAACAATTCCAGCATTTATGACCTTTTAACTCCGCCGGAAAAAATAGAGAAACTTTCTGCGCCAACGGAAATCTTTATTTCGCAGGGAATATATTCCGGCAAAATAGAAGTAAGCTGGTCGGCTGTTCCAAACGCAACTTCTTATAAAATCGAGCGCGCTGTTGTAAAAGAAAAAAATGCGGACGGCACTTGGGAAATGCCAAAAGAATCAGACTTTGAGCTTTTGACTTCTTCCAACATTTACAACACAAAATACACAGACACAATAATCCAGGAAACAAAATACACAAGCATTGAGCTGAACTATGTGTATTACTACCGCGTTTTTGCCCAGAACCTTCCAAAAGGCTACACAGAAAGCGAATATTTTCCGGACTATTCTGAACACAAAATCCTTGATGAAGAAGGCAACGAGACCGGAACTGAAGTTTACGCAGACCCTACAAAATATGGAACTCTTTTAAAGCCTGTTACAGAAATAGAAGCGTCAAAGGGAACTTCTTCTGATTCAATCACAATAAAATGGAACGCCGTTCCAGATGTGTGGAAATACAAGATTGAACGTTGTGAACGCGAACAAGGCAATTACTATCAGATTGCAGAAGTCTACGCGAATGAAACAGAATATATTGATGAAATGGATGAAGCCGACCAGGGAACTGAATTTTACTACAAAGTTTACGTCTTGAACCGGACAAATGAACTTTCTTGCGCAAGCGCTGCCGCAATGGGATATTCCTTGCAGCCGGGCGCACCGACATATCCAGAAAATATTCATGTAGAAAATGGTCTTGGAACAAGCGCGTCTGCCTTGACTGTAAAATGGACGTCGCTTTCTGCTCCTTCTGATGGCGGAACTTTAACATACAACCTGTACAGAACAAGCTCCAACGACTCTGTTTATAAACTTGTAAAATCAAACATTGAAGTAACAACGTCAGAATACGAAGACACAAGCGTAAAACCTGGAATTTACTATTATTACTTTATTCAGACAACAAAAACAAACGGCGAAGAAAAACTGAAAAGTTCTTTCAGCGAAACCGGAAAAGATTCTGCAAAACCGGCCTATGGATTCATTTTAAGTGCGCCTTCTTACGTAGAAGTTGATGACGGTTCAGACACAGAACACAAAAAAATAGTCTGGTCGCCGGCAATAAACAGTATTTCCGCAGAAGAAAAAGTTGACTTTAAGTACAATATTTATACAGACTCAACTCAAAATGGAATTTTCGACACTATCATTGCAAATTCAATCTCTGGAACTTCTGATGTAAGTGGAAATCTTTCTTTTGAAGTACCGATTGACGAGAACACAAAATTCTTTAAAATCACAACCGTAAACGAAAATGGCGTGGACAAAGAAAGCGCAAAGAGCGAGACTGTTGCGCCTGTTCCAGAAGCTCCAAAAAGCGTATACGCAACAAAAACCGCCGGATTAGCCACAATAAAAGACAAGGTTTCCGAAGCTGGCGGAACTTTTGATGAAACTTTGTGGACTGTAAACAAGAATGAGGTTTACCCGGTTCTTATAACATGGCAGGAACCGGATGGCGGTGCGGACGGCGGTTACGATATTTACCGTTCAACAAAAGCGGACTCAGGATTCAAAAAAGTTGATTCAGTACGTCAGACTTATTATGTTGACTCTTATGCGACTGCAAAATCTGGAATCATGTATTTTTATAAAGTTATCTCGTTGAACAGCCTTGGCCAGGGAAGAAAATCAAACGACCCGGCAAATGACATTGAACACTATGCGCGTGGCTACGGCGCAATCACACGCGAACAGTGGTTCAGGGAATACAACAAGAACATCGCAAGCTCGCAGAAAAAACTTACGCTCATGCACAAACCTAGCGATCTGGACAAAGTAGGCTCAGAAAGCGTAAAAGGAAACATAAGCGGAACTTTGGGCTACAATGCAAAGGTTGCCGGTCTTGGCGCGGAAATCACAATGCCGTACACAAATTACGCCGACCACTTTATTAGCGACGACAGCACTTTGGGAATCAGGTTCATTCTGAACGGAAACACGGACACAACTTCAAACATGAGCGCAAACGGCCACATGCACGAAACAGTACATTGTTTTTCTAAGGAGATTGACGTTACAAATGAATCTTCAATAGGAAACGCTCTGGAAAATCTTTCTGACGCGGCTAAAAAGACAATCACTAACACTGGCGACAAACATTATCTTTGCGGAATGTATCCAGGCTACGCAGTCTACAACAACCTTGAAATCAAGGGCGGAGCTGCCGGCGGCGGTTACTACATTGTGCAGACTTATGAGCTTGACAGAAAGGACAAAGAAAGCGGAACAGTTGTTCTTGCGGAAGATAAAGTAAACTGGCTTGTAGGAGAAGAAAAATAATGAAAAACAAAAAAATCTTATTTTTAGGAACTATTTATCTTTTGTGTTCGGCAATTTTTCTTTATGCGGAACAAAATGAACAAGAACTAAATGCAGATTCAGAAATGCCTAGAACTGAATTTTCAGATGATGTTGAATATTTGCATGCATTCAACGAATCTTCTTTGCGCAGCCACAAGAAACTTACACTTATGCACAAAAAAAGCAATCTTGCAAAGCTTGGCAAGGAAAAAATCAACGGAGATATAAGCGGAACTTGCGAATATTGGGCCCGTGTACGCGGATTCAGGGGCGTTGTTACAATTGTCTACAAGGACTACTGTGATTTTGACGGTTGGATATTGAACGGCGAATGTAACACAAGGGCGAATATCCATGCGAATGGCAAAATGTATGGCAATATTGAAATAACCGGCGCAAATCCTGGAAAAATATATTACGAGAATGTGATTATAAAAAAAGGAACCAGCGCAGGCGGAACTTACGGTGTCCAGCGGAATGGCTTTGAACGCTCGGAAGTTGAATACAATGTTCTTCCTCAGGAAGTTGAAGAGTCAATTGACGATATAACTGAGCAACCCGCATAAAAAATACGTCTTATAAAAACTGGAGTAATTATGAAATCAATAAAGAAAATATTTTTGTCTGTAACTGCAATCTGCGCGTTCTTTACGAGTATCCTGCTTTCTTCATGCTATGAGCCTTCTCCTTTGTACGGAAAATGGGCAGACGACTACGGAAACTATGTTACTTTTACTTCTGACGGAACTTTTGTGGCTAAAATCTATACAGAGCCGCAGGATGAAAAAAGCGAGATTAACTATCAGGGTGAATATTCTGTAATAGATAATGTCCTTGTTTTTACGGTTTCAGAAAAAGACGGAGAAACGGTCTCTGAGACAATAAACACTGAATGGGACATCCGTGGCTCAATGCTTTACCTTACGTGGACAAACGCTTCAAACAACAAGACTTTGAATCTTACTTTGTATCATGTTTCAAAATAAGGCGGAAAATATGAAAAAGATATTTTTAAGTTTTGCGTTCGTCTTTCTGCTTTTTCCGGTGATTTGCCAGGAAACCAATCTTTTTGAAACTTCGACTTCTGAAGACAAAGATGACCCGAATGTTGAGATAAATGAAAAAACCGGATTTCCAAAAATCAAGGCAAAACCGTTTGTAATGTTCAACGAAGGTTTTGCAGTGGCGCAAGTTACAAGAATCCAGACTGTAAGCGGCAGAAGCAATTTTGTGTGGCAGAACGACTTTATAGGCGCATTTTTCCAGATTCAGACAAGAAACATGAAGCCGCTTAATTCTGTAATCAGAACTTCAGTTTTTTATCCTTTTTACAACACTTTTAATGATGTAAAGCAATTCCCGAAGCAGACTGTTCTGTATGCGTTCGACTTGTTTGCCGGTCCGATTCTGGAAACTGATATGTGGAAATATGTGCGGCTTAAGTTTGGTCTGGGCTTGCATTATATGTATCAGCTTTCTGATGAATATCACTTGCATTATCTTGGTGGCGGTGCGCTTGCCGGGCTGGAGCTTCCTGTTGAACCGCGCTGGACAATTTTGCTGGACGGAACTTTTTCATTTGACTATCCGAATTTTGGAACAAACAGTCTTGTGCAGCCTTATGATTATTCCTGGCAGTACCAGCTTAACCTTGGCGTGCGCTACAGCGTAAAAGGTAAAAACAGATATTCATACATACGACAGTCAGAAAAATCTCTGCAGAAAGAAGCGCTAAAGGCAGAAAACAAGACCAAAAAGAAAGAGCTGAAAGCCCAGAAGCGAGCCGAAAAAAAAGCCGCAAAGGCAGAAGCCAAAGCACAAAAAGACAAAGAAAAAATCCTTAAAGCCGAATCCGCCGCCACCGCAACTACAGAAAATAAAACGTTTGCAGATATTGATTCCAAAAGAAAATAAATTTCTTCTGTTTCTGATTCATTAATCCACAAATTTGTGCGAAATCAAGAAGCTTGCGATTTCTATTATGGCAATCATGAGCGCGTAGACTTTTAGACAAAGTTTTGTATTCAGGTCTGAAGGAAGAAGGTTTTTCCAGTAAAAATTTTCTTCCTTGCGGAGGCAAAAAAAGATTATTGTGTTGTAAAGAATAAGTGCCATTAAAGCGATTTCACATACAAGAAGAATTTCCTGTTCATCTTCTGTTATGCCGGTCAGAAGTAAAATTGTCGTAAAAAGCGCAATGCTTACCAGCGAATAAATTCCGCAGTTCCAGACTGACTGTGTGTATCCCTGCCCGCCTGCAAAAATCGCCGCAGTTCCAGTGGAAAACAACGCGAACAAGAAAAATGTGCAGAGCAAAAATCCGGTAAAAACATAAAAAAGTCCCCAGCCTAAGTCAGGAGAGGCAACAAAAAACGCAAATGAATCTATATTTCTTGCCAAAACCGGAATTGCCGCGGCAAGCGCAAACATAAAAAAAAGAATACCAAAAATACGCAAAAACACTTTAGCCATAATTTTATTTTATCACATTGAGAAAGTTTCTGTAACGTGCTAATCTTCTAAAGTTATGATTAATGATATAAAAAAATCCATTCTTTCCGGCCTGATGATTTGCATTGGCGGAACTGTTTACCTTTCTTGTATTGCGCTTAACCTAAAACCGCTCGGAGCATTTTTGTTTGCGGCAGGGCTTTATTCAATCTGTATGTACGGATTTAATCTTTACACAGGAAAAGTTGGCTATATCGCATACAACTTCAAGGACATAAAATATATAAAGCTTGTAGTTCTTGTGCTTGTGTTCAATCTTCTTTCAACATATCTTCTGGGAATTTTGGCATCTTACGCGTTCCCAATGGTTTTTGAGCCGGCAAAAAATATTTACGCGGCAAAAACACAGACTTCTCTTTTAAGACTGTTCATTTCTGGTATTTTCTGCGGACTTCTGATGTTTCTTTCTGTTGACACGTGGAAAAAAGGAAGCAAAATCGGCGTATTCATCTACATTCCGGTTTTTATTCTTTGCGGATTTGACCACTCAATCGCAAATTCGTTCTACAACGGCATTGCAAATGGTCTGAACGCATTCACAGTGCAGAACTTTTTGATTTTTACCGTAGTAATTCTAGGAAACGCGGCCGGCGGAATGCTTATTCCCCTTCTTTCAGGAAAGCCAGCCGATAAATCCCAGAATTAACTATTTACATTGAATCAACTAAAACAGTTTTTTCAGTGCGTCTACTGCAGCGCCTTTTGCGGCGTTGGAAAGTTGCTTGTTGATTTTTGCTTTCTGCTCTTCAAGCTGTTTCTGCAGACTGTTCACAGAATTCATCTGCTTGTTCAAAAGACCAGAAATATCTGTGAACGCTGAAATCTGCTCTGCTGCAATTCCTGTTTTTTCGCCAAGAACTTTTGTCACATTCGCCTGCGCTTCCGACGCGATTGAATTCAATTCGCCTGTAAGAGCCTGTGTTACCGGTGTTACAAGCTGCTTTGTGAGTTTTTCGATATTTGTGAGCTCAACATTCATTCCGCCATTCTTGTTGTACATAACACTGAAACCAACAGAAAGATTTTTTATGCCGGAAATAGCCTTCTTGTAAAGCTCAGAGACTTTTGCCGGCTCAAAATCCATTCCATGAATCTCATTTATCTTCATATTCAATGTTCCGCCAACAGAAAAACTTCCATCAGTCTTGCAGGTCAAAATCGCGTCAATGTCGCCCGCAGAGCTAAGGTTGAAAACCTGGGCATCAGCACTGATTGGATAACCTTTTCCTGAATAGTCCGCAACAACTAGAGGAGCCTTTGAATTGTCCCGCGCGTCAATTGTAACAGAAGCCTTGTTCGGTTTTCCCATGACTTTAAAATCCGCATTGATTTTTGCAGGTTTTCCGCGCATATTCTGGTCGCTCGAAATCTCAGTGGCAGTGCCTTTGAACAAAAGCTCATTTGATTTGTATTCATAACCTGACGCAACAACATTTTCAATAAGAAGTTTTGGAACTGTGTCTTTTTTATAGTAAACCATTCTTCCGGCAGAGCGAGCATGGCCTGCTGAATTTTTTGATTTCTTAGCTTTCTTTTCAGTTTTTTCCGCGGTTTTCTTTGAATCTTCCGCCGACGCACCGGAATTTTCTTTTGAACTCATTGCGGCTGTCAGAGCCTTGTCAATATAAGGATAATATTTTCCGGCTTTTTCAAGAATAATTCCGCGGATGCCTTCTGTAAGGATATTTTTCAGCCCATCAGCAGAAAAAAGATTTTTCATCTCCGCGATTTTTGAGTCAACCAGCTTTGAGTCAGCTTTTATTGCGTTCTGGAGCTGCTTTGAGTAGTCGTTAACGGCGTTTGTATCGGTCTTTATATCTTTTGAAGTTGCCGCCATCTTTGTTTTAAGGGAATTTGTTTCTTTCATCGCAGTTTCAATATCGCTTATAGCTTTTTTTAATGTTGCCGCGTTTGTAATGTTTCCCCAGTTTGTTTTTATCAAGGAATCAACGCTGGAAGAAAGTTTTGTTATTGAAGTCTGATATTCATTCGGAACTTTCTTCCATTTTTCAACTTTTGATTTTACGTCAGCAGAAATTGAATTTGCCACAGCTGGAGATGTAAGCTCGTTCTGGATGTTTGAAAGCATTGTCTCCGGATTGTAGCTTTCGAACATTTTCTTCAGTTGGTCTGCCGCAGCCGTCATTATTGAATTCGATTCCTTGTCTGTTTCAGCAACAACTTCTTTCTGCTTCTTATTTTTTGGTTTTCTGGCAAGCTCACCGGATTTTGTACGTTCTGTGCCAATCGCAACGCCGGAAACTTCTATATTTTGCGCGTGGAATTTACCGCGGAGCAAATCTGTAAGATTGAATGCGACATTTATCTTGTCAATCTCAAAAATATTTTTCATCGGGGAGTCAGCATTTGCCTGCGCAAGTCCGTCAATTTCAAGTGATGCGCCAAAAATCTGAAGGTCAACTTTTTGAATGTCAGTTTTTGCGCCGAAAATCCCCTGCATTGCGGCGGTCAGACCTTTTTTCACCACAATATTCTTAAAAAGCGTCACGCTGATTCCTATTGCGGCAATCAGGCATACAACCGCAAGAAGAGGAACAAGTTTTATTCCGAATTTTTGATTTTTTACGTCAAGCGCAATTTTCTTGCAGCGGAGAAATTCTGTCTTGGCGATTTTTGCTGTTCTGTCAAAGGACAAAATCTCTCTCCCTTTTTTGTCTGTTCCCTTTTTAAATTGCGATTCAACCAATTTTTTATCAGCTTCAATGTAAATCTTTTTAAGGACTTTCTTTTCAAAATCTTTTTCATTGAACTTTTTTCTGTAAAATCCTGGAAGTTTTTTTGCCGGAACAAGTTTTATCTTCTTTTCCTTTTTTGCCGCTGATTTTGAAGAATTTTCAAGTTTTGCCGGAGTTTTTGTTTTAACGGTGTTTTTTTCAGTCTCTGTCTTCTTTGTCATGATTTTCCGCTCCCCTTAGATTAATTCTGCCGCTTTTGAAGCAATTTTTCCAATAACCGGAATGTGATAAATTGTCTTAAGAACTTTTGAATCATTGAATCTTGGAGCAATATGCTTTCGCCACAGTTTTATCACAATATACATAAGGATATAAAAAGGAATGTAAGCCATAAGCCCGAACGCGAGCGAGCCGGCAACAATTGTGTTGTTGAATTTTGTAAACCCGACGAAAGGAACATCCAGTGCCCACGCGTAAAAATTTTCAAGCGGAGCAAATGTCAGAACCGCGTAACCAATCTTGTTAAAAAGCGGATCCAAAAGATATGCGCTTAAAGTTCCAACTATAATCATTATGTAGTAGCCACATTTATTTATGCGCACAAACGCAAAAAAGATAAAAACAACATACCAAAGAAGATTGTTTTTTGGCATAAAACCAAGAATAAGTCCGATGCAGAATGAATTTGCAATCTGCGATGGCTTTGAATTTGAATTAAGCGCTTTTAAGAAATTAATCAAGTATGCAAGCATTTTTACCGACTCCAATAAGTTATTAAAATAAAACTGAGTTTTAATAATCGCGAAAGAAAATGTCTGCGCTTCCAATCAAAACTCAATTTTTTTCCATAAATATTATATCACATTTCAAACTGGTGGGAAACGTAATCTGTTTCTGATGTTTTTAGTCTTCTATCTGGATTTGAATCGGGCAATGGTCGCTTCCGGTTACATCAGACAGAATTGTTGAGGAAATCACTTTGTTCTCGTAGTTTTTATGCACGCACCAATAGTCTATGCGCCAGCCGATGTTCTTTTCCCGCGCATGGAATCTGTAGCTCCACCAGGTGTACTGTTTCGGTTCTTTGTTGAATTTTCTGAATGTGTCAACGTAGCCGGCATTCAAGAATCTAGAAAACCATTCGCGCTCTTCTGGAAGATAGCCAGGATTTTTTTCGTTTGTGGCAGGATTTGCCAAATCAATCGGTGTATGAGCAACATTGTAGTCGCCTCCAAGAACAACATTAAAACCGGCGGAAACAAGTTCGTCGCACTTTTTTAGGATTGCGTTGTTAAAGGCAAGTTTATATTCAAGGCGCGCACCAGCTTCCTGGCTGTTAGGAAAATAAGCGCTGATTACGGCTATTTTCCCAAATTTGGCGATTGTAACTCGACCTTCATCATCAAAAAGGGAATCTCCCAGCGTTTCTATTGAATCCGGCTTTTTTTTGCTGTAAATTGCAGTTCCGCTGTAACCGGCTTTTTTTGCGCTGCTGAATGCTGAATAATATCTTTTGCAGTCGTCAAAGAGCCCTGCGCCGCCGGAAGAATCAGAAAGTGCGGAAGAAGCGTTTTCTCCATAAGGAGGAGCAATCAAATTTTCAGAAAGCTGGGACGGATTCGCCTTTGTTTCCTGAATACAAACAACATCCGCTCCGCAAGAAGCAATCCAGTCCAGAAAACCTTTTTTTTCAACAGCCCTGATTCCATTTACATTCCAAGAAATTATATTCATTTTAAATCCTTGCCAAGTCAATTCATTTTAGGTCAAATGTCGAAGCTTTTTCTGGTAGCTTATTCAATTTTTTTTGCTGAATCAATAAAATTCAACATTCGACCTTTTACAAAAAAATTGTAACAGAAAAAAACAATTATTGAAATGTGGATATTTTTATAAAGCCCGAATGTCGAGTTTTTTTTCAGAAGAAATAAATTGAATAAGCGGGAAGAAAAAGAAAGCGGCAACCGAGGCATTCGGGCTATAAAGAATAATATCCTATCAATATTGTTTTTTACGGTGTATACTAGTTCTTATGCAACAGCGAAACAGACACGAACTTTTAAAACGGTACATTTTTTTCTTTCTGGGGATTTGTCTTAATGCGTTTGGGATTGCGCTTTTTACGCGCTCAAAGCTTGGAACCGGGCCAACCTCGTGCATTCCGTATGTTGTAAGCTTAAAATCCGGGCTTTCTTTTGGAACATGCACTTTTTTGTTCAATTTACTGCTTCTTTTGGTGCAGATTATTTTGCTCAGAAAAAATTTTCCTAAATACCAGCTGCTCCAACTTCCTGTAACGCTTTTGTTTTCAATTCTTATTGACGGCGCAATGAAATTTACTAGTTTTGTAAATCCAGATATTTACTGGGTAGCGCTTGCATACAATATCTTGGGATGCCTTTTCAGGGCACTTGGTGTAAGCTGTCAGGTTATTGCGGATGTTGTAATGCTTTCCACAGAGGCGTTTGTAAAAGCAATCTCTGATGTTTCAAAAAAAGAATTTTCATGGATAAAACTGATTTTTGATGTAGTCATGGCGGCGGTTGCTGTTTCCCTTTCATTCTTGCTGCTTGGCCGGCTTGAATCCGTGCGCGAGGGAACTCTTATAATTGTTTTGCTTGTCGGGCCGATTTCGCATTATTTTACAAAGCGACTTAGCTTTACAAACTACGTTTTTGAAAATGAAAGTGAGCTTGTCTTTGAGCCAAAACTTAAAATTGACGGAACAAAACGGATTGTCCTGACTGTAACTTCTGAATCTGGAAGCGGCGGACGCATAATCGCAAAAATTCTTGGAATAAAGCTTAAAATTCCGGTTTACGACAAGGAGCTTGTTGAACTCATTGCAGAAGAAGGCGGTTTCACAAAAAAATTCGTCCAGGAACACAACGAAGTCCTTTATAAAAGCACTGCGGAAGCGTTCATCCAGAACAATTATGCGGTGGAAGATTTTCATTCAAAAAGCTACAAAAAACTCTACGATGCCCAGGAGCGCGTAATTTCAAAACTTGCAGAAAAACAAAGCTGCATAATCGTCGGACATTGTTCAAATTTCATCTTGAAGGATGACAAAAACGCAATCCATATTCTTATCACTGCAGACATGAAGCACAGAATTACTTACATAAGCGAAAAATACGGCCTGAACAGAAGAAATGCGCAGAAAAAAATAAGAAAACAAGACCACAACACATGGGAATTCTACCTTCATTTTACAAACCAGGACTGGAAGGCAAGCAATAATTATCATCTTTGTCTTGATTCAACACTTTTTGGATACGAAGGAACAGCAGATATAATAGAAGATATTGTGAAAAAGAACTACACAAATGCTCCGAGCATAAAAGTAAAGGAACTTATAACAAAATACAAATTGAATTGATTATTGTAAAAGCAAAACAAAAGTTATAAGATAAAAAGCATATCTAAAACTCAAATTGGAGTTAATATGCAGAAATTGTTATCTCAGCTGCTTCCAGCTTTTGTTCATCAGGCTGTTGCAGCAGACGGTGTAACTTTGGTTGCAGACTCGGAAATTGCAAACATAAGTATTTCGAATCTTGTTTTTGATTCCAGAGAAGTTACAAAAGGTGCTCTTTATTTTGCCTTGCCTGGAACACATATAGATGGAAAAGAATTTATTCCTGACGCTATAGAAAAAGGCGCAAATGCAATAGTTTTTGAAGGCGAGCTTTCAGAAGAAATTCAGAAAAAATCAGCGGAACTTATTGTAAAACGACACATACAAAATGCTATTGGAGAAAACCAGAACGGAGAAAAAATCCACGATGACTCGGCGAAATTTCCTGTTCCGGCATTCATAAAAGTTGAGTCAAGCCGTTTTGCAATGTCGCCAGTTTCTGACGCGTTCTACGATTTTCCTTCAAAAAAACTGGTTGTAATCGGTGTTACAGGAACAGAAGGAAAATCTTCGACAGTTTCATTTATCTGGCAGCTCTTGCGTTTATGCGGTGAAAAAACCGGTTTTATCTCGACCGTTGAATATTCTTTTGGCGGCGAGGCGCTTCCAAACCCTCAGCATCAGACAACACCGGAAGCTCCAATAATCCATCATCACCTGAACGAAATGCTTTTGAACGGCTGCAAATATGCGGTTGTTGAATCATCTTCCCATGGACTTTCTGTGCGCACAAACCGGCTCGGAAATGTGCTTTTTGACTGCGCAGTTTTTATGAACGTAACCTTGGAGCATCTTGAATTCCATAAGAATTTTGAGACATACAGAAACGACAAGGCAAATCTTTTCCGCGCGCTGGACAAGCACGACCACATAAAGATAATTGCCGGTGAAAAAACGAAAATTCCTTCAATCGGGATTGTGAATCTTGAGGATCCTAGCGCAGATTTTTTTATAAAAGCCACAAAAAAACACGTATATGGATTCACTTCTGAAGGAAAAGCCGGAAAAAGTGCGGCGGAAACAGGTGCAGAAGCTGTTCCACTTCCAAAAATCCCGGAAACGTTGCGCTACATGAAGGCTGAAAATATTGCTTCCGCACGATTCGGGCTTGATTTTACAATTATTGCTGACGGAGAAAACGCCTTATTCCCGGAAAACTTTGATCCAGTTCTTCCGCGCGAACACAAGCGGCTTTCGGTGCAGGCAAAAGTTCCGGGCGCGTTCAATGCGTATAACATCATGGCAGCAATGATTGCAGTTTCTTCTGTAACCGAAAAAAATTTTCAGGAAATCGCGGTTCATCTTCCAGAACTAAAACCAATCAAAGGAAGAATGACGCACATTGAGCAAAACCAGCCTTTCGAGTTGATTGTTGACTATGCCCACACTCCAAGCTCGTTTGAGACGATTTTTCCACCGCTAAAAAAACGCTGTTCCGGCCGCATTTTTGCAGTTTTCGGAAGCGGCGGTGAGCGCGACCTTACAAAACGACCTCTTCAGGGAGAAATTGCGGCGCGTTTCTGTGATTTTGTGGTTCTTGCAGACGAAGACCCACGCGGAGAAGATCCAGTTGAACTTTTAAAAGGAATTGCAGTCGGTGCGGAAAAAGCCGGAATGAAAATGAACGAAAATCTTTTTATCATTCCAGACAGAAAAAAAGCAATCCGCGAAGTCCTGAAAAAAGCCCAGAAAGGCGACATAGTGCTTCTTTTAGGAAAAAGCCACGAAAATTCAATTATTTACAAAGATTACACAATGCCATACGACGAAATCAGCGAGGCAAAACAAGCTCTTTCTGAACTTGGCTACAAATAAAACAGATATTCTGGAGATATTATGAACATTGCATTAATTTACGGCGGACGCAGCGGCGAACACGAAATTTCATTGGTTTCTGCCGCTTCAATTGCCCGCGGAATTGATAAAAAAAATACAGTAACTTTAATCGGAATCACAAAAGACGGACGCTGGTTCCTGCAGAACAATGCTGAATATGAACGGATATGCAAAGACAAAAAAGCTTCCTTTAAAATAGAAGAAGCTGAAGAAAACAAGATTTTTGTTGTGCCGGGCGGAAAAAATAATGCATTCTGCACAAAAAACGGCTCGCTCAACATTGATGTGGTTTTCCCGGCCCTTCATGGAACTTACGGCGAGGACGGAACTATCCAGGGACTTCTGGACATGGCGGATATTCCTTATGTTGGATGTTCAACAATGGCTTCAGCAGTAACAATGGACAAAGAAAAAACAAAACAAATTCTTAAATCAGCAGAAATTCCAATTGTTCCATATATTTGCATAAAACGATGCGACTTGAACAACAGCCAGCGCTACGATGAGATTTTCCAACGCTGCATAGACGAGATTGGATTTCCGCTGTTCATAAAACCGTGCTGCGCAGGTTCTTCAAACGGGGCAAACAAAGCTACAACACCAAAGGAACTTTCATTTTATCTTATGGAAGCGTTCACGTGGGATGACAAAGTTCTTGTTGAAAAAGCAATAAACGCACGCGAAATCGAATGTTCCGTAACTGGAAATTCCACAACCGCAAACCCGAACAACGAATCAGAGACAGTTCGCGCATATATTCCGGGCGAAATCCAGCCAACGCACACATTCTACGATTTTGACGCAAAATACAATGATCCTAACGGCGCGGAACTTCTTATTCCGGCAAATATTTCAACAGATTTAATAGAAACAATCCGGACAACAGCGGTCCGCGCATACAAGGCACTAGATTGCGCCGGACTCAGCCGCGTAGATTTCTTTATCGACAGGGACACAGGCTCGCTATATCTGAACGAAATAAACACATTGCCTGGATTCACATCAATCAGCATGTTCCCAAAAATGTGCGAAAAAGCCGGCTTGGAATTCCCGGAGCTTGTAAACCTTCTGCTTGATGAAGCAATTCTTCGCTATAAGGCAAAGGCATCGCTTACAACTTCAAGATAACGCGGAGTCCATAAATGTATTCATATAAACCCGGCTGCACTTTCCAGACGTTACAAGACATCAAAGGAAAAAATATTGTTGTAATGGGATTAGGACTTAACGGCGGTGGCGAAGCGTGCGTCAGATTTTTTTTGAGGCATGGCGCAAATGTGCTTGCAACAGACATGAAAACCGCCGAACAGCTTGCACCGACAATCCAGAAACTCTCAAGCGATCCGGAACTTGACACAAGCCGCCTTTCTTATCGTCTTGGCGAACACAAAATAGAAGATTTTCAGAATGCGGACTGCGTAATAAAAAATCCAGGCGTAAAAATTGAGGGAAACAAATATCTTGCCGCGGCAAAAAACATCGAGACAGACATTTCAATCTTTCTTCATTTTACAAAAGCTCCGGTCATCGCTGTAACTGGAAGCAAAGGAAAATCATCTACGGTAAGCGCAATCAGCTACGGCTTGAACAATGCTGGTTTTACAGCATTTCTTGGTGGAAACATCACAGTAAGTCCGCTTACATTCCTTGAAAAGACAACAGAAAAAACACCTGTAGTCCTTGAACTTTCCTCATGGCAGCTTGCAGATTTACGCGGACGCAAGGCATTAAAGCCAAAAATCTGCATAATAACAAAGATTGTGCCGGATCACCAGAACTGGTACCACGAAATGGAACCTTATGTTGCAGACAAACGCTTAATCTACGCAGACCAGACTTCCTCCGACTATTCAATTTTTGATTTTGAAGGCGATGAACCGGGAACAGGCCCTGAATGTGGCGGAACCTGGGGAGATTTTTTTGCAAAAGAAACAAAGGGAACTGTATTGCGCTACGCAAAATCAGAATTGCCAAAAGGATTTTATGGCGTTTATCAGACAAAAGATGAGGATGGAACTTTTTGCGGTAAAGTTATTCTTCCAGGAATGAAAGAACCTGAAACAATCCTGAAAAATCTTATAGTTCCTGGCGAACACATGAAAATCAACGCGCTGAACGCCGCCCTTGTCCTTTATCTTATGGGAGTTCCTTCAACGCAATGCGTAAAAATAATCGGCAAATGGCCGGGAATCGACCACCGCCTTCAATTCTTCCACGAATACAAAAATAATTCTGGCGGAACATTCCGCTTTTACAACGACAGCTGCGCGACAGTTCCAGAAGCGGCAGCCGCAGCAAGCCAGTCTTTTGGAAAACCTGTTTATCTTTTGACTGGAGGAACAGACAAAGGTCTTGAACTTACACCGTTGGCAGACACTCTTACAGAAAAAAACAAGAACGAAATTCCTGTAAAATCCCTTTATCTTTTAAAAGGCAGCGCAACAGACAAACTTCTTACGACACTTAACGCCACGAAAACAAAATACAACGGACCGTTCGACAGCCTTAAAGATATGCTCGCCGCCTTAAAAAATGAAATTCAAAATTCAACGCAAAAGAACGAGGTTATTGTTTTTAGCCCAGGCGCGACCAGTTTTGGAATGTTCGCAAATGAATTTGACCGTGGCAACAAATTTATGCAGGCTGTTAAGGAAATATTTGCGTAAATATGATAAAATATCGTCATGCATAAAAAAAACGCATTCATCTTTACGCTAATCTTGATCTTTTCAGCTGTATGCGGCAAGGCGCAGAATTTCAAGCCGCTAAATCTTCCTTTTTCAAAATGGTGGGAACCAGCAAATCTTGCAGTTTTCAAGGAAGCGTATCCAGACGTTAAGTTTATCGCCGAATATGATGAAGAAAAAAAAGATTATCTAATCCGAGTTTTTGCAAAGAAGAATGAAAAAATTACCGAGACAAAACTTTTTTGGTGCGAGGGACGATTTCTGCCGGAAAACCAGATTCAGAACAAAGAAAGTTACCGCACAATGCTCTATAAATATCAGCGCGAACCAAAAGACCCAAAGACTTTTACAGAAGAAGATATTGAACGCATAAAGAATTTCACTTCAAAAGAAAACCGGGCAAACGGAGCGATTGATCCGCCGTTTCTTTACAATGCGATTTATGACTGCGAAAACCAAGCTTCAACAGAAAGCCACATCGTTACAATTCCATTCCTTACAAAAAGCGTGAATGTGCATGAGCGCATTGCAGAACCGCTAAAAAAAATCAGTGAAAAAATACTGTCTCTTCCAAAAGACGAGGAGATGGAAAAATTTCTTTCAACGCTTACAAGAACGGATGGATTTGCATGGCGCACTGTCCGCGATACACAGTCGCGTTCTTTTCACAGCGTGGGGCTTGCGATTGATGTTCTGCCAAAAGGTTATTACCAGCGGATAATTTACTGGTCATGGCAAAAACAACTTCGCCCGGATGACTGGTTTATGACACCACTTGAAAAACGATGGTCACCACCAAAAAAAGTAATAAAGATTTTTGAGGAAGAAGGTTTTATCTGGGGCGGAACTTGGGCAGTGTGGGATAATATGCACTTTGAATATCACCCGGAACTTTTGATTTATACAAAATAAAAAGGGGCGTTGCGGGGGATTTTATCCCCCGCACGGTGGGTAGGACGCAACAAAGTGCGGCCGTAGGGCGGTCGCCCGCCCTTTTAAGTTTTTTATTTCTTCCAGATTTTTTCGCGGTTGAATGTCTGGTTTCGGTCCGGACCTACAGAAACAATTCCAACTTTTGTGTCACAGTAACTTTCGATGAAGTCGATGTATGCTTTCGCATTTTTTGGAAGCTGGCTGTATTTTGAAAGTTTTGTTATGTCCTGTTTCCAGCCCTTGAACTTCTGAAGAACCGGTTTTGCCTTGTTCAGTTCAGGAATTGAAGTCGGGAAATCTGTTACAATTTTTCCGTTGATGTCGTAGGCGATGCAGGCTTCAATTTCGTCCATGTCATCGTAAACGTCAAGATGAGTCAGAACCAAGGAATCAATTGAATTTACGTGGCAAGCATAGCGCAATGCAACAAGGTCAAGATAACCGCATCGGCGCGCACGTCCTGTTGTTACACCAAACTCGTTTCCAGTCTTTCGTACATAGTCGCAGAGTTCGCCTTCGCTTTCAGAGTTGAATTCTGTCGGCATAGGACCATTTCCAACGCGTGTTTCGTAAGCCTTGAAAACGCCGTAGATTTTGTCCAGAGCGCGCGGACCGATTCCTGAGCCAGAAGCGGCTCCATAAGAACCAGAAGCTCCAGAAGAAACGTAAGGATATGTTCCGGAATCAATGTCGAGCATTGCGCCCTGTGCGCCTTCAAAAAGAATATTTTCTTTGCGGACTTCCCACATTTTTGCTGCGATGTCAATCCGCATCTTCAAAAGCTGATCTTTATATTTGTTCAGGAAATCCTGATCTTCTTTTTCAAGGTCATTCCATTTTTCTTCCCAGTCAAGGTCTGCAAGACGAATTCCGTCACGTTCAGCTTTCTGAGAATATGTTGTTCCGATTCCACGTCCTGTTGTTCCAATCGGGCGTTTGCGAGCAGCATCGCGCTCTTTGTCCATTTTGCGGTAGCCAGGAAGAGTTATGTGCGCGCGATCAGAAATGAATACGCGACCTTCCCAGTTAATTCCGTTGTCTGTAAGCATCTGAAGTTCATTGAACAACGCTTCTGGTTCAATAACCATTCCAGATCCAAGTATTACGTACTTTTCAGGGTACAAAATTCCAGATGGAACTTGATGCAAAGCGTATTTTTTGCCGTCTACAACAATTGTGTGGCCAGCATTTGCTCCGCCGGCAAACCGGCATACATACTTGGCATCTTGTGCAAGATAGTCAACAATTTTTCCTTTACCTTCGTCACCCCACTGGGCACCCATTACAACAACATTCATATATCCTCTTTCCTGCAGAATCATCGCGGGAATTAGAAAAAAAGATTTTTGTAAAAACGCCACAAACAATGCAGCAACTGTTTTTACTTAAAAATGTTATCACAAACGCAATTTTTACTCAATTAAACGATGATTTTTATGGTTGAGTTGAATGTTGAATTTGCTGTTCAGCCTAATTATTCTGGAAAATCTTGACCACATCGTCTTTTTTTGCGATGAACAAGTCTGTAAGAACCGGGTCAAAATGAGTTCCTTTTGAAAGCGAGATGATTTTAAATGCTTCGTCTGTTGAAAACGGATCTTTGTAGCATCTTGGCGAAACCAGCGCGTCAAAAACATCGGCGATTGCCATAATGCGCGCCTCCAAAGGAATTTCTTCGCCTTTCAGCTTGTATGGATAACCGTTGCCATCCCAGCGTTCATGGTGGCTTGTGGCAACATCCGCGGCAATTTTTACGTAATCTTCACTTTCAATATTAGAAAGAACTTCGCGGATTATTTTTCCGCCGGCAATTGTATGATTCTGAATTTTCTTGAATTCTGCCTCAGTCAGTTTTCCCGGTTTTTTAAGGATGCTGTCAGGAACAGCAATTTTTCCAATATCATGCATCGGAGCCGCTTTTTTCAGAAGCTCAATGTATTCATCTGTGATGATTTCCTTGTGGTATCCGGCTTCTTTTGCAGCATTCACAAGAAGCTCAACATAAAGGCTTGTGCGTTTTACATGCTCACCAGTGTCGCTGTCACGGCTTTCTATAAGGTTCGCCATTCCATAAATCGTCTGTTCCTGAATGTAGATGATTTTTTTGTTCTGCTCAGTTATTTCATCAGCCTTTTTAAGGACATCATCCTGAAGGTTATTCTTGTTAATCTCAAGCCTGGCTGTGAACATTGTGCACACAATCGTAAGAGTCACAGAAATTCCAATCGCCATAAAAACCGCGACACCAAAGGAAATTATAAGCATCTTAAAATAAAATGACATATTTTCCTGCGATTTTTCAGCTCAGAATCTATATATTTTGCAAGACTATCCAGACCTTTGTCCAAAATATCTTTTGAACGGGCAATATTCCCCAGAATATATTGCTCTGCGTAAATTTTAGAACCGCTTGAATGCATGCTTCTTATAAGATCAATATCCTGAAAGACATTCCGGCAGCCACCGCTAATGCTGTGGAAAATTTTTGCCTTTTCGTTTCCGTTCATGCGTTTACCAAAATCGTTCAGACATTCAGTAAGTTCCGCGCGCGTATTTTTTTCAAGCTGCTCGTAATGCTCAAGCACATCATCAGAAGTCGCAATTATATAAAAAGAACTGGTCAAAAGCTCCTGGTTCACAAGCTTACGGATTTTATCCATATACGAAGTGTTCTCAATTCCTTCCTTTACAGACACCTGATAAATTCTTCTCATATTTGTAAAGACAACCGCAATCGAGACAAAACCGATAAGCACAACCAGAAAAGCTGAAATGCAGGCAAGAAATATTTTATGCGTTACTTTTTTCATATACCGAGACAAATTTCCTTAGAAACCTAGAATGACTTTTTTAAATTAAACCCAAGCACCTTTTTAATTTCTAATGTTTCTTACTGTAACATCAAGCTGACTCTGAATTTCCTGATCCGAAAGATTTTTTCCATCCGAAAGAACCACTCCAAGAACCAATGCAGGATTCCAGAAACTGCTGCCTATTCTTTGTGTGGAACTATATTTTGTCTGCTCTGCCATAGCAGCAATTGCAGGTGATTTTTGCACAAGCGGATTAGATGCCGCATTCAAATTGACAGGACATTCGCCCTTGGCCTGACAAATCATAAGTTGAGTCTTTTCATCAGAAAGCCATTCCGCAAGCTTTAATGCCCATTCTTTATTTTCAGAATTTGATTTTACGCCAACCAGCTTGTATCCGGCAAAACTGTACATCTGCAAATCTTTTCCATTTACATTATAAGTCGGCAACTTTACCGCAGCGTAATCTTTTCCCCACATATCAGAAATAGTATTAGCGTTCCATGCGCCACTTACAGCCGCAACAACTTTTCCGTCTTTCATCAGACTTAAAGCCTCATCATTGGTTGCGCATACAAACGCCGGATTAGAAGCAAGCCTGATAACAGCCTTTGCAACATCAATTCCTTTGATTTTTGTGTTCGTGGCGTTCCAGTTGCAGAAATTCTTTGCGCCATTGCTGCGGTAAACTTCAAGTCCGGCAGCCTTAAAAAATGAATAAAGATACCAGCCGTTCTTTAAGTCCATCGCAACCTGTTTTCCGTTCTGGCCGGCAACCTTTAGAATCTGTTCAAAGGAACCAACATCATCCGAATTAATATATTTTTTGTTGTAATAAAGAAAATAACCGTTTCCGGATAATTGCGGAAAAGCGTAAAGTTTTCCGTCTTCTGATGCAGTCTTTACAGCTTCAGCCGCAGATCCATTGTATTCGTCAAAAACTTTCTTTGCCGTTTCAGCAGGAATTTCAAGAAGCAAATCCTGGCCAATCAAAGTTTCAATCTGGTCATCCGCAAAGACAAAAACATCAGCCGCAAGATCAGGATTCGCCATCAAGTCTGAGCTGCAATAAGCTGAAGGTTGCTCGATAACTGTAAAATTGAAAGACGCTTCTTTTGAATAAAAAGATTTAAACTCGTTAAGCCGCTTGGAAACAACACCCAGCGTTCCATCATCCGCCCATACAGAAAGATTTATTTTTGGCTTCGCATTAACAGCCGCGCAAAAAAATAAACCAACAAAAACAAGCGCCTTCACCTTGAATGTCTTGAGCATCAAAATTCCTCTTTTACAAAATTATCTCCAAAGATATTATAAGCCAATTTCTTCAATAAAAAAAGAATAAAATAAAAATGTGCGGAATTATTTTTGGATAAATGTCGAGTTTTATAAATTCAACATAGAAATTGAATAAACTACCAGAAAAAGCGCGTCAATTCGCTAGATAGCAAAGCTATCTTATGCGGAACGTAACATGGTATCGGACTAGGCTATCACTCCGAATAGCTCGGTTGTCGCTTTCTTTTTCTTCCCGCTTATTCAATTTATTTCTTCAGAAAAAAACTCGACATTTAATTTATTCAATTTTTCAAGACAAACGGCTCAGAGGACTCAAGTTTCTTGTAGCACCAGAAAAATGCCGGAATCAAAAAGCAATCAGCGAAAATCCATGCCGCCGGAGAAGCCAGACACGCCGCGGAATAACCAAAAATCGGAACAAAAACCACTCCGACCAAAGTCCGCGCAACCATCTCAAAAACACCGGCAAGAATCGCAAAACGGCTGAATCCCATTCCCTGAATCAAAAAACGGACAATATTCACAAGTGCAAGCGGAAAATAAAACGCAGAGTTTAGAATCAGGAACTGATGCGACTGCGCAAGAACCAAAGTTTCATTCGCATTTATAAAAATTCGGCTAAGTACATTTCCAAACAGAATCATAATCAGCACTGCAATAATAGAATAGACAAAACCGATTACACAGCTTACAAAAAGCCCCTGCTTTAAACGCGGATATTTTCCGGCTCCGGCATTCTGGCCGCCCCAAGTAGACATTGTTGTTCCCAGAGCATCGTAAGGGCTTACAAAAAACATTCCAAGCTTGCTGCCGGCTGTAACAGAGGCAACCGCATCAGAACCAAGCGTATTGACAGAAGCCTGAAGAATTACGCTTCCAATCGCAGTTATGGAATACTGAAGCCCCATCGGAACTCCCTGTCCGCACAAAATCGGAAAAAGGTGAGCATTAATTTTCTTGTCATCTTTTGTCATTCTTAGGACTTCAAATTTTTTTGACATATAAAAAAGACAAAGAAGCCCGGAAATTCCTTGAGAAATAACAGTTGCAACAGCCGCACCGACAACGCCCCATCCAAAAACTGTTATAAATACAATGTCCAGGACAATATTCAATATAGAGGCAAAAACCAGGAAATAAAGCGGAGTTTTGCTGTCTCCAAGAGAACGGATAACCCCAGCAGTAAGATTATAAAGGAAAATAACAGGAATTCCTGCAAAAATCACGCCGATGTAGCCGGCAGCCCCATCAATGATATTTTCCGGCGTGCGCATAAGAACTAAAAGAGGTCGGCAGAAAACAACAGTTAAAACGGTAAGCACAACTGAAAATATAATAGAAAGATATGTGGCGGACATTACAAACTTGCGCATAAGGGAAAAATCCTTCGCGCCGAATTTCTGTGCAATCGGAATCGCAAAACCGTTGCATACGCCCATGCAGAAACCTATAACAAGAAAATTAACCGAACCTGTAGCCCCAACAGCCGCAAGCGCTTCTTTGCCAAGAAATTTTCCAACAATAGCTGTATCAACAATGTTATAAAACTGCTGGAACAAAAAACCAAACAGGACAGGAACTGAAAATCCCAGAATAAGAGAAAATGGATTGCCTTCCGTCAAATCTCGTGTCATAGCGATACAAATATATTAAAAATCGGGGAATGTCAATCATATCTACATTGAAATATTTTGTTTTTTCACCTATACTTATTCAATTATTTTTTTGCTTTTAACTATTATGGCAAGGAGAAAAACTTTGCCTAAAATAGTGTCAAAGTTCTTATTTTTAGAGGAGAAATCATGGCATTCTTTTTTGATGAACCATCACACACATTCGATGAATATCTTCTAGTTCCTGGTTACACAGGTCCAGATTGCATTCCAGCAAACGTTTCTTTAAAAACGCCAATCGTTCGTTACAACAAGAAAGCCGGCGAAAAATGCCCTCTTACAATGAACATTCCTATGGTTTCGGCAGTAATGCAGTCTGTCTCAAATGACACGCTTGCCGTTGCCCTTGCAAAAGAAGGTGGAATCAGTTTTATTTACGGTTCTCAGACAATAGAAAATCAGGCCGCGATGATTGCAAAAGTAAAAGCATACAAAGCAGGTTTTGTAACATCAGACACTAATATCCGCCCGGATCAGACTCTTTCTGAACTTGTCGCAAAAATCGAGGCGACAGGACATTCAACAGTGGCTGTAACAGAAAATGGTGAATCAAACGGAAAACTTCTTGGAATCATCACAGAACGGGATTTCCGGATTGGTCACTGCCCGGCAGACGCAAAAGTAAAAGATTACATGATTGACCTTAAAAATCTTGTAAAGGCAGAAGTTGGCGTAACTTTGGAAGAAGCAAACGATATAATATGGAAGAATAAAATCAACCAGCTTCCAGTTGTTGATAAAAACGGAAATCTTCAGTATCTGGTTTTCAGAAAAGATGCTGCCAGCCACGAGGAACATCCGCTTGAACTGTTGGATTCAAAAAAACGATATATTGTAGGTGCAGGAATCAACACTCGCGACTATATGGAACGAGTTCCTGCATTGCTTGCGGCAGGCGTTGATGTAATGACTTTGGATTCCTCTGAGGGATTTACAGAATGGCAAAGCAGAGCGCTCCACGACATCCATGCAAAATGGCCGAACGCAAAAGTTGGCGCTGGAAATGTTGTTGACGCGGAAGGATTCAGATTCCTTGCAGAAGCCGGCGCAGATTTTGTAAAGATTGGAATCGGCGGTGGCTCAATCTGTATTACACGTGAACAGAAAGGTATCGGTCGCGGTCAGGCAACTGCAACTATTGAAGTAGCAAAGGCGCGCGATGAATATTACAAGGAAACTGGAATTTATGTTCCAATCTGCTCCGATGGCGGAATTGTCCACGACTACCATATCACACTGGCACTTGCAATGGGCGCTGATTTTGTTATGCTTGGACGCTATTTTGCACGCTTCGATGAATCGCCTACAAACAAGCTTATTGTTAACGGAAACTACGTAAAAGAATATTGGGGCGAAGGTTCAAACCGTGCGCGCAACTGGCAGCGATACGATCTTGGCGGCGCAAAAAAGATGGCTTTTGAGGAAGGCGTTGACTCTTACGTTCCTTACGCGGGAAGCCTCCACGACAACGTGACACTTACAACAAGCAAAGTTATACACACAATGTGTAACTGTGGTGCTGTAACAATTCCGGAACTTCAGGAAAAAGCAAAAATCACGCTCGTAAGCCCAGCCAGCATCCGCGAAGGCGGCGCCCACGACGTTGTAGTCAAAAACACAAGTATTAGAGCTGAGTAAAAGAAACGGCATACAGGAGCACTTCAGTTTGAGGTGCTCTTTTTATTTCATATTTTCCAAACGTTTTTTGTCATTCTGTAAAGTTGTACTGGAAGGATTTTCCTCAAGACCTTTCAGCAGAATTTCCATTGCCTTATCAAACTGGCGCTTGTTTGCAAAACCAGCCATCTGGTTATGGATTTCCGCATCATGATTAAACCATGCCTGGCTTTTTGCCCTTCTTATGCTCTGGTTGTTCGGCATGGATTTTAAGCCTTCGTCCGCAATCTGCGAAGCCAGCTGATAATTTTTCCGCCGTGCCTGGGCGTTCACAAGATTAACCCAGTAGAATTCCTGCCATTTATCCAAAGTCTGACGCACAGATTTTTCCGCCGCCAAATCGTTTTTGTACTGTTGCAAAATAAAATTTAACGCAGCCTCATCGTTTCCACCAAAATTATCAAGCCCGACCTGAATTTCTGAAAGAAAAATCATCTTTTGCGCCTGAACCATAAAATCCGGCGAAACAAAATCCTGGCACTTTTCAGAAATTTGCCTTGCAGCCGCAAAATCATTTCGATTGCAAAAATCCGCGACAGCATTATTGAGCGCGGCATTCAATGAAACCAGAATCTTGGAATCCATTCCGTAACGCGCAGTTACAGCCAAAATCCATTCAACTGATTCTGTATAAAAATCATTTTTTTCAAGAAGAACAGAAAAATTCAACGCCGGAACATCAAAAACATCCTTTGCATCAGAAATTTCAAACTGATTTTCGCCATTCCTGAAAAGCAAGACCGTTGCACCCATCGGAACAGCATTTTTGTAGTCATTTTTTTCAACATAGAAGCTGGTTAAATTTGCGCCGACAAGAGAAATAAAAGTTTTTTCGGAAACATCACGCCGGTTTGAATAATTTTTTTTGGGAATGACCGCATAACGCGTGGAATTTCCGTTTTTTTCCAGGATTTGCGTGCGTCCAGGATTAAAGCCAAGCGGATTTGTTGTCTCAACATCGATTCTTTCATCATCAACAAAAACCGAACAGAACGCGTGCGCCGGGGTTTTTACGCCGACGACGGAAAGCCCCGCAGATTTTGCAAGAGCCATGTAAAGCAGGCTGGAAGAAACGCAGTTGTATGTTCCATTTTCGAACATTTCATCAAGACGCGTCTGTTTTTCCTTATATTGCACAAGCAGATTTTCATACATAACAGAAAGAATTTTTTCGGCTTTCTGGATTTCCGGAAGATTCTTGAACGCAAGCTCCGAAACTTTTGCCTGCAAAAAATTATATTTTTCAACGCAACTCTGCCAGGCCGGAGAATTTTCAGCGCATCCGGAAAAACGCAGGGATTCCTCAATTATTTGAAGCGGCGTAAATTCCTTCGATTTTTTTTCTGTGGTAAAAAGCGGCTCAAGCGAAGGAAATTCAACAGAAACTGAAAAACAAAATGGCAAAAACGCAACAAGACAAAAAATCACAAAAAGTATTTTTTTCACACTGATATTCTACACTAAATGTCCCAAATGTCGAGTTTTATACTGAATCAATAAATTGAATAAGCGGGAAGAAAAAGGAAGCGGCAACCGAGTCATTCGGTGCTATGGCAAGCAATTTTTGAAGAAAATTGCGCAGTCCGATACCTTGTAAGCTCCGCATGATGAATTGACGCGCTTTTTCTGGTAGCTTATTCAATTTTTATGCTGAATTTATAAAAACCCGACATTTGGGCTATATACCAAGTTTTATGAAATTCTTTATTTCTTCCAGCGTGCAAAGAGTATTCAGGCCAGTCTGCAATGTTGAGCGGAGCGGAGCTTTTCCGTCAAGAAATTCCACCGCATTCTTTATCATATTTGAAAAATATTTTGTCTTCTTTGGAATTTTTACTTTTTTGTCATCTGCAAGGCTGTAAAATCCTGAGTAAAGTTTTGACTCTTCCCTTTTCTGGAACTCGTGGATTCCATTTCCGATTCTGATTCGACCTTCTGTGCCGATGATTTCAACTTCAAACCCGAAAAAGCGGCTTCTTCCAGACATGAACACATTTATGTCGGCGCACTTTTCACTTTCAAAATGAACATTTATGTTGCGCACAATCCGTGGATTTTTCTTGTCTTTTGTCATGCTGGAAATTTTCATTTTCTTTAAAAGCTTTTCCGCAGAATTCCCAGGATTTTTTTCTTCAAGAAGAAAATTCACAATATCAATAAGATGAGTTCCGTCGTGCAAAAGACTGTACTCGCCGCTGGATTCTTCTTCTGGATTGTAGACATAAAGCCCGGAATCAAGGCGCGCGTTTATCGTCTGAATTTCTCCAATTTCCTGCATATAATTCTTTGCAAGCTTATAGTCTTCCGCAAAACGCCGCTCGTGGTTCACAAGAACTGGAACACCGAATTTCTCGGATTCAGATAAAATTCTTTTGGCCTGGGCAACATTGAGTGCAACAGGTTTTTCAAGAATCATAAGTCTAGGTTTTGCTTTCAAGGTTGCCAAAGCTGTTTCAAGATGAGAATTTTCGTTTACAGAAACAACCACAATATCAGGCTTTGTTGTTGCAAAAAGATAAGAATAATCAGAAAAAACTGCACATTTCTGGTTGAATCTGTGCCAATGCGCAAGCCTGGGAGCATTGTTGTCACAGCCGGCAATCAGTTTTACACGGCGGTTTTCCAGCAGAGCCATCGTGTGGCTCGCCGGCTGTTCTCTCTTGGAGTCAAATCCAAGAGTAAAACCTATGCGTCCTGTACCAATAATTGCCGCTGTATATTTCTCTTTCCGTGCCATTAAATTTATTATGCCTTAAATGGCTTAAAATTTAAAGCGGAAACAATTGCCGCAACACCGGCTCGTCCAACATTTGAACTTTTTCCAACGCCCCAAACCTGATCGCCATTTTCTTTTGTAATCTGCACATAAGCAACCGCCTGCGTGTCAGAACCAGTTCCTATGCTGTGCTCATGAAGACTTGTAATGTTGAATCTTGGAGCCGGAGTCTGGCGCATTGCGTTTACAAAAGCGTCAAGAGGGCCATTTCCAGTTGCCGCAATCGCATATTTTTTGCCTTCCCATTCAACAGTCGCCATTGCGGCAACCTGTTCAGGAACATCGGAATTGCGCTCGCCTTCAATATGTTTCTCATTGATTTCAAGAATATTGAGCGGAGATTTTGTTTTTACCCAAGTTGTCTCAAATGCGTCAAAAATTTCTTCCGGCTTAAGCTCCCGCTGGGCTTTGTCCGCAACATGTTTTATCAAATCGCCCAAAGCTGGATGCATTGCCTTTGGAAGCACAAGACCGTAATCCTGCTCAAGAATATAAGCTGCACCGCCTTTTCCACTCTGACTGTTGATTCGGATAATTCCTTCATACTGCCTGCCAATATCATGCGGGTCAAAAGTAAGATACGGAACATCCCAGTAATCGTTAGGTTTCATCTTTGTGCGCGCTGCCATACCTTTTCTGATTGCATCCTGATGAGAACCGCTGAACGCAGTGAATACAAGCTCGCCTGAATATGGAGTTCGCGGATGAATCGTCATTCCAGTCAGCCTTGTGTATGCTTCTGTAAGAGCCGGCATATTCCTGAAATCAAGTTCCGGATCAACGCCCTGAGTATACATATTCATTCCCACAATTACAATGTCAAGGTTTCCTGTGCGCTCGCCATTTCCAAAAAGACATCCTTCAACACGGTCAGCACCAGCCAAAAGCCCAAGCTCGCACTGAGCAACACCTTCACCGCGGTCATTATGGTTGTGCAAAGAAATTATCACATTCTCACGGTCGCTGATATGCTGGCAAAAATATTCAATCTGGTCTGCAAACTGGTTCGGCATTGCGCACTCAACCGTTGTAGGAAGATTCAAGATAACCTTGTTTTCCGCAGAACAACCCCATTCCTTTTTTACAGCCTCGCATACTTCAAGCGCGTAATCAATTTCAGTTGTAGAAAAACTTTCCGGGGAATATTCAAGCTGAATTTCTGTTCCTTCGCTCATGGAAAGACAGTTTTTTACGCAACGGATTCCATCAATCGCAATCTGCTTGATTTCTTCCTTTGATTTATTGAATGTGTATTTACGCTGAGCTGGGCTGGTTGAATTGTAAAGGTGGAAAATCGCCTTTTTACAGCCCTTCAAGCTTTCAAAAGTACGTTTAATCAGTTTTTCGCGCGCCTGGCACAAAACCTGCAAAGTAACGTCATCCGGCACGTGGTTTTCTTCAATAAGGCGGCGCATAAAATTGAATTCCGTGTCGCTCGCGCTTGGGAATCCAACCTCAATCTGCTTGAAACCAATTTTTACAAGAAGGTCAAAAAATTCCAGCTTCTGTTCAACGCCCATCGGATTTATCAGAGCCTGATTTCCATCGCGCAAATCAACAGAGCACCATATCGGAGCTTTTGTGATAGTCTTGTCCGGCCAAGTGCGGTTTTTAATCGGCACAGGCTCAAACGGACGGTACTTACCATTAGAATTCATAACAGACATATATTTTGCCTCCATAAAAAATCAAATTAAAACAAAAAAACCTGCCGTCTAGGGCAGGTTCTGTTAATTCCATAATAAATAGAAAATACACACCATCTACCTTAAACGGCCACCGAGAAAACTAAAGATAGTAGTAGAAGCAATGTGTTTTTCATATATAAAAAGAATATTGTTTTGCAGGGCTTATGTCAAGGTTTTCAAAAAGATTGAAAGACACTAAAACTGAGCGCAGATTCTCTGCAACGCTTCTTTCAGGATTGACCTTGGAGTCGCGCAGTTTATACGCTGGAATTTTTCCCCTTCCTTTCCGAACATGCTTCCGCTGTCAAGCCAGACTTTTGCCTTGTTCAGAATACGCTCGTTGATTTCCTTGTCAGTCAGAGAAAAACCTGAAAAATCCAGCCACAAAAGATATGTGCCCTCTGGAACAACAACTTTGATTTTTGGGCAATTTTCTTCTATATATTTTTTTGCAAAAACAATATTTTGCCAGATATAACCTTTTACCTCATCAAACCATTCCGCGCCCTCTGAATAAGCCGCCGTAGCCGCAACAATTCCCATAAGCGAAGGCTCATCGTAACCAGTTTTATCCAATTCGCGCAAAAATTCGACACGCAGTTTTGGATTCGGAATAATGATATTTGAAAACTGAAGCCCCGCAAGATTAAAACTTTTGCTTGGCGCAGTGCAGATAATCGAATTTTCAGCCGCCGCCTGCGAAAGCGTTCCATAAACCGTATGCGTATGCCCTTCAAAAGTTATGTCGGAATGAATCTCATCGCTCACAATCAGAACTCCGTGACTAAGACAAATCTCAGAAATGCGAACCAGCTCCTGTTTTTTCCATACACGGCCGCCAGGATTATGAGGCGAACAAAGAATGAACATCTTTACATTTTCAGAGATAATTTTTTCTTCAAAATCCTGAAAATTTATCTCATAATGACCATTCTTTAATTCAAGCGGACTGTTCACTACTTTACGGTCAAGATTTTTTATCATATTAAAAAATGGATAATAAACCGGCTTTTGGACAAGCACGCTTTCACCCTCTTTTGTAAACGCTCTGATTGCGACCGCAAGAGCAAAACATACACCAGGCGTGTTCACAACCCATTCATCCTGAATCTCGTAGCTGTGCCGCTCCCGGAACCATTTTTTCAGCGCGGCGTAATAACGCGAGTCCGGGCGGCTGTAACCAAAAATCCCATGAGCCGCCTTTTCCGCAACCGCGTTCTGAACGCACGGAGCTGTAGGAAAATCCATGTCGGCAACCCAAAGACTTATGGCATCTTTTGGCTTGTTCCTCGCTTCCGCCAAATCATATTTTATTGCGTTTGTGCCAGTCCGGTCTGTAATCTTATCAAAATCCATTTTTTTCTCCTGCAGTTGCACTCAGTTCCTTCGTGCCGCGCTTTTCAGGGTTTCATTCTTGCTTACGCAAGAACGCTCCGCGCCCTTACAATCGCTAACTGATCCTGAATTTAGAGTTTTATTAATTTAGTAAAAAATTGAATCAGCTACCAGAAAAAGCGCGTCAATTCGGGTAGATAGCGAAGCTATCGTACGGAGCATAATAAGGTATCGGACTGCGCAATTTTCTGCAAAAATTGCTTGCCATCGCTCCGAATGACTCGGTTGCCGCTTCCTTTTTCTTCCCGCTTATTCAATTTATTTCTTCAGAAAAAAATTCAACATTCAGACTAACTTAAAAAAGCCTGATTCAAATCGTAAATCAAATCGTCAGCATTTTCAATTCCAACAGAAAGCCGCAGGGTTGCCGGTGTAATTCCGTTTTTCAGCCTAAGTTCTTCCGGCACATCAGCATGCGTCTGCGTTGTGGGATATGTAATCAAGGTTTCAACGCCACCAAGGCTTTCTGCATATTTTATAAGCCTTACTGAGCCAAGAATTTTTTTTGCCATAGCCTCATTTTCAACATTGAAAGTTACCATTGAGCCAAAACCTTTTGCCTGTTTTTTCATGATTTTGTAGCCCGAATGTTCAGGAAGCCCCGGATAAATCACCTTTGTCACTTTTTTCTGCGTCTTTAGCCACTCAACAATCCGGAACGCGTTTTTTTGGGAAGCCTCCATCCTTAGCGACAGAGTTTTTATTCCGCGCAGAACAAGCCAGCAGTCAAACGGCGCAAGTCCTGCACCTGTGGTTTTTATCAAAAACCTTAGTTTCTCCTGAATGTCCGTGCGGTTTGTAACAATGAATCCGGCAAGAGTATCGTTGTGGCCAGCAAGAAATTTTGTTCCGCTATGGATTACAATATCCGCGCCCAAAGCCAATGGATTCTGAAAATACGGAGAAAGAAAAGTATTGTCAACAATAAGAAGAATCTTATGTCTTCTAGTTATCTCAGCAAGTTTTGCGATGTCTGAAACATTCATCATTGGATTTGTTGGAGTTTCAACATAAATAGCCTTTGTTTCAGGTTGAAGCAATGATTCAATGTCATCCTGACTACAGTTTGCGCGGGTAAATTTTATGCCATTTTTTGCAGAAACATGATCAAAAAGACGAATCGAGCCGCCGTACAAATCTGAATCAATCACAAGATGATCGCCCGGCTTAAAAATCTCAAACAGAAGCGCAATTGCCGCCATTCCGCTTGAAAGAGCGAATGCGTCCAGACCACCTTCAAGCTGCGCCACAATTTTTTCCAGCTGGGCACGCGTAGGATTCTGCAGGCGCGAATAGTCATATCCAGTGCTTTTTCCAACTGCTGGATGCGCATACGTTGCAGTCTGATAAATCGGAAAACTAACCGCGCCGTAATGCAAAGTTTTACACGAAGAGTCTCCGCTGTTTTCTGTTTCTTCCTCAAGATGAAGACATTTTGTCTCAAAACTGATTTCCATTGTTGCCTCCAAACATCTTGTTTTTATTGTAATTTTTTTTCTAAAGAGATAAATTGAATAAGCGGGAAGAAAAAGAAAGCGGCAACAGAGCCATTCTGAGCGATAGCTTAGTCTGATACTTTGTACGCTCAGCATGGCGAATTGACACGCTTTTTATGGTAGCTTATTCAATTTCTTTCACAAAAAATAAAAAAACTCAGAATCAACCCTTTTTATTTGATTTCAGTAAATTCCTTGGTTGCCGGGTCGTATGTGTAGCCTTCCGGAATTCCTTTCAAGTCCACGTAGCCGCGTTTTATGAACGCTTCAACATCGGTTGTCGGTTTTAATACGCCCAAATCTTTTAACTCGTGGACAGCATTAACGAAAGTCTGCTTGCCTTTTTCATACGAGGAAGTGTAGTTCAGTGTTTTTAGGATTTTCACGTTTCCTTCAACTGTTCCAGATGTAAAATTGTTTTCAAGCTGGATTCTTGCCGCTTCTTCAGGAACTGCCTGAACATAAGCCGAAGCCTTCTGGATTACGCGGATAAACGCTTTTACGCCCTCTGGATTTTTTTCAAGAAAATCTTCTGTAACAAAAATCTGGCAGCAGTATTCGTCCTTGAATTTTTCATCTGTTCCTGTGTCAAGAATCTGTTTGAAGCCGAATTCGTTTGCCACTTTTGAAGCCATCGGCTCGTGGAGCGCAATCGCGTCAACCTGCTCATTTTTTAGCGCAAGACCGAGCGCGCTCATCTCGTAAGTTGTAAATTCAACCTCTGAATCTGCAAGAGAAACTTTTATGCCATAGTCGCCGAGTTTTCTTTTTAAGTTGATTACAGAAGAATCTGTAAGATTAAGAACGCCGACTTTCTTTCCGCGCAAGTCCGCAGGGCTGTTGATTCCTGAATCCTGGCGGACAAAATATCTTGTGCATCCTGTGTGAACGCCTGTGGCAAATACGATTGGAAGCCCGTTCTCCATTGCCTGAAGATTGGATGCGATAAGCTCAAATCCGCCGTGAACTTTTCCAGCTCCTACAAGTTCCGCTGTTGTTCCGCTGAATCCTGACTGATGAAGAGTTTCAACTTTTTGCCCGATTGCCGCAAATTCCTTTTCAAAAAGTCCGTTCAAGACCGCAATATGAATCGGAATCGCACAAAGGCTTCCTGTTCTGTAGCCGATTACTGTTACCGGCGCTTCTTTTTTGCACGAGGCAAGCCCGAACACGACCGAAACTGCCACCAAAACTGCTGATATAATAGAAGTAATTTTTTTCATTTTTTGTATCCTCCTTTTTATTTATAATGTAAATTCAAGCTCAGGAAGTTTTCCTGCGTAGTTCAATATTTCAAGAATCTGGTTTCTGTAGTTCACAAAAACGTCCTGTTTTCTTACGCGCGGCTGGCTAAGCTCAATCTTTATGATTTTTTGGACTTTTGCCGGGCGCGCCGTCATAACAACAACATAGTCGCTCATGTAGACCGCCTCATCCACGTCGTGCGTCACCATAATCATTGTCATGTTGTGCTCTTTTTTTATGCGCAAGATTTCGTCCTGCATTGTCATTCTTGTGAATGCATCCAAAGCTCCGAGCGGCTCGTCCAGAAGAAGGATTTTTGGATGCCCGACAAGAGCGCGCGCAAGGCTTGCCCTTTGGTTCATTCCGCCTGAAATCTGGTGCGGAAAAGAATTCTCAAAGCCTTTTAAGCCCACAAGATTTATAAATTCGTCCACAGAACTTTTGTTTGCCTTGAAAATCTTCCGTGCCTTTAATCCAAAACTGATATTCTCGCGGATTGTAAGCCACGGAAAAAGATTCGCCTGCTGAAACGCAAATCCCCTGTCGCTTCCGGGTTTTGAAACAGTTTTTCCGTCAACAAGGATTTTTCCTTCTGTAAGAGTTTCCAAGCCTGCAATGCAGCGGAGCAAAGTTGTTTTTCCGCAGCCGGAAGGCCCGATTAAAGTCACAAAGCTTCCTGCCGGGATTTCAAAATCAACGCCTGAAAGGGCGGTTACAGATTCTTTTGCAGAACTAAAAACTTTTGATGCGCTCTGAATTTTTACTTCGCCTTCCATAAAATCTCCTTTTGAAGCCTTACTTTACAAGTCCTTTCTGCCATCTTAACGTCCTGTCTTTTACAAGAAACAAGATTTTTAGAATCACCGAGCAGAAAACGGCAATCAGGATAAGGCCTGCATAAACGCCTTTGAATTCCGCAAGCTCTTTTTCCATGTTGATGAACCAGCCGATTCCTGCCTTTGCCCCGAACATTTCTGCCGTCATGAGCGCGATGAACGAAGAACAGATTCCAAAGAAAAGCCCCTGAAAAATGTTCGGAAGAGCCGCCGGAATCGCAATCCTGAAAATCTGGTAGAATCTGCCGGCTCCCAAAGTTTTTCCGACTTCAAAATACGCGTTCGGAACGTTCTGGATTCCTGAGCTTGTCAAAAGCAGAACCGGAAACCACACCGAAAGTGCGACTATAAAAACGCTTGCCCAGAAAGTGCCCGGAAAAACCACCAGCGCAATCGGAATCCATGCGGTCGCAGGAATCGGTCCGATGATTTTGATGAACGGATTCACCCAATAATTGAACCGCCTTGAAAAACCAAGCCCAACTCCTGTAAGAAAACCCACAAGCACACCAAAAAAAATCCCGGTAAACAGAAGTTTTACAGAATGAAAGACACATTTTACCATTAATGCGCGCGATTCCACAAAGACAGACAGAATATTGTCAAAACTTGGAAAAAGCATTACAGGAAGTACCACAGTTTTTGCCGTCAAAATATTTAGGACTGAAAGAAGCACAAAACTTACAGCGATTACAGGCCCGTTTTTTTCCAGAAATAATTTAGTTTTTTTCCAGAAGAATGATGAAACAAGAGCCGCCAGCGCAAGAACTGCAAAAATTATAAGCAGATTTGCATAATAATGATGCAGAGCCGCAGGATGGCGGCGGTTGTCTTTTATAAGCAGCTGCAAAGCCAATGCAAAAATTGCTCCGGCAAGCGGCAGAAATTTTTTTATTGAATTTTTCATAATCCTTTCCTCCATGGGTTAGGGATTGGAGTGGTACCGCAGGCAAACCGCAAGGCGGTTCGAAGCGAAAGCGTAGCCACGGAAAGCCCGGCGGCAATTTGCATGCAAATTGCCGCAACCCCCGGCTATTTGTACATATTTGTGGAAAGATATTTGAACGCGTTGTCCGCAAGAATCACCACAATATTTTTTCCAGCCGCCTCTGGACGTTTTGCAATTTGGGTCGCCGTCCAAAGAGCAGCTCCAGCCGACTGGCCCACAAAAAATCCTTCCTGGCTGACGAGCTTGCGCCCGGTTTCGTAAGCGTCCTCGGCAACAACGTCAAAACATTCGTCGTATTTTGTGTTGAAGCTCTTGAAAAGCGGTGGATAATTTTCGTCCGGCACACCGTCAAAGTTCAGAACTCCGTCAATCGTGTTGCGTTCCGGGAAAGCTGGGTTCTTTTTTGACTGTTCCGCCGGCTGCGCGCCGATAATCTTTACATCCGGGTTTTTCTCGCGGAAATATTTTGCAAGGCCAGAAAGAGTTCCGCCAGTTCCTACAAGCTGCACAACATAGTCAACTTTTCCGCCTGTTGCCTCCCAGATTTCAGGGCCGGTTGTCTTTACGTGCGCAAGTGAATTGTTCACATCAGCGGCCTGGTTCAGATAATACCAGCCGTTTTTCTTTGCAAAGTCCTTAAAGACGCGGTCAAGCCCAGCCATTGAAAGTCCGTTTTTAAGAAGCTCAGGGAAGCCCGGCACATCAGCAACCTGAAGAAGAGTTGCGCCAAGTGCCTTTAGAATCTGAGTGCGTTCGGCAGAAACTCCAGGCTGAATCACAATCACAAGCTTGTAGCCCTTAGCGTTCGCAAAAGTCGCCTCGCCAATTCCTGTGTTTCCGCTTGTGTAATCAAGAAGCGTCATTCCTGGCTTTATGTCGCCGCGTTTTTCCGCCTCTTCTATGATGTTCAGAGCCGCACGGTCTTTTACGCTTCCAGACGGATTGAAATATTCAAATTTTCCCAGAATGTTGCCTTTCGCGCCAACAAGTTTTTCGTAACGGTGAAGGCGCACCAGCGGAGTATCGCCAACAAGTTCTGTGATTGAATCATAAAGTTTTGCCATTTTCCTATCGTCTCCTATTTAAAGAAATCGTATTCCACGGTTTCAATCAATTTTTCGCCGTTCTGTACTGCCGCAAGCGAAAGCAGCGTCCATGCGTTTCCGGCTGTTCCGATGTAGAGTCCTGTGTAGCTGTGAACATCCGTCGGGATTGTGCGCCACCAAGCTCCGCTCCATCTTCTTGCGTTCTTCTGATGGTAAATATCGCCGTCTGCGTCTTCCACAAATGACTGTCCCACAACGGTTTTTGCAGTGCGCTCCGCATATTCAAGAAATTCTTTGTCGCCGGTAAGTTTGTAGACTGAAACAAAATGCTCCAGAAGCCCCGGAGTTCCGCAGCACAAAGCCTGGCTCTGCCAGTATCCGCGGCTAAAGTTTTCAGGCGCGCCCGCCTTTATGATTCCGCGGCTAAGCTTTAAAATCCAGTCGAAATATTCTTTTTCGCCTGTGATGTCGTAAAGCGCGTGGAACAAAAGCGAAGTTCCTGCAGGCCCGTGGCACTGGCTAAGATAATAAAATTCAGTCGAAGGGCCTCTCTCCAAACTGTCAAGATAAGGCACAAGAACCGCATTTTCGTCACCGACCGCAATTCCCTGAATATACTTTGCAGCCTCTTTTGCAGCGTTCAGGAATTTTTCATCTTTTGTAAGATTGTAGATAAGTGTAAAGACAAACCCTACGCCACTTGTTCCGTGCGCAAGATTTACCCAGAAAACGTCCTTTGGAAAATCGATTATTGTAAGGTCAACAACATTCCAGTAAGTTCCGCCGTTTGGAGCCGGCTTTCCTTTTGTAAGAAGATAGTTTCCGAATTTTCTTGCCGCGTCCACATATTTTTCGTCCTTTGAGGCACGGTAAAGCTCCGCAAAATACGGAATGTAGCTTCCGTCTCCGCAGTAGTCCAGCTGCTCGCTCCAGTAGATTCCGTCATCTTTAGTCTTTGCCACAGAAATCACATCGTCCGCAACCTTTTTTGAAAATTCAAGGTAATTTTTGTCCTTTGTGACTTCGTAAAGCTTCAATGTAAGATAAGCCTGGCCTGTAGGTCCATTGTTGAATCCTGCAATCCAGCCCGGCATATTCTTTACGTGAACCAACTTGTCGTCTGTTGTTCCGTGGCTAAGCGCGTTCTCATAAAAAGCCTTGCCCTCGTAAGTGCTGATGATTTCCTTTGCGGCAGATTCCGCCTCTTTTAGATATTCAGGATTTTTTGTAACCTGATACAAACGAAGATAAAAAAGACCTACACCAGCCGAACCGCCATAAAGCGATTTTGGAGTAAGCATCGGGTAGTCGTCAAAATTTTCCTTTGAATCAGGGCTTTGAAGCCACAGTTTTCCAGTCTTGCCGGTTTTTCCTGTAGTCTTGATCCAGTTTGCAGTCTGCTCAGCAAATTTTACATAATCCTGCGGTGTATATTTTTTGAAAAGAATATTTTCTGACATAAAAAGCTCCTTGTGTTTTTTTTCCTGTGACGTTTTGCGCGGTGATTGAGCCTGCCGAACTCATGGTCAACACCTAAACAAATCAATACGCCTTTTTACAGGTAAGTTTTTTTTGAGAATTTGAATTTTGATTTAACTGATTTTGCCGAAACTAGGAAATTTTCAGCCTAAGCGAAAAGACAACAGCAGCACATGACTCCGTTTCTAAAGTTTTCGCGAATTAATTTTTCAAAATAAGTTTTCATCATATCCTCCTGTTTACATATTTTCCTACTGATTTAGTAGTTTATAATCATATTCTTGCACATTTTACCCACTAAATCAATAGGTTTTAGAAAGATTTTTAAGAAAATTAAACACATTTTATCTCAATAAACAAGACTATCGCATACCCTGTAAACTAGCCTATTGCATACCCTGTAAACTAGCCTATTGCATACCCTGTAAAACAGCCTATCGCGCATTGTTAAATTAAACTGTTTTACCACACAAAATCCGTCAGAGAAGGCACAAGAAATTTATATATTATATATAAAAAAATCGTCTATTGATTAATCAGAGTGACAGTCTATAAACAACTTTACCGATGGAAAACTGAAAGCCACATTCCGCGAACGATTGAAACTAGGAAAAGCTATTTTATAGCCGTCCAGACATCCTCCACGGAACAACGACGCTAAAAAATCCTGTCATAGGAATCAGCAGCATTGCCGTAACAACAGAAGAACAGTGTGATAGATTTTTCCCTTCTTTTGGACAAGACTGAAAGGAAGGGGATTTGTTATGTAATAAAACTAACTTTTGAAATTTTCTTGCAATTTATCATCAAGATGATTATTGTCATAAATCTTGCGAAATTCATTTGCATTTAAAATTTTCTGTTCAAGCGTGCAAGGAACAAAATTATTTATTTTATCTGCAAAATCTTCTGCGGAAATCGCAAGATTTGTAAGTCCTTCAATTTCTGGAATTCCTTCAAAAGCGACATCTGTTCCTATTACTGGAGTTCCAGTCGTAAAACTGTCCAAAACTTTCACTTTTACGCCGGCACCAGTAAACAACGGAACAATCACGGCACTGCTTTGAACTATACGTGTGTAACTGTCTTGTACAAATCCAAGATAATTTATCTTATTTGGTTTTAGATACATTTCTTGAGATTCCTTGTTAAGCCCACCTCCCATTACAAAAATGGAATCTTTTATACTGTCATTTAACAACGGAAAAACATTTTTTATAAACCATATAAGCCCATCAAGATTTTCTTTCCTAGACCAAAGTCCAAAAAACAAAAATGACTTTTTATTTTCAATTGCATTTGGAAAAGAAAAATCGTGCAGATATTCATTTGTATATTCAGCTTTTATTCCATATTCTTGCAAAACAATTTCTGAATCTTTTTTTGACGGAACAAAAACACATTTTGCACTTTTTAAGATTTTCCGTTCTGCTCTTTTTATCCAAGAAAGGAAAAATTTTCCACGTCGCGAAAATTTCTGTGCCATAATATCATGGCAACGAACAATTTTACGTGGATGATTTATATAAAGGCTGTAAAGTGCAACCTGTGTAAAATCAAAATATAAAACATCATATTTTGGCGCAATTTCTTTTAAATAATTAAGAATATACGGATTAAACCTTTTTGTAAAAAGAGGAAAAACAAAAGGATGAAAAAAAATATTTTTTGCTGACGGATGAAATTCTTTTATTCTTTGAACCTTATCAAAAGAGGCACACTCATGTTCTGGATATGAAAAATAAACCACATCCACAGAAAATCGGCTTGACAAATGTTCGATGCAATTTTTGCTAAAAGCCTGCCCGCCACTTCTGCTGTTCGGCGGAAAAGCGGTGATATAGAGAAAGGTCATGATTTAACCTTACTTTCTTCTTTATTTTTGAAGCTTCCGTAATATGAACGTAAGCCATCTATATGTTCCAAAAGGTTTTCATTTATGTGCATTCCAAGCGAATCAAGAATAAAATCAATACCCTCTGTTCTTGCAAGTTTTGCTGCAGGAACAAAATCACTATCACCAGAAATCAAAACAATTTGGTCAACAAGTTTTTTATATGCAAAAGTCGCAATATCAAGACCTATTTTCATATCAACGCCTTTCTGCCGCATATTAAGCACTAAATCTTTTTCTGTAAGCTCTTCAACAGATAATGTTCTTCGGCATATCTTTTTTACAGTATCCGCAGAAAAAACATAGTTCATTTCATCATCTGCGAAAAATCCCATTCGTAATGCAACCTTTCTCCGTTGTTTCAATGAAGACAAAAATGAATTCATCCAGTTACAAGAAGAAGTTTTCGCAAAATCAAAATTTTTTTGGGCAATAGGATTATAAATTGTCTTTTTTACAGGCTCACAGTCATAATAAAAAATTCTATACAATTCTGAATAATCATAAATTCTCTTGTTTTCAACTTTTCTATAACTGTCCCTATCTTTTAAATGAAAATGACAGTATTTTATAAGTTCATCTGCTCTTTCCTCAGGTGTTTTTTCTCCCCAAAGATGATTTGCAACTTTTCTGTAAAAACCACCGTCAACAAGAATCGCTGTTTTTTTCATATTTCTCTCCCATAAAAAAAGACCGTGTAATCTGGAGTATTCCCCTATCGTGGGAGCTCTGTTCATTACCGGTCTGTTCAACCATAGGACAAATTCCTATGCACTCTCAATATAGCATACAGACCTAGTTTTTGTCAATAAAAATATTATCTTCTATAAACTTTCCAAAATATGTAATTTTCCCTCTTGTTTGTTTTCTCCATTTTATTTTATATGAAAGTTTAAATGCTAAAGTTTCACCAAAAAGCATTTTTTGAGCTTCATTTGCATCAAATTTTTTGTTCATAGAATGAAAAAGCCAACCAAAATCAATATTATTGACAGGAATGGAATCTATATCATTTCTTACTTCTTTAAATTCTGTGTATGCAATATAGATAAAATAATCGATTAAAAGGTAATCTATAAAAACAGAATTATTTTTTTCATATTCAAGTAAAATGTCCCGTAAAAAACAAAACAGCAGATGATTATTTCTATTTGCTCCCAAAAATGAACTAGTCCATCGGCATCTTGAAATACATACATTTTTTCTATCTTTTGGTTCCAGTTGTTTTGCAGCAGAAAATAAATTATATTCAAAATAAGATTCTGGAAGTTTTTTGGTTATAAAAAATGTAGAATCAATCCACATTCCGCCGTAAGTAGATAAAAGCATAAATCTTAAAATATCAGAAAAATGAGTTCTAGAAAGACTTCCGCTTGCTACTTTTTCAAAAATTTGTTCTGGAATATCTACAAAATCAGAAATATTCTTTTCTGTTACAACAATTACTTTATGCCCATTAGAATTAATCCTTATACTTGCAATGCATTTTTTTACAAGTATAGGAGCATTTTCTTCCCCCTGAAGCCAGCAAACCCAAATTGGAAGTTTTTCAAATTTAAATTTTTGTTCAACGGACATTGGCTTTTTGTAATTTTCTATAAATTCATAATAATTTTTATAAATCCATTTTAAGACAATTTTATCTTTGAATTTAAATAAAAAAACTGAAATTGGCATAATTCTTAATTTATTAAATGCCTTAGCCCAAAATGCCATCGTATCGGTTATTTTCCGTAATGCTCTTGCAGTCATCTTTTATCCTCTTTTATAAAATAATGTTCTTCAGCATTGATATTCTTTCTTTCAATGAAAATCTAAAATCAAACATCCTAAAGATTGAATAAACAAAAAATAAAATCCGAATAAATGAATACGAAAATTTCGTGTAATACTTTCTAGAATAAATAAAAAGACTGTGTTCAAAAAACTCAATTTTTTTGCTTTTTATTTTTGTACTTTTAGATTCAAGATGAGCTATTCTTGGAGTATCGACAATATCACAATAAATACCTCTCATAGCTGCTCTTCTACACAAATCTTCATCTTCAAAAAACATAAAGAAATTTTCATCAAAACCTGAAAGTGCAAAAAAATTATTTGCAGAAACAAATAAATCAGCTCCAATAATAAACTGAATATCATCATTATTAATTTTATTATTAGAATCGTTTATTTCTTTTTTCTTTAACAGATGTATTTTGGTCAAAATAGGATAAGTTTGTATCACGGTTCTAAAAATTGCTTTAAAAAAAGGAGAAAATCGTTCATAACTATGGACAGGTGTTCCTATCTCATTTACAAGAATACAACCCAAAATTTTATTTTTTTCACCTACCGCCCTATCAAAAAATTCTTTTACTGCATTATTCAGCAAAATCGTATCGCTGTTCAAAAAAAGCAGATATTTTCCTTTTGCAATCTTTGCTGCTATATTGTTCGCTTTTCCAAATCCAAGATTGGCGTTATTTTCAATTAAAACAACTTGCGGAAAATCTGATTTTATCATTTCAATAGAGCCATCAGTGCTTCCATTGTCAGATACAATCACTTCAAAATCAATGTTCTTTGTCTTTTCAAATATTGAAGCAAGACAATTTTTAGTAAGTTCTTTTGTATTGTAATTTACAATAATTACTGAAACGTTCATAAATATTCCTCAATGTTCTTTGTGCAAGCACAGAAATAAACCATGAAACAAGAAAAAATTGCAGAGTCGTAATAATATCCAACACCTGCAATGAAAACAGCCATTGCAATAGCTTTGTTAGTCCTTGAAATTTTTATTTTGAAAATATAGAAAAACAAAGCAAGATATACAAAAAGACCAAAAATTCCGCGACCTATTAAAATTGCAAACCAGTCTGTTTCTACAGTCCAATAAAAAAGTTTTTCTTCATCACCATCAGCTTTTCTTTGAACATCTGTTTTTATAAGTGAGTCAACCGGGCTAAAAAGGTATCTTGCACCTGAATAAAACGGAGCTCCACCAAATATTGCAAGAAAAGGATTGTTGTCTTCTGCCCAAACTTCCGGAATCTTTGTTATATACTCAACACGTCGCCATCCTTGACTATCTCTACTGAATCCCCTGTTAAAATCCATTGCATCCAATGCTTTTGGCAAAAAAGAAAAAAATGGAACACAAAGTAAGAGAGCAAACGGCAAAGCAAAAAAATCTTTCTTAAAAATTCTTTTTAATCTTGGTAAAATCCAGTAACAAAATCCCGCCACAAAACCAACTTCGCCTGCTCTTGAATATGAAAAATATAGCAAAACCAAAATCCAAAGCTTTGTCCAAACTTTCTTAAAAAGAAAAAATCCAATAGCACAAAACATACCAAGAACATAAGGATCCCAAATCAAGCCTGTAATTCTGGAAACTTCAACTTCTGCCAAATCTATAGAATCATAAATCCCTAAATAAAATCCTAGATAAAAGAAAATGTTTATTCCATAAAGTTTTATGATTATCAGTTGAACTGTTGCAAAAATATAATTTATTACAAGAACTATTTTGAAACCCTTTATAAATGATTTTATTTCATTGTATGTAGGCATTTTCAAAAATATAAAGCACATTAAAAACTGACTAGTTAAGGCAACTAAATTTCTTGCAAAAAATTCTATAGAAAAACAAAGTGAAAATGTAAGAGAAAGACAAAGTGCTAAAAGTTTAAATCTGAATGGCCAAATCGTGAGAGTTGCTTTATCTCTTATACAAAGCCAAAAAGCTCTTAGTGCAAGAAAAGCCATACATAAATTATAAAGCATTCCAAGAGGTTTAAAAACATTTCTAAAAATCAATAATCCTGTCATTAAACCTATGTAAAAGAAAGAGAATTCTGTTAGTTTTTTCTCAAATGAAAAATCCGGTATTTTTATAATTTTTTTTATAGAACAATCATTCATTCTTACATTCCATCCATCATTTTTTAGTTTTCAATTTACTTTTTAAAATCCCAATTTTTTTCTCTTCATAAAGAATAAATAAACCAATAGACAGAAGTGCCAGAGAAACTCGAACTACAAAAATATTCAAGAAAAAGACAGAAACTGCCGTAGCTGCAAAAATAAAAAATGAAGTCAATATCAGCATTTTTTTACTGTAAACATTTTCACTAAATATTTTCTTAGCAAGAAAGCAATGAAAAATGAAGTATAAAAAGTATGTCGCAAGAGTTGTGTAAGCGGCAGTAATATATCCTAGTTTTTTGATAAATATATAGTTTAGAACTATATTTAAAATTGCAGCGGCCATAGTTCCTGCCATAATAAACTTTGTCTTTTCAAAATAATATTCAATTTCAGCAGGAAAATTATAGAGAAATGCAAAAAATCCACCTGCAACCAAAGGTATTACACAATAAACAGAATCTTTATAAGCACTAGTGCCAAGAATTTTTAAAAGTTCTGGGCTCAGCAGCATGATAGTAGCCATAAAAAGAGCCATAAGGACAATAACTATAGAAGATTTTTCTTTTATAGTTGCATAGTCATTTTCATGCATTTTTTTATAAAACCATGGCTCCCATGCAGAATCAACAGAAGCGCCTGTTATCTGAACAATCGAAAAAATTGTATATCCAAAACTGTAAATTCCAGATTCAGTCTCTCCAACCATCTTTGTAATCATAATTCTGTCAAACTGACTTAAAATTACCTGCGATATGCCGTGAGGAATCAGCGGAAGACTGAATTTCAATGCAAAATTCCAATATGCCCTGTTTATACTTGGTTTTGCTTTCTTAAAAAAATAGAAAAAAACATAAATTGAAATAACTGCAAGAGGAATAAATGTCCCTAAAACTCTTCCAATATATCTTGATGACGGAAAAACAAAATGAATCAACAGGACTGATAAAACAACATTACCTATTGCATTCAATGCGGAAACAATCAGATAAGGCCTGTATTCAAAATTAAGGCTTATATATGAATTATAAAAAATCAAAACAGAAGAAGCTAAGCAATGAAATATCAATATATTAATAATCCATATAGAATAACCTGTAAATATTTTAATGACTGGATATAAAATATTTACGAGCAAAAGCCATATAACGAAATTTATGCAGATTAAAAGCAGACAAGAAGATGAAAAAGAAGAAAAACTTTCCTGATATTTATATTTTCCATTTTTTAAGCAAGTATGAACTGCAAGACAAATAAAGAGATAAAAAATACTTTCGTATGCAAGATATGTATTGAAAATGCCGTAATCGCTAGGAGACAAAACTCTTGCAAAAATTGGAATCGTTAAAAACGAAATTCCTTTTACAAGATAGTTTCCAACTGTATATCCGATTCCAGCTTTTAATGCTTTACTTGTCGCCATAAGCCCACCAATCTTTATTTTCAACACAGTCAGACTGAATGCCGGAACATCCAAGTTCTTTTAAGGAACCGAAATCTTCTACAGAATTTGCAATTTCTCCATAAGCTATTACTGCGATACCAGCCTTGCTGTATTTTTCTGTGATATTTTTTGTTATATAAGAAGAATAAACAGCAACAGTTTTTATGCTTTTCTTATTGCAAAAATCAATAATTTCATCTCTTTGCGAGTCTGTTAAATCTTTTCCGTTGTTAAACAAGCTTTCTGTGAAAAGATAATTTTTAAAATGGTGAAGAGAATTTATTTTTTCATAATCAGAGAAACTGTAAATTTCGATTATAAACCTGTCTGAAAGAGCATATCCATATTTATAAAAATTCTCTTGAATCAGATTTATTGCAAGTTCCGGAGATTTTCCGCCAAAATCTATATCAATATAAATATCAGGAAATCTTAGCATTAAATCTATAGCTTCCTGCAAGGAAAGAACGCGGAAAGAGTCATAAATAAGTGCGCTTTTAAATTCACTATAATTCATCGCCCCCCCCCTCATAATTTAAATTCGTCATTTTACAGAAAAGATTCCAATCATGACACAAGACAGGAATTTCATCTTTTGTATAATCTACATCGCATTCAAAAATTCTTATGCCTTTTTTGTAACTCTGCACAAAAGCCTCTCTGCAATTTGTATATGAATAGCAGTTTCCATCTGTATCATAAACACAGCCAAAAGCATGGGCTGTTACAGGATTTTTTTCATACCATAAAGAATCAAATGAAGATGATTCATTTGTGCAACTTGAGAACAATAGAGAAAAAATTATTGCAGAAGCAAAGCTAAAAATCATTTTTTGTACACTTTGTAAAAATGATGCATAAGTCTGTCTTTCTCAGGAGGAAGTTCCATATAGCTTCCAAACAATGCCGTCAGAATTTTGTCATATTCAGCAGGAATATTTACATCTATTCCTTCAAACTTTACACGTTTACATTTATCAAAATACTCACGTGGCAAATTTCCAGTTATATATTCATCTGCCCATAATGGACAGTTTACATATTTAGACTTTTCAAAATTCTTAGATTTTGCAAGTTTTTCCAGCAGAGACTGAGTAAAAGGCTTTTTATGCATATTAAGCAGTTTCTTTAAAAGCTTTATAACTGAATTTTTAACAATCCTTCCTTTAGGAAAATAAAAAGCGTATTTTGCATAAAAAAACTTTCTTAAGAAAAAACAAACTGTCCCATGAACATCCGCAAAAAGCTTGCTGTTGCCCATTCCGTCAAAAGGATAAACATCCACAAAAATTCCAACTTCATGCTGTACCCCCTGTAAAAATTCAAGATGATACCTTTTGTCGCTTACTCTTGAAATAAGGTATGGAACAGAAGAATCCGTATCATTACTTACAATGTTATAGCAACCAGTATTATTGTTCTTAAAATACTCAAGAAATTTCTCATAGTCATTTCTTGGCATTACAATGTCAATATCATCGTCCCAAGGAATCATTCCATGATGTCTGATTGCTCCTATAAGAGAACCATAATAAACAAAATATCTTATATTCTGTTCCAAACAAATTTTGTCTATAAATGAAAGTTCCTGCTTTAAAACATCGATATATTCTTCTCTCAAAACTTCCTGCATATTTATTTCCTTACATCCACATCATTCGGAAAATGATTGTCCGCAGTTTTCTTAAGCTCGCTGTAACGCTCGTAGACACGTTCTTTCAGGCTGCTTGAACTTATTCCTGCTCCGTATGGGAAATACACAACATCCACGCCCTGCTCTTTTAAATAGTCATATTTGCCTGCCCAGTCATCGCCCACAACGAAAACATCAAAGTTAAGTTTTTTTACTTTATCCGCATGGTTCAGCGAACGCTGAGGAATCACAATGTCCGGATATTTCAGAGCCTTGACAAGAGCAATCCTCTCCTCAAACGGAATAATAGGCTGGGATTTATACGAAGCTACAAGCTCATCCGTATTAACGCCCACAATCAGAATCTCACCCAATGAGCGTGCATACTCAATCATCTTTATGTGGTTCGCATGGAGCATATCGAAAGTTCCACTTGTATACACAACAGTTTTTCCAGCTATCATTTTGCATTCTCCTCTTTTCCGCCTTACAATAGATTACGTTTCTGCAAATCCACAAACGCATCTATTAAATTATCAATCTGTTCTTCCGAGACCGCACCTATATGACCGACACGGAATACTTTTTCTGCATATTCGCCGCCGTTCGGACAAATCCAGATTCCGTACTCATCTTTCAGGATTTCAAAAATTTCATGTGCATTAACCGATGGATTTTCAGGACGCAATGCGGTTACACAATTTGAGGCATTTTCCCCAGCAACAAATATCTCAAATGGAAAATGTTTTATTTTTCTTCTGAAATATTCAGCTCTTTTTCTCATAATTTCATTCTGCACTTTTATTCCGCCGGATTTTTCAATTCGCTTGAGCCTGTCATTCAGCATAATCAAGGTTGCGACAGCCGGAGTAAAAGGAGTCTGTCCGCGCTCGCCATTTTTTAAATAAAGCGGATAGTTGAAATACAGATTTTTGACATTGATTTTTTGAGCGCGGGCTACAGCTTTTTCATCCATAATGGTGAACGACATTGACGGAGGAAGCGAAAGAGCTTTCTGGCTTCCTGTAATCGCGGCGTTCACGTGCATTTTTCTCATTGAAAACTCGTCTGCCATGAATCCGCTTACCGCATCAACAAAAAGAAAGATTCCATTTCTCTTGCAGAAATTCCCGATAAGATTCATGTCAAAAAGAACGCCACTGGAAGTCTCGCAAAGCTGGACAAGAAAACCTGTATATTCCTGATTTTCATACCGAGAGAGAATTTCAGAAGTCAGAGGCTTTCCAAAATCAAGCTTTATTTCTGTAAACGGAATCCCATGAATCTGGCAAAGCTCAACAAGACGAGAGCCGAAACTTCCGCCGTTCACGACAAGAACCTTGTCAGAAGCATCAAAGAAATTCATAATTCCGCCTTCCATCGACGCAGTTCCGCTTCCTGTCATAAACACAACACGTGAATTTTCAGGAGCATCAAAGAACTTGCAGAGCAGATTTTCATTTTCTTTCATAAGAGCAGAAAATTCTTCCGTTCGGAAATACGGAATCTGGTTGTTTCCAAGAGACAAAGTCTCCTCATCCATCTGAACCGGACCAACGGTGAAGTTTAACATTTGATTAGATCTTATAACTTCTTTTTTCATCATATTTTTTATTTGAATCATTTTCTATCTTTTTTTCTTCATAACCAATAACACAATTTTCTAGATTGTTATAATTCGCACTAATAGGAATATAATCATACCATCCCATAAAAAAAGAACAAAAATTATATATCCATGACCACTTACTAAAATGTATTGCATCTTCTATAATTTTATTAAACAAAATAATGCAATCACTAAATCGGTTTTCTATTATCATTAATTGCTCTTCTGCAATAAATTTTTTAAAAGATTTATTTTCCTTTAATCTTTCATAAATTAGTATTAATAATATGATATGATTATAAAAAACCTCAGGATCTCCACTTACACGATTATGTTTTATGTCATTTATAAGAGAAAATAGCCCTACATTTATGTTTTCCAATACTCCAGAAATATTCCACCTGGATAATTCAGAATCCTTTATATCACCATTTTGAAATTCAATTCCTGCATAACAAAATAAAATTTTATTAGTAATTATAGAATTTATTTTATAGTTTAAATAGTTTAGTTCTTCTTCAAAATTTCCAGCTTTACAAATTAGTGAATCTAAAGATAAATTCATAGCATTTAAATTTTTAAGAAATTTTTCATCAAGTTTTATTTGCTTAGAAAATTTTCCATTCTCATTTCTGCAAAGAATTACAGTATCAAATCTGTCTTTTTTCATATTTTCATCTCCTCCACACATTCCAATAATCCATCTCCGACCATAAAACTTTCCCTGCAGCCAGCTTGTTTCCCGGCTTCAACGTCATTCTCGCTGTCGCCAATTATGTAGCTTTGGGATAAATCTATATTAAGGTCTTTTGCCGCCTGAAGAAGCATTCCTGGTTTTGGCTTCCGGCACTCGCAGTCGCATTTGTATTCAATACGCTCCCCGGCAAAGCCTTTGTCTGTATGATGAGGACAGTAATAAATTGCATCCAGATACGCGCCCTCTTTTCCCAGCTCAGCCTCCATTTTGTTATGGATTTCCTGCAGCTCATCAAAAGTACATTCGCCTCTTGCAATCACAGGCTGATTTGTTACGACTATCGCAAGATAGCCTGACTTGTTGATTTTTTTTATTGCCTCTGCTACTCCCGGAAGAAGCTCAAACTGATCCGGCTTTGTTATGAATCCATTCGGCTTGTTTATTGTGCCGTCGCGGTCAAGAAAAACTGCTTTCTGCTTTACCGAAAGATTCCGAGCATGGACTTTTCCGTTTTTCATGTCGCGCTCAGTTTCCTGGTAACGTTCTGGTGTTCCCATGTCCTTGATATATTCCGTTGTATGATAGGCAAAGATTTTACGGCTCTGTATATTCGGCTTAAGAACATCCCGGTCAAGGTCAATCTTGTCTGGATTTTCAGGATGCCGCGGAACAAAATTCTTCTTTGCCTCATGCAAAAGCTCAGGCGAAATTATTTCCATTCCGGCGTTCACAAGATTTCTGTAGTAAAGCCGTTCGTCTTCCTTGGAGAGCCAGCCTGTAACCCGGTTTGTCTCAACAGGAAATCCGCCTTTTTCCTGAGGCGGAAGAGTTTCTGTTACAATCAAAGACGAGTCAAACGGGTGGCCATTAGGGTGAACCATCAGGCTTGCCCATGCATTGTGCTCCTGATGAAACTTTATAAAGCGGTTAAAGTCAATGTCAAAAACCACATCTCCGCACAGAAGCAGAAAATCTTCCTTCAAATCCATCTTGAAAAGCGCGCCTGCTGTTCCAAGCGGAGCTTCCTCTGTAAAATAATCAATTTCTACACCGAACTCAGCGCCATCCTTGAAATAATTTTTTATCACGTTGCCAAGATGCCCGACAACAATCGTTATGTCAGTAAGGCCGCAGGCCTTGAGGTTTTCTATCTGGTGCAGAAGAATCGGCTTTCCGCAGATTTCTATCATGGGCTTTGGAACATCGCTTCTTACGCTCTGGATTCTTGTTCCCATTCCGCCAGCCATTATCACAGTTTTCATATCTACTCTCTCCAAAAGTATTCCTCAACTTCAAGGCACAGCGCATGGTACACAGGAAGATGGAGCTCCTGTATCTTGAAAGTCTCCTGTTCTGGTACAACAATACAAATGTCCGCAATCTCTTTCAGTTTTCCGCCGTCCTTGCCGGTCAGTGCAACTGTCATAAGACCTTTCGCCTTTGCGACAACTGCCGGATAAACTATGTCCTTTGAATTCCCGGATGTGGAGATTCCAAGGAACACATCGCCTTTTTTGCCATATCCGTTCACCTGCTGGGCGAACATTATGTTTCCGTCCACATCATTCAGGCTGGCTGTCATAAGCGCGGTATTGTTTGTAAGCGCAATAACAGGAAGAGAGCCCTGCAGCTTGTCCGAAAGATAATCGCCTGTTTCTGGATTTATTTTTCTAATTGAATCAATCAGCTCCGCAGAAGGCCTGCGTTTCTTTACAAAACTTTTTAGAAGCTCACCGGAAATATGGTCGCTGTCGGCGCAGCTTCCGCCATTGCCTGCAACAAGGAGTTTTCCACCGTTCGCAAATGAGCTAATCAAAATCTTCGCAGTTTTTTCAATGTCATTTTTGCAGACAGATAAAACCGGATAACGCCGGCACAGTTCATCAATATGTTTCATAAACTATTCTCCCCCGGACTATTTATAATCTTCCGCACTGTAGTAAATGATTTTTGTTCCGTCATTCTCAAACTTGAATGGAACATACATCTGGTCTTTCAACGCATTCCTTACATCATCCTGTTTTTCAAGCGGAACGTAGAACAGAAGGAATCCTCCGCCGCCCGCGCCAAGAAGCTTTCCGCCAAGCGCTCCAGCATCCATCGCTTTTGCATACTGCTCGTCTATTGAGTCTGTAGAGATTCCACCTGAGATTCCACGCTTCAGTTTCCATGTGTAGTCAAGTAGCTTTCCGAACTCGTCAAGGCTTACATTCTTGTCTGTAAGAATTTTTTCCGCCTCGTCAACAAGCCTGTACATCTCAAGAAGCCGGGAAGCCTTGTCCTTCATTGATTTTTCAGTGTCTTTCTGTATGTCGCTGGAAAAACGGCTGAACCCGGTGAAGAAAAGCATAAGATGGCTGTTTAGATCCTCCTTGCGTTCCCGGCCCATGATCACAGGGCGCACAGTATATCCGTCGCGGCTAAAGTCTATCCTGTTGAACCCGCCGAAAGAAGCTGCTATCTGATCCTGGATTCCACCAGCTTCTGCACAGAGAGTCCTCTCAAGATATATGGCATCATCCGCAAGCTTACGCTTGTCCGCATATTTTCCTTTGAGCGCATAGAACGCCTCCAGCATCCCGACCGCAAAGCTTGATGATGTTCCGAGGCCGCTTCTTGCAGGCAGATCAGCCTCATAGGTCATGCGGATTTTATGCATATCAAGCCACCGCATAGCGTTTCTGATTGCAGGATGCGTAATTTCTTCTATGCTATTTACCTTTTCTTCCTTTGAATAAGTAATATGTGTCCTGTAGTCAAAAAATGGTGGAAGATGCCGGACTGTGACATACGCATATTTGTCGAAAGTCGTGCTAAGGACTGCTCCGCCATGCTCATTATAAAAACCAGCGAAGTCAGTTCCTCCGCCAAAGAACGACATCCGGAATGGAGTTTGGGTTATTATCATTTGTTAAACCTCTCGCAAGACATATTCATTTTTAAAACTTTAATTTTCATTTTTCTCCAATCTCCTCCAAAACTCTCTCATTCATCTCTTTTCTTTCCCTGTCGAACCACCAGCCGTATTTTCCAAAATATCTGAACGCGCTTTTTATGTGAGCCAGAAGCATTTTGCGGTTTTTGTAGCTTTCCTTTTGGTGGTCGTGGATTATCTGAACGCCTGGAAAATACAGTGTCTTTGAAACGCGGTGCAGGCGGCGGAGTATGTCGAAATCTTCAAAGTACATAAAAAATCTGCCATCAAAGAAAATGTTGTTTTCTGCAAGAACGCTAAGGCGCATGAGCATGAAGCAGCCCGAAAGACACGGCGGATTTATCACCTTGTCATAGCCAAAGTTTTTTAGGCAGTAGCGGTCGTTCTTCTTTTCGCTCCACTTTGTTTTTGGCAGAAAACGTCGGAAAATCAAATCGCCCGGAGTCGGAAGCAGTTTGCACAAATACTGGATTTCGCCGTTCGGATAGACAACTTTTGGAAGCACATAGGCTGCGTCTGGATTTTTATCCATAAAATCTGTAAGAACTGGCAAAACTTCCGGGCTAAAACGGATGTCCGGATTCAGCACAATGTGATACTCGCTTCCGTTTTCAATCGCCTCGTGCATAGCAAGATTGTGGCTTGCGCCATACCCCAGATTTTCGTTATGAATGTAGCGGATTTTTGTAACACCGTTTTCTTCCGAGCGTTTTTCAAGAATCCGCCATTTGTCGTTCGGGGAATTGTCGATAATATAAAGAGTTTCCACGCAGGCAGAGTCAAAAACAGACTTTAAGACAGATTCAATCTGAAGTCGCGGAGTGTTGAACAAAACAATGCTTGCAGTAAGTTTTTTCGCGGTCATTTTGCAGCCTCCGAATTCCGCCTGTTTCCAAAAATCTTCCGCTGAAAGCTTTCAAGCAGATACGCGCACAAAAAAGAAGTTCCTAGAACACCAAAAACTGCGAATCCCGGCATTTTTTCAAAAACTCCGAGCGAAACAAAACACATCGCAAGCGGATAATGAACCAGGTACAAGCTGTACGAATAATCAGTTTTTCGCCCGATGTCCGCAAAGATTTTCAGGTTCAATCCCAAAAACATCACGCAGACTGAAAGGCAAATCGGCACAAGCAGAGCGGAAACAAAAGGAATCTTAAAAACATTCAGCAAAACAAGGATTGCAAGGCATGGCAAAAAGGCAATCTTCAACCTTGAAAAAAGCTTTTCTCCGTAGAAAGCAAAAATCATTCCGCCTGCAAAATATGAGATAAACGCTGGAAGCTGATTATTCAATGCAGATGGAAGCGAGGTCTTTTCAGTTACAAGCGGCATAAACACCTCGTACAAAACGGAAAGCAGATACAGCACGGCAAGCATAATACATCCGTACCCCCCCCCGTTAAATTTTTCGCGCAGTTTCTTCACAGCAAAAACAATGAACGGAAGGAGAATATAAAACCCAACTTCAATTTTTATAGTCCATAAAGAGCCATTGACACTTCCATTTAAAGCCAAGCCTTCAAAAACACCCGGAAGATTAGGCTGAATAAAATTCAATGCGAGAATATTCGCCGCAAGATATTTATAAAAACTGGCATCGCAAAAATATTCACGCAGCGGCAAAACAGAAAATGCCGAAAGTCCAACTGCAAAGCCAAGCACAACCAGCCAATATTGAGGCAAAATCTTTTTGAATCGCTTTATTGCGTAGCTTTTAATTGAATCGCTTTTCAAAAACGACTGCGAAACCCAAAATCCGCTCAAAATAAAAAAGACGTTAACTGCAATTCCCCGCAAGCCCCAGCAAGGAAAACCAGCTCCGCTTAGAACAACACAATGCTCATAGACAACAACCAGACAACACACAAGACGAAGAAAATTGAATGCATTGCTCTTTGAGACATTAACAGGAGAAATAAAAATTTCCTGAAGATTATCCGAACTCATCCTATCTCTCCCGCGCTTCTTGAAAATTCACAAAAACCAGCTGAAAAAACTTCCGCGCCGTCATCACCACTTTCTTCATCAGAAATAAATTCCCTGCACGAGTCATAAACCACTTGCCCACGCCCATCCGCACAAGCCGCTTCAACCACGCTTTTCCGCACTTCCTCGCCGCCAAGCCAGACGGATTTCTCGCTCTCTGAAACCGGAGACAAAGTGCATATATATAGAAGAATTTGTTCAGTTTTTTCCGCTTTGAGCCGTTCAAGCACAAAAGAAAGCATCGCCTCGCTCACGCCGTTCGGGAAAATCACAATCTCTTTTTCCGCCCAAAAGCCGCCGGCTTCGCTTGTGAGAAAATCGTGCATCTCGTTTATTTTTTTCTGCGTGAATCCGTCTGGCGCGGAACCGCAAAGAATGGCGTGTCGCTTCAAAATAATCTCCAATATCGTAATTACGATTTACTAATTGATTATATATCTTAATTACGATTATTACAACCGAATTTATAACGTAAAAACGTCATTATTGATTTATGGGAACATTTTCAGATCGTCTAAGAGAAGAAATAGATTATTTAGGACTTACAAGAAAAGAACTTGCTTACAAAGCAAATGTAAAAATCAGAGCTTTGGATATGTACATCGGCTCTCAAGGCTCAATGCCACCTGCTGATGTTGCGGTCCGTCTTGCAAAGGCACTGAATGTTACGGTTGAATACTTGGTTACAGGCGAAAAAATAAAATCCGATACCATTTGTTTTGAATCTTCTCAAATCCAAAAAGACCTGAACAAAATCTCAGAACCAACCAGACAGTTTCTAGAAAAAGCTATCCATCTTTTCGCGGAACAAGAAAACTAAGCAAGGAAAAATGCCAGCAGGCAAAGAACAGTTTTCCAACAACACAACTTTTCTGCGTACACGCAACAGACTCAGAAAATATATTTTACAGCTTATCTGTGGTTATGCCTTGACTCATAATATTTCACCTAACACTTTTGTTGCAGAATCTATAAAAGAAGCCCTTGCCTTAGATTAATTTTCCAACATACAATTCATTTTTCCATATTCACGCATTATCTTGAAGAACCTACTCAAAAAGAGTAATATTGTTCTATTATTTGCATTTTTTAGGAGTTTTTATGGTACCAACTTTAATAAAAGATTTGCTTTCTACAAAACCGGAAAGTCAAAAAGTTACAGTTTGCGGCTGGATTCGTTCTGTACGCGACTCAAAAAATCTTGTTTTCATTCAGGTAAATGACGGTAGCTGTTTCGCTAATATTCAGCTTACTTTTGACAGAAATTCGCCTTCTCCAAATGCAAATGTAAATAATATAGAAGAAGAATTAAAAAAACTGAACACAGGAGCGTCTGTACGTGCTGAAGGAATTCTGATTCCTTCTCCTGCAAGCGGTCAGGCTGTGGAAGTTACTCTTGAAAGCTTAAAGTGCCTTGGCGCCTGCAATCCGGAAGAATATCCTCTGCAGAAAAACAGAATGTCAATGGAATATCTTCGCACAAACGCACATCTTCGTGCCAGAACGAATACTTTTGGCGCAGTTTACCGCGTAAGAAACCAGATGGCTTTTGCCGTGCACTCGTTCTTTCAGGAACGCGGATTCCAGTACATCAACGCCCCGGAAATCACTTGCTCTGACTGTGAAGGCGCAGGCGAAATGTTTCAGGTTACAACTCTTTCAATGGAAAAAATTGCTGAGCTTGGCGTAAAAGCTGGCGCAGGCGGAATGAAAATCGAGGACGCGCACAAAATTGTTGACTATTCAAAAGATTTCTTCGGCAAAAAAGCGTCGCTCACTGTTTCCGGCCAGCTTGAGGCAGAAACAATGGCTACAGCATTAAGCCGCGTCTACACTTTTGGGCCTACTTTCCGCGCTGAAAATTCAAATACTCCGCGCCACTTGGCTGAATTCTGGATGATTGAGCCGGAAATGGCGTTCTTTGACCTTGATGACGACATGGACATTCAGGAAGATTTCGTAAAATATCTTTTAAATTGGGCTTTAACAAAATGCCGTTCAGACTTGGAATTCTTTGACAAACGAATTCAACCTGGACTTATTGAGAGCCTTGAAAAAGTCGCAAAGGCAAAATTTGTTCGCATTTCCTACACAGACGCAATTGCAAAACTTGAGGAAGCTGAAAAGAACGGAGCAAAATTTGAATTCAAGCCGTATTGGGGCTGCGACATTGCGACTGAGCACGAGCGCTATCTTACAGAAAAGATTTTTGGCTGCCCGGTAATGGTTTTCAACTATCCAAAAGAAATAAAATCCTTCTATATGAAACAGAATGATGACGGAAAAACTGTAAAAGCCGTTGACGTTCTTGTTCCTGGAATCGGTGAATTAATAGGCGGTTCTGAGCGCGAAGAAAATTACGAAAAACTTTTAAAAGCGTGCGAGGAACGCAAGATGGATATGTCAAACTATCAGTGGTATCTTGACTTGCGCAGATTCGGCACTGTTCCTCATTCCGGATTTGGATTAGGTTTTGAGCGCCTTATCCGTTATGTTACAGGAATGGAAAATATCCGCGACGTAATTCCTTATCCACGAGCACCAAAACTCGCAGACTTCTAATATGAAGAAAAACATAAAATCTGGCTTGATTCATTTGAGCCAGATTGTTTATTTAACCGCACGCGGATTTTTCCAGAATAATCTTGGAATGTGCGCTTCTGCCTGCACACTGGGCTTTATTTTCAGTTTTATTCCTCTTGTAATGCTGATTCTTACAATTTTTATAGGAATTCTGCACGCTTCGCCGACAATGCTGGAAGAATTTTCTGTGCTTGTGGCAAATATCACGCCGGTTTTTGACATAAACGGCTACATCAACGGATTAAAAGACGGATTTGTTCTGAACTGGGTGAATTTTGTGCTTGCCGTTTTTGTTATCTGGATGGCGCGCAAAATGTTTCTTTCTATTATACAGAGCCTTTCCAAGATTTTTAATACGGTTGCACCTTCCCGCCCGGTAATCAACCAGTTGCTGACTTTTGCCGGTGAAGTTTTTATTGTTGTGATTGTCGCGGCTTCATTTTTTGCGGCTTTTCTTACTAGGCAGATTTTCAAATTGCCGGTTTTTGAACGGATTTCCTCGCTTTCTCCGATTCTTTTCAGTCATCTTTCAAATTTTTTGGTGAATCTTGTTCTGTACATCATCATTTTTCTGACAACTGTTGTCGCATATAAAATCGGCTCTGGAACAAAACCAAAAACAAGGCTCTGCCTGCTTTCAGCGTTGCTTTGCACGGTCAGTTTCTATATTACAATCACAGTGATTTCTGTTTTTATGAACCGTGCAAATTACAACACGATTTATGGTGTTCTTGGAAACCTGATTATTCTTCTTTTTGAAGTTTATATTTTTTTCAATCTTTTTATGGTTTTTGCGCAGGTTATTTTTACCGTCCAGTTTTTTTACTCAAATCTGTTAAGCGAGCTTTATCTTTTGCCGGCGCAACATCCGCAGAATCTGGATGATATTGTGCGCCGTGCGATTTTTATTACTCCGTCCGCGCTGATGACACAGAAAAATCTGGAGACTTTTTATGCGGGCCAGGAGATTTACAGAAATGGCGAAAATGCGGATTACGTTTACTATCTTGTCTCTGGAAGCGTAAAAGAAGAGCGGAATGAATCTGTAAAATTCCGTGCTGAAGGAAGTTTTTTTGGAGATTTGGATTTTATGCTTGACGCAAATCATCATTCGTCGGCAACTGCGGTCTCAGAATGCAAGGTTATTAAAATTTCAAGCGAGGATTTCAGCGAGCTTCTGGACAAAAACCCGAAGGCAGCAATCAAGGCAATGTCAAAGTTGTCTAGATATACAGCCAAATTTTATGGACGCAATGAAACTATTTTGCTATAGTTTTCTGATATAGAATTTCTTTCTGATTAATCCAGCCGGTTAATTCTTGAAAGTTTGATTTATTGTTTTCTTTTATAAAAGGAATTTGTGATGACAAAGTATATTTTTGTAACAGGTGGAGTTGTTTCTGGTCTGGGCAAAGGAATTGCCGCAGCTTCAATCGGTCTTATCTTAAAGAATCTAGGTCTTAAAGTAGTGAACCAAAAATTTGACCCTTATCTGAATATTGACCCGGGAACAATGAATCCTATCCAGCATGGTGAAGTTTTTGTAACCGATGATGGCGCAGAAACTGATCTTGACCTTGGACATTACGAACGTTTTACGGACACATCTTTGTCGCAGTCTTCCAACACAACTGCCGGCCGCGTTTACCTTACAGTTCTTAACATGGAGAGAGAAGGCAAATTCCACGGCGGAACTGTTCAGGTTATTCCAAATATCACAGAAGAAATCAAACGCAGAATGCTTCTTTCCACAAAAGAGACAAATGCGGACGTAATAATCACAGAAATCGGCGGAACAATCGGTGACATAGAATCCCTTCCGTTCGTTGAGGCAATCCGCCAGATTAAATATGAAGTTGGCGAGGAAAATTGCTGTTACATTCATCTTACGCTTGTTCCATACATTGCAACAGCAAACGAGCTTAAGACAAAACCGACACAGCATTCTGTAAAGGAACTTCACGAGCTTGGAATTATTCCGAACATCATAATGCTTCGCACCGAGCACCCGATTGACGACCAGACGCGCGAGAAACTTGCGAATTTCTGCAATGTTGACCCGGCACATATTATCCAGAACCTGAACGCGCGCTCAATTTATGAAGTTCCGCTCCAGCTTGAAAAAGAGGGACTTGGAAAAGCAGTATGCACAGCCCTTGGAATCAAAAAAGGTCCAGCTGACCTTTCTGAATGGACACGCGTTGTTGAGCGTTTTAATAATCCTACTCAAAGCATAAGAATCGCGCTTGTAGGAAAATACGTTGCCCTGCACGACGCTTATCTTTCAGTTGTTGAATCGTTAATTCACGGTGGAATTGAAAATCTTGCTTCCATTGATATTGACTGGGTTTCGTCTGAAGATTTAACGGACGATAAAGCCACAGAAAAGCGGCTCAAAGATGCTGATGCTGTAATTGTTCCAGGTGGATTTGGCGGACGCGGAATTGAAGGAATGATAAACACAGCAAAATATTGCCGAACGCACAATGTTCCTTATTTTGGAATTTGTCTTGGAATGCAGATTGTCTGCATTGAATATGCCAGAAATGTGCTTGGTTTTGCGGATGCGAATTCAACAGAAATGGATCCAAAGACAACACATCCTGTTATTGACCTTATGCCTGACCAGAACGGAAAAATACTTGGTGGAACGCTCCGCCTTGGAAAATTCGAATGTTCAGTCGCGCCTGGAACAAAAACAGAACAGGCTTATGGAAGCAAAACTATATGGGAACGCCACAGACATCGCTATGAATTTAATAATTTGTATCGCGAAGATTTTAAAAAAGGTGGTTTAATAATTGCCGGTGTAAATCCAGAGCGGGATCTTGTTGAAATTGTGGAAGTTCCAAAACACCAGTGGATGGTTGGCGTTCAGTTTCACCCGGAATTCAAGAGCCGCCCAAACAAAGCAGGACCACTTTTCAGGGAATTTGTAAAAGCCGCCTGCGAAAACAAGAAAAATAAAAATTAGCCGCCAAAAATAAAAAAAGGAAACGTTTATGCCACGAGAAAAAATTGTTGTCTTAGATTTTGGAAGTCAATATGCGCATCTTATTGCAAAAAGATTCCGTATACTTGGATATTATTCAGAAATTGCGTTGCCTTCTGCGGAACTTAGCACTTTTGAGAATGCAAAAGGAATAATTTTTTCCGGCGGACCAAGTTCTGTCTATGATGAGAATGTTCCTGAATTCAACGAGAAAATTCTTTCGCTTGATATTCCGGTTCTTGGTCTGTGCTACGGACACCAGCTGATGACAAAATGTTACGGCGGAAAAGTCGGAAAGGCAAAGACTGGTGAATTTGGTTTTTCAGAACTGAATTTGAACCCAGCTGTAAAATCTCCGCTTTTTGAAGGAATTGAACCAAGCCAGCAGGTATGGATGAGCCATCAGGATGAAGTTTTAACTCCGGGCGACGGATTTGAAGTTGTCGGTTCTACCAAGGACTGCGCTTTTGCCGTACTGCAAAATCTTTCCAAAAAGCGATTTTCACTCCAGTTTCACTGCGAGGTAAAAGATACTCCATGCGGAAACCAGATTTTTGAGAATTTCGCGAAAATCTGCGGAATGGAAAAAAACTGGGATCAGGACACGGTTTTAAAAGTTATCCTTGAAGGAATAAAAAATCAGGCAAAGGATAAAAATGTCCTGCTTTTCCTGTCGGGAGGTGTGGATTCCACAATCACTTTTGCGCTTCTGAACAAGGCGCTCGGCCAGGAAAGAGTTCTTGGACTTCACATTGACAACGGATTTATGCGCAAAAATGAGTCTAAAAACGTTGCGGAAGCTTACAGAAAATTTGGTTTTAACAATTTTATTGTGGAAGACGCCTCTGAAAGTTTTTTGAACGCAATCAAGGGACTTACCGACCCGCAGCAAAAGCGAATGGCTGTAGGAGAAAATTTTATCAAAGTTCGCAACGAAGTTCTTGAAAAACAACACCTTGACGAAAACCAGTGGCTTCTGGCGCAAGGAACGCTTTACCCGGACATTATCGAGTCAGGCGGCACAAAGAATTCAAAGACAATCAAGACGCATCACAACCGCGTCCAGGGCATTCAGGCTCTTATTGAAAAAGGCCTGATAATCGAGCCAATCAAGGATTTATACAAGGATGAAGTCCGTGCCATCGGCAAAAAACTTGGGCTGGACGATTCTCTCGTTATGCGACATCCGTTCCCGGGACCAGGACTTTCTATAAACGTGCTCTGCTACAGCGGAAAATCATGGAGCGCAAAGGATGATGAAGAATTTGCCGCCGCACAAAAAGAACTTGAGGCAATAGAATTCACACAGTTCTGCGAGCATTGCCAGCAGAATCTAAGGCGTTCTGTTCTTCCAGTGCGTTCAGTAGGCGTTCAGGGCGACTTCAGGACTTACAGATTTCCAGCCTGTCTTACTTTTAAGGATGAAGGAAACGGATTTTTCCATGTTCCAAAATTCCGGGAAAAAGTCGAAGGCGCATCGAGCGAAATCACGAACAACTCAAAATATCTGAACCGGACGGTTATAAAACTTTATCAGAACCCGAAAGTAAAAGATGAGCAGATGAAACTTCAGGAAGGCTACTGCGACAAACGCCGCCTTGACCAGCTCCGCGAAGTTGACAACATTGTTCTGACAGAGCTGCATAAATCCGGCTGGTACAACAAGATTTTCCAGCACCTTACAATAGATTTGCCTTATGCTTCTTCAAACGACCATGCAAGTTTTGTTCTTCGCCCGGTCTGCTCAGAAGATGTAATGACAGCGCGGTTTGCATGGTGGCCAAAAGAACTTATGCAGACAATTCTGGAACAGATTGCAAAACTGGATTTTGTTGACGCAGTTTATTTTGACGCGACAAACAAGCCGCCGGCAACTTTCGGCTGGGAATAAAATTGAAAAAAATTCTTCCGCTGGACATAGTTTCTCTTGTCTTAATTTTTGGGCTAGCCATTTTTATCACAAAAAAAACTTTCTCCCAAAGCGGAAGCCGGATTGTTGCTGTTGCAGACAAAACGCGCTATGAATATTCCGCCACAAAGAATGGCATTTATTCAATCCAAGGCTCGCTTGGAACAACAACTTTTGAAGCAAAAAATGGAAAAATCCGCATAATTGACTCGCCGTGCCCGGAAAAAAAATGCGTTGCCCAAGGCTGGAGCTCGCCGCTTATCTGCCTACCGAACAACGTTATAATCACTCTGGAAAACGATAAAGCCGCTGCACAAAACGGAGAATTCGATGCGGTCTCACAATAAAGATTTTATCCACAAAAAGCTAAAAGAGCTAAACCGGATCGCCTATCTTATCTCCCTGACGTTGCTTTTTTCGTATGCGGAGCTGCTGATTCCGCGTTTTGTTCCGTTTTTTCGCCTTGGACTTTCAAATATCGCCGTGCTTTCTGCGTTGAACCTTTCTTTTCCGTCATTTTTTGTGCTTACAATTTTCAAGGCAACCGCAACAAGCCTTATGGCCGGAACACTTTTTTCGCCGTTCGTTATAATTTCGCTTTTTCAGTCCATTTTCAGCGGATTTTTTATGTTCGCGGTTTTTCGCATGAACAATCATTTTAAAAAGAAACTTTTTTCGCTCTATGGAATTTCTGTTCTTGGCTCGTCGGTCAGCGCGGCAGTCCAGATTTCTTTGAGCGCACTTTACCTTGGGCGCGGAACTTTTCTGATTCTAGGCCCTATGCTGATTTTTAATGCAGCCAGCGGAATTCTTACCGCATTTCTGACCCGATTTCTTGAAATTCCAGACAAAGCTCCTATTTTAGTTGGGGGAAGTCTCCCCCTCGGCCGCACTTCGTTGCGTCCTACCCCCTCTGCGGGCTCAAACGCCGCCCGCAACGCCCGCTTTTTTAATATATTAAAAATTTCCGCAGTTATTTCACTTTCGATTTCAGTTTTTTTTATAAACTCAATTCCAGTGCTTGCAGTTTTTCTTGCGCTTTCAATTTTGCTTCAATTTCTTAGTGGCAGAAAAATAATGATTTTTCCGCATATCTGCCTTTGGATTTTTGTAATAATCTCAACGCTATTCGTTCCGAGCGGAAAAGTTTTTTTCCAGATTGGAGATTTTTCCGTAACGCAGGGCGCACTTTTCAACGGAACAGCAAAGGCAATAAGACTTTCCGCAGCAAGCGCATTCAGTCAATGCGCAGCAAACCTTGAGGTTCCAAAAGAAACCCTGCTCGGCCTTACACTTTCATACTACCGCGCGCTTTTGAACATCCTTAAAACCACCCCGGGAAACATTGCGCACCGCCTAAAAATCACGCTCAGCGCAGCAGAACTTCCAGCGGAATAAACAATCAATCTTAATGTCGAGTTTTATTGATTCAATAAAAAAATTGAATCAGCTACCAGAAAAAGCGCGTCAATTCGGTAGATAGCGAAGCTATCGTACGTAACAAGGTATCGGACTGCGCAATTTTCTTCAAAAATTGCTTGCCATCGCTCCGAATGACTCGGTTGCCGCTTTCTTTTTCTTCCCGCTTATTCAATTTATTGATTCAAAATAAAAACTCGATAGTAAGTCAAATGCGGATTTTTTCCGAAAAATCGTAAAGAATGCTGATTTTTTGGTCCAAACTTGAAGTGTAAAAAATTTTCTTATCTTTTGTAATCAAAATCATGTCAAAATCACGGTTGGATTTCCAGAAATCAATTGCCTTTTCTGTTCCCATTACAAAAAGCGCAGTGCTTAAGGCGTCCGCATAAACTCCGCTTTCTGAAACAACGGAAACGCTCTCAAGCTCGTTTTCCACCGGATGCCCGGTTTTTCCGTCAAAAATATGGATATATTTTTTTCCGTCAGCGCCAACAAAAAAACGCTCATAACCGCCGCTTGTAACAACATTCTTGTTCCTGACTTTTAGCCCAGCCGCCGGATTTTCGCCATCCCAAGGATTTTTTATGCCAACATTCCATTCAGTTCCGTCCGGTTTTGCGCCAAATGCAACAATGTTTCCGCCCAAATCAAGAATTGCGGATTCAATGCCGAACGATTCAAGGATTTTTACAGCCTCATCGCCGGCAAAACCTTTTGCGACCGCGCCAAAATCTATCATTGCGCCGGCAGGTTTCTTAAGAATAAATTTCTTTTCAGATTTTTCCGCATTTTCAAAAGAGATTTCCTTGATTTTTATTTTTGAGAAATCTGTGCACGGCAGAATTGAATGAATTTCACTTTCTGAAGGAATTTTGTATTCACCGGTTGTAAATCCCCAGGCTTTTACAATCGGATAAATCGCCGGATTCAACGCCCCGCCAGTTTTTTCAGCCATTCCAAAGGCATACAACGCAAGGCGCGCTGTGTCTTCATTCGTAAATTCAAAATCGCCATCAGTCCGGTTGATTTTATAAATATCGCTTTGGGGCTTTGTTGTGGAAAAATAGTTTTCAAGCTCCAGAATCCGGGATTTTATTTTTAGATTGGCTTTTGTGGAATTTTTTCCGTAAGTTTTTAACGTCATAAAAGTGTTCATTGACTCAAAAGCAAGAAAATTGCTGTTCTGCGCGCATGAAACAAAAACAAGAACAAAAAAAACTGAAAGAGCGAATTTTTTCATGAAATAATTATTGCTGTTATTTTTGAATTTTGCAAATGCAAAAGATTCAGCAGGCGTTGCGGGTAGGGAGTGACGGCGGAGCTGGCAAAACGCGAGTGGCGCAGTGTTTTGAGCGAGTCTTGGTTGAGCCCCTGCGAAACCAAAAGCCCGCACGAGCCTTCGAAACACAGTTTCTCGGAGACTCGTTAAAAACAGTCCACTGGACTGTTTTTTTTACACTCGCTAGGGTAGCGTAAAACCGAAGGTTTGGAGCGCAGGGCGGTTGTCCGCCCTTTATAATGCAAAAATAACCGTCATATTTACGCAAACATTAAAAATCGCTAAACTAAATTGGAACAGTCACCTTGACGGGATTGATTCGGTGCGGCGACATTTGTTTCCGCAAAATTAAAGCTCTTTTACAAAAGACTTGATCTAAAAGGACAGGTACTATGAATTCTCTTGATTTTTTTAAGTACAAATCGGAAAAGCGTAAAATTTCCATGGTCACGTGCTACGACACGACTTTTGCACGCATCGTGGAAAAAACAAACATTGACTGCATTCTTATCGGCGATAGCCTGAGCATGGTGATGCACGGCGAATCCACAACGATTCCGGCAAAAATGGAATGGATGGAAGAACACACTAGAAGCGTGCGGAATGGAACCCAAAAATATATTGTTTCAGATATGCCGTTTTTAAGCACGCGGAAAGGCATTGAGTTCGCCACGGACTGCGCGGGAAAACTTCTTGTTGCCGGCGCAAACTGCGTAAAGATTGAAGGAATTTTCGGGCAGGAAGAAATTATCCGCCATCTTGTTTTAAGCGGAATCCCGATCATGAGCCACCTAGGGCTTACTCCGCAGTTTTTTCAGGCTTTTGGTGGACACAAAATGCAGGGAAAAACAGAAGAAGCCGCCGCAAAAATCCTAGAAGAGGCAAAGCTTGCTGAAAAACTTGGCTGTGTGGCAATCGTTCTGGAATGTATTCCCTGTGAGCTTGCTGAAAAAATCACAGAAAGCGTAAAAATTCCAACAATCGGAATCGGGGCCGGAGCAAAAACAGACGGTCAGGTTCTTGTGCTTCAGGATATGCTCGGAATGAGCGGATTCCACCCAAGATTCGTCAGACAGTATTTGAACGGTGCGGAATTAATAGAAAATGCGCTGAATAGCTACGCAAAAGACGTCGCGGAACAGAATTTTCCAGGGCCAGAGGAAACAAAATGAAAGTGCTAACAAAAATCCAAGAAATAAAAGAAATCCGAAAAAATCTTCAGAATAAAAAAATCGGCTTCGTTCCAACAATGGGCGGACTTCACGCAGGTCACCTTAGCCTTATAAACCGCGCAAAAAACGAAAATGAAACCACAATCGTAAGCGTTTTTCTGAATCCGACTCAGTTCAATGACAAAAAAGATTTAGAAACTTACCCGGCGAACCTTCAGGACGACATCGCGCTTCTTGAAAAATCTGGAGTGGATTTTCTGTTCGCGCCAGATTACACAGAAATGTACCCGGACGACTACAAATACAAAATCACCGAAAATTCATTCTCAAAACTTTTGTGCGGCGCAACGCGCCCTGGCCATTTTGACGGCGTTCTTACGATTGTGATGAAACTTTTCAACCTTGTGCGTCCGACAAACGCGTATTTCGGCGAAAAAGATTTCCAGCAGTACAAGCTTTTAAAAGGCATGGCAGAAGCGTTTTTCCTGGACATAAATATAATTCCGTGCCCGATTGTCCGCGAGCCTAACGGACTTGCGCTTTCGAGCCGGAACAAGAAACTTTCGCCGGCAGGACTTGCGCTCGCCCCGAAATTCCACCAGATTCTTTCCTCAAACAAAACCGCCGGGCAAAAAAAATCCGAGCTTACGCAGGCAGGTTTTACCGTGGACTATATCACCGAGCTTGACGGCCACATTTACGGAGCTGTTTTTCTTGAGAACGTGCGCCTGATTGACAATCTGGAATTATAAAATTCAAGGGGAGAAGCCTCTCCCTCGGGCGCACTTTGTTGCGCCCTACCCTCTCTTGCACAGGACGCTGCCTTCGGCCGTCCTGCTTTTGGAGATTTTATGAAAAAAAATATTCTTCTTCACGTTTCAGGCTCAATTTCCGCATATAAATCTTGCGCGCTTATAAGCCTTTTAAAAAAGCACGAATACAATGTGCGCGTAATCGCAACAAAATCGGCTTTAAAATTTGTCGGCAAAGCCAGTTTTGAAGGTTTAAGCCACAACAAGCTGGAAACAAAAATGTTCAACAATTCAGACCCGATTCCGCACATAAATATTGCTCAAAACTGGGCGGATTTAATAATAAGCTATCCGTGCAGCGCAAACACAATAAACCGGCTTGCGGCAGGACTTTCAGATGATTTGTTCGGATCTGTCTGCCTTGCAAATAATTTTGCAAAACCGCTTCTGATTGCGCCGGCAATGAACACGCAAATGTTTCTTCATCCAAGCGTCCAGGAAAACCTAAAAAAGCTTGAATCCTGGGGCACAAAAATTCTTCCGGCAGAAACAGGACTTCTTGCCTGCGGTACAACAGGAACCGGCCGTCTGATTTCCCCGGAAAAAGCATTTGAATTTATAGAATATTTTACGGAACATAAAAACTAGGAAACAGACATGAAAATTCTTATTACCGGCGGCGGAACCTGCGAGCCTATTGATTCCGTCCGTTACATCACAAATTTTTCAACTGGCAGAACTGCGGCCTTTCTTGCTGATTTTTTTTGTGCAAAAAAACATGAAGTGACCGCGCTTATGGCAGAAAATGCACAAAAACCAAAAAACGCAAAAATAATTACGTACAGAACTTTTTCAGATTTGCAAAAACTTCTTGAATCTGAATGTACGGATTCAAACTATGATGCTGTAATCCATGCGGCGGCTGTAAGCGACTACAGCGTTCAAGAAATTTCTGTTGACGGAAAGATTTTCCCGGCCGGCACGATTTCAAAAATTCCTTCCGGCAAGAATATTTTTCTAAAAATGCAGGAAAATCCAAAACTTCTGCAAAAAATAAAACTGTGGAGCGGAAAACAGACAAAAGTTGTGGCATTTAAATTAACAAGCGGAGCAACTAAAGAAGAACAACAAAATGCCGTAAAAAAAATCTTTTTGGCAGAAAAAGATTTTTCCCCGGATTTTGTTGTTCAAAATGACAAATCAGAAATAACAGCCACTTCACATCCGTGCAAAATCTACAAAAATTCTGATAAAATAATAGCCGAAACAAAAACCCTTCAGGAACTTGCAGAAGCCCTGGACGGGGCGTTATGGGGTGTCCCCATAGAAGGGGTAGGACGCAACGAAGTGCGACCGTAGGGGAAGACTTTCCCCACAGAATAAAAAGACGATGCCAACAATTGACTTTGGCAATTGTTGGTTAGTTCAGAACGTAAGTTCTGAACGGCGGGAAGCCTTTCCCCACAGAATAAATACGAGGACAGATTATGATATTGACTTTAGATGTTGGAAACACGCAGATAACCGGCGGACTTTTTGAGGGCGACAAGCTGGTTCTGCAGTTCAGGAGCGCGACAAAGGCAAACTCAAGTTCGGACGAAATCGGGATTTTTTTGCGCTCGGTGCTACGCGAAAATGGTTTTGAATGGCAAAAAATCCAGAAAATCGGAATATGCAGCGTTGTTCCGGCAATAAATTATTCGCTTTCAAGCGCAATCGCAAAATATTTCAAAAAAGATTCAATTTTTGTTCAGGCTGGAATAAAAACCGGGCTAAAACTGCGATATTCAAATCCAAAGGAAATTGGCGCGGACAGAATCGCCGGAGCAATTGGCGCAACAAATCTTTTTCCTGATGAAAATTTAATCATTGTTGACATGGGAACCGCCACAACCGCTGACTGTATAACCAAAAACAAGGAATATCTTGGAGGTGCAATTCTTCCTGGCTTAAAAATGAGCGCGAACGCACTTGCGGACGGCACGGCAAAACTTCCGTCTGTGGAAATCGCAAGACCGGAGCATATCTGCGGAACAACAACAATCGAGGCAATCCAGAACGGACTTTATTTTGGAAATGCCGGCGCAATAAAAGAGATTCTGTATCTTTTCAAAAAAAATGTCTTTAAGGGCGAAAAAACTATTGTAATCGGAACCGGCGGATTTTCGCGTATTTTTGAAGAATACGGACTTTTTGACACAATCAGCCCGGAACTTGTTCTTTTGGGCGTAAAAAAATCTGTAGAAATGAACAGCTAAAAAAGGAAATCGAAATGGAAATCACAGTTTTAAAGGCAAAACTTCACCGCGCAACGGTAACAGACGCAAATTTGAATTATGAAGGTTCAATCAGCATAGACACAGAACTTTGTAAAAAAGCAGGAATGTACAACTGGGAAAAAGTTGACATTTTAAACGTAAACAACGGAGAACGCTTTTCAACTTACATAATCCCTGGAAAAAAGGGCGAAATCTGCCTGAACGGAGCAGCAGCGCGAAAAGCTTGTCCAGGCGACAAAATAATCATCGTAACATACACAAAAATCGAAGAATCTGGCGCAGAAAACTGGAATCCAAAAATTGTACTTCTGAACGATGACAATTCTGTAAAAGCTGTAAAAAATTAATTACAAAAACTTTTTACTTAAATTTTGAGTCTTATGAAAGAAATAAAAGCGTAGTCAGATTTTTAATTTGTGAAGACTTTGGGCGATTGAACCAGTTAAAGTGCGTAGCACCCAAATTCCTACAAGCGTAGCGCGAGCGAAATCGTCTGGAGCAAATTGAAAATCTGACGAAAGCGATTTTTCCGAATTTATAAAAACTAAAAATTCAATCTTCAAATTTCAATATTTTTCTTGACAACTGAATATCTTCAGATTATTATATGAACAGTTGTTCAAATGAATAACAAACACACATCAAAGGAAACTTTATGGACAAACAGGAAGTTTTAGAAAAAATGCCGGATGAAGACACTTTGTTCGATCTTGCGGAACTTTTTAAGATTTTTGGCGATTCAACCCGAATCAAAATTCTTTTTGTTCTTCTTGACAACGAAATGTCTGTGAATGCAATTGCAGATGCGCTCGGAATGACCCAGTCAGCCGTAAGCCATCAGTTGCGCATACTAAAGACAAATGGACTTGTAAAATTTGCCCGCGACGGAAAATCGTTGATTTATTCACTTGCAGATGCGCATGTACATTCAATTCTTGCGCAAGGACTAGATCACATCGGGGAATAAACTACAGGCGGCACATTCTAGAGACGCAAAAAAAGGAGTTTGCTATGGAAAAAGAACACATTGAACATGAAAATAAAAGTTCCTGCGGATGCTCATGCTGTTCAGGACATAAATCACATGATGAAAAAAATGAAATGCAAAATCATGAGCACGAACACGAGGAAAAAGAAATTTCTTTATCAAGAATTATCATTGCAGGAATTCTTCTTGTTGCTGGAGAAATTCTTGAGCGCATAAAATTTTCAGATTTCATGCATAATATCAATGGAATCGATTTGTATCAGCAGTACATTTTTATCGGCGTTTGCCTTATTGCGTATCTTCTGGTCGGTTATGGCGTTGTAAAAAATGCAATCAAAAATCTTTTTCATGGTGAAATTTTTGACGAGCAGTTTCTTATGTCTGTCGCTTCATTGGGAGCAGTCTGCGTTGGTCAACTTCCAGAAGCGGTTGCAATCATGTTTTTCTATCAGATTGGAGAACGCTTTGAAGATTATGCGGTTGATAAATCTGAAAAATCAATTGATGCGCTGATGGAAATCCGCCCCGATACGGCAAATGTAATCCGCGGCGGAAAAGAAATCAATGTAAAAGCTGAAGAAGTTCAAATCGGCGAAACAATCGTTGTAAAACCAGGCGAAAGAATTCCTGTTGACGGAATAATCACAAAAGGAAATTCTTTCGCTGATAATTCAGCTATCACAGGAGAATCCGTCCCTGTGGAAATCTCCACCGGCTCGGAAGTCTTTTCCGGCGCAATCAACAGAAATTCTGTAATCGAAGTAAAAACAACGCGACTTTCTTCCGATTCAGCCGCTTCAAGAATCATAAAAATGGTTGAATTTTCAAGCGAGAAAAAAACAAAGACAGAACGGTTCATCACAAGATTCAGCAAAATCTATACGCCGGCTGTCTGCACACTTGCAGTTTCTGTAGCAATAATTCCAGCGGTAATCATCGGGCTTTCAAAAGGAGAATGGCAATGGTCAACCTGGATTTACAGAGCAATCTCTTTCCTTGTTGTTTCCTGCCCTTGTGCAATAGTGATTTCTGTGCCACTGACTTTTTTTGGTGGAATCGGAGCTGCCAGCCGGAACGGAATCCTTATGAAAGGTTCCTCAGCAGTAGAAGCACTTTCAAAAACAAAAACTGCTGTTTTTGACAAAACTGGAACACTGACAAAAGGCATTTTTGCGGTAAGCGAAGTTTGCCCTGCGGACGGAAAAATTTCAAAAGATGCGTTGCTTGCTCTTGCGGCTCATGCAGAGGCACAGTCAAACCATCCGGTTGCAAAATCAATCAATGCGGCTCATTCCGGAGATTGCTGCAAAAAGCAGAAACTTACACAGACCGAAGAAATTGCGGGCCAGGGAATAAAAGTCAACTTGAATGGAAACGAAGTTCTTGCCGGAAATGCAAAACTCATGCAACAAAATAAAGTTCCAGATTTCAATGCAGAAGAAACAAAAGAAAAGGCTGGAACAATAATTCATCTTGCCGAAAACGGAAAATATCTTGGTTACATTGTAATCTCTGACCAAATAAAAGATGATGCAAAAGATGCAATAAAAAATCTGAAGAAAGTTGGTGTCTCAAAAATTGCAATGCTAACTGGAGACAACAAAAAAGTTGCGGAAAAAGCAGCAAAAGAACTTGGAATTACAGATGTTTTTGCTGAATTGCTCCCACAGGACAAAGTCTCAAAAATCGAAATTCTTCTGGATGAATTAAAGGGCAGCCAAAGAAAAGTCGCTTTCGCAGGCGACGGAATAAACGACGCTCCAGTTCTTGCCCGTGCCGATGTTGGAATCGCAATGGGTGCGCTTGGTTCAGATGCGGCAATTGAATCTGCAGATGTTGTAATAATGACGGACGAGCCTTCTAAAGTCGCAGATTCAATCCAGATTTCAAAGCGGACGCTAAAAATCGTTCATCAGAACATAATATTTTCAATCGGAATCAAAGCGCTTATCATGCTTTTAAGCGGAATTGGAGTCGGTTCCATGTGGCTTGCCGTATTCGGTGATGTCGGAGTTTCATTCCTTGCAATTTTGAATTCAATGCGGGCACTCGGCTACACAAGCCTAAGAAAAACACGTAATAATAAGTGAAAATATTAATTCCGAGTTTTTTATACTGGAAACTTATTCAAGCTATTTCACAACAATAAAAACTCGGAATTATTTTTTTAGTACACAGAAAGTATTTTCTGAAGTTTATCTTTTCCAATAATTTTCATGAATGAAGCCAAACGCGGTCCCTGATCTTTTCCAATCAAAGCCTGATACAATGCAGTAAACAATGCCTTCGCGTCAAGCCCAAGCTCAGTTGCAATATCGTACATTGCCTGCTGACATTCCTTGTCCACAGCAAAAGTTCCTACACGCGGAACAACTTCATCCCGCACGCGCTTTACAGCTGTAAGCATATCGCCAGATAGGTCAGCTTTGGAACCGTCTTCCCTAAGCGCAAAGCAAAAATCCTCCGCACAGGTCGGCGCGCATTCACGGATCCAATACCAGGCGCACTTAGCACGGCGGCGCAATGCAGCTTCCTGTTCAGGTTTTACATCGCCCAAAGACTTAATAACAGCATCAATATCGCCAGAATAAGTCTGAAGCAATGTTGTCATCATTCTAAAACCAATCTGATATGGCATTACAGAAGGCATTTTGTTGTCTATCTGGGAAAAAACGTAAATTCTCTTTTCTTTTGCAAGAATGTCTTCTGACTTTGCTTTGTCGACACCCCAGACAATCCGTTCTGTCTTATCATAATCCTCGTAGACTTTATTTACATCAAGGTCGAATGAAATTGCAAATTCAGTGTTCGGTCTTGTTCCGGCAAAAATATAACGCAAAACTTCAGGCTGATAAACTTCAAGGGCATCAACCAAAGAAATAACTTTTCCTTTTGATGACGACATTTTTCCAGGAACACCTTTAAGATTCACAAAGTCATAGCGCATTGTAATCGGGGCATCCCAACCGTAAACTTTCTTTGAGACAAGTTTTGCAGTGTCGTAAGAACCACCAGGAGAAATATGATCTTTTCCGCCCGGCTCGAAAACAACTTTTTCCTCGTTCCAGCGCATAGGCCAGTCAACGCGCCAGCCAAGTTTCGCACCTTTAAATGTACGCAAATCGGCTGTCTCGCAGTTGCCACATTCACATTTATAGGAAACACCGTATTCGCCGTCATAACCTGTTATCTCAGTTGTATCTTTGTTGCATTTTCCGCAGAAAATAGAAACCGGCCAGTAAACATCTTCAGGTTTCATTTTGTGCTGCTCGTCGCGGTATTCGTTAAGACATTCCTTGATAAGCTCGCGGTTCTGCAAGGCTTTTTTCATTCCTTCAGCATAACGGTTTGCCCTGTAGCGCGACGCCTGATACAAAAATTCAGGATTTATTCCAACTCGTGGAAGTTCCTTTTCAATATCAACTTCGTGATGGCGCGCATAATTTTCGTTTCTGCCTGTTGTATCAGGAACCATTGTTATTGGGTATCGCAGATATTTTGTAAGAATCTCCGGATCTGGCATGTTCGCCGGCACTTTGCGGAAAACATCATAATCATCCCATGAATAAATAAATCGGACATTCTTACCGCGGTCGCGCAAAGCACGGACAACAAGATCAACTGTTATAATCTCGCGGAAGTTACCGATATGAACTGTTCCAGAAGGTGTGATTCCAGACGCACAAGTATATAAATCAAGGTCGCCTTTTTCCTTGATGATTTTGTCAGCCATCTGATCTGCCCAGTGACTGAACTGCGAATTCTTTTCGTTATTGTTACTCATAATAAGTAAACATTATATTGAAAGCGTCCAATCTTTTCAACGACACGAAAGACTGAAAAAAATAAGAAGAATTTTGAGTTTTTCCAGAAAAAGAAATATAAGCGCAAGCGGATTTGTAATTTGCGAAGACTTTGTGCGATAGAACCGATTAAAGTGCGTAGCACCCGAACAAATACAAGCGAAGCGCGAGCACAACCGTCTGGAACAAATTGCAAATCCGCTGAGAGCGTTTTTTCAAAATTTATAAAAACTCAAAATTCTTCTTATTGATTCTCGTCCGGGATATTCTCGAACATTTCGTCAAAGTCAGCGCTTTCAGTTTTTTCAGCTGTTTTCTCTGATTTTTCTGAAGATTCATCAACAACCGAAGAAGGATCAAATTCCACGCCAGAACCAGAATTTTCTGAATTGCCAAAATCTGCTTCTAGCTGAGCCTTTAGTTCCGGTGAAATAATATTTTCAATTGTTGAATTTTCAATCTCTTTCTGGACTTCCTCAGATTCATCGCTTGTGGTCTTGAATTCTTCAAGGACATTTTCAAGTTCTGTCATATTTTTGTAGCTTTCTTTGCTCAAAGAACCTACCGCTGCCATACGTTTTACGATTTCTTCCGTTCCGGCGTTAATTTCCTTGATTTCATCAAAAGCCTTGTTAAAAAGTCCGCTTACAGAAGAAATTTCCGAGGCAACTGTCTCCTGGTTCTGCGCAAGGTTTTCACAATACTGATTGATTTTTCCCGCAGTTGTCGCAGTTATTCCGGTTTTTTCTGTAATGTGCTGTGTCTGGCTGTTGATATTTTCAATCTCATTTGTAATCGCTGAAAAAGAAGCTATCATCTCATCTGAATGACTTGAAACTTTTGCAAACGCCTCTGACGCAAGCAAACTGGAATGGTTCGCCTCAGTAGTTCTTTTTATTGACTCTGTGATTTTTTTTGCATTATTTGCCGTAGAAATCGCAAGCGAACGGATTTCTTCCGCAACAACTGCAAAGCCTTTTCCATATTCACCGGCGTGTGCCGATTCAATCGCCGCATTCATGGAAAGAAGATTTGTCTGCGCGCTCACAGAATTGATGATTGTCACAATTTCTTTTATCTGGTCAAGCTGATTCATAACCTCTCCAAGAATTTTGTTTGTTGCGCCAATCTTTTCATCACCATCGGCAACAAACGCACCCATTTCCTGGGCAATTTTTGTACGGCTAACAGCGTTTTCCTTAATCTGCTCGATTCCGTGAATCATATTTGCTACAGCATCTGTGCTTTCATTTATTGCGGAAACTTGCTGGCCATTGTCATGAACCAGCGTTTTTACCTGAATGTTAATCTGGTTCACAGCCTCAACTGAGCGTGCAATCGACTTATTGATTTGCTCAAATTCATCTGTGATATTTTCAATGTTCAGGTTGATTTCATTGGTTGCAGCCGCTGTGCTTGAAGAAGAGTCATTGATTGAATATCCAGAAGAAATCGCTTTTGCAGCAGTCTTTTTTACAACAATAAAGAAATCATTTATTTCTTTCACCATGTTGTTCATATTGTTCATCAAGTCCTGCATTTCATTGCTGCCCTGGGGAACAATTTTTGTGGTGAAATCTTTATCAGCAAGCAACTGGGACATATCGCGCACACGGCCGATATTTTTAATGACAATCGTGGTGCCGTAAAAAATGCTCACAAGTACAATCACAGAAAAAATACCGCCCAGCAAAAAAACTCCAATCCGGTAAAAATTTGTATAACGCTGAAGAGTTTCTCCAAGCATTACATTGATTTTTGCCATAATATCTCGAAGGTCATTGCTATTCTGAATAAGCGCCTTCATCTGATTTTCAATAAGAAGAGTGCTACTGCTGATTGCCTGAACCGATTCCGAGTCTGAAAAACGATCAACACCGGCCTTGATTCCGTTCCTCGAAATAAAATTCCGTTCTTCCTCGTTAATCGTAGCTTTCTGGATATTCTGAAAATGAATGTTAAACGGATTCACCTGATTTACAACTTTTGTCCAGATGCTGTTTGCATTTTCAACTTCATTCCTGAAATCTTCCGAAAAATACTTAAGACCGCTGTAACCTGTAAATTCATGGAATTTTTTATTCGTACTTACAATTTTTGATTTCCACGCTGTGGAAGCCTGAGACGTGTCTACCCCATAATAAACAGTCTGGTTCAAATAATTAATCATATCAGCAACATCAAACTGACATTCCTGCTCCAAAAACTGAAAATTCTGAAGCCGTTGAACAAAACTTGCCCCAATCATCGTAAGAGTTGCAAGAATGAACATCTCAATGGCACAAACTAAAGCTATAATAGAAAAACGTCGTCTTAACTTCATTAAAAAACCCTTAAAAATTATCTCCCTGTTCAGATACCATTATAACTCAAAAAAAAAGATATACAAAACAAATCTCTATCAAAATTTATATTTTCTTGTTATAGTTTTTATATGCTAAGTTTATTTTTCAAAAAGAATTTTTATGACGGCTGGGACAATGTCATGTTCTTCTTTGTTCCAAATCTTATGATTGACGCGCTGATTATTTTATGCACCGGAATTTCAAGCCTTGGAGTAACTGTTTTCAAGGATGCAAATTTCTTTCTTTACATCTGGATTTTTCTTGCAGTTGTGCTTGTATGCGGCTCTTCAATTTTTACGCTTGCATGGGCGGAATCTTCGAAAGGAATTGCAGATTACGAATCAGTTGAATTCAAGGATTTCTTTAAATCCTTGAAAAGCTGCGTGAAAGACGGAATAAAATACGGAATAACATTGATTGCGGTAACAACAATTGCAGTAATCGGTGGAATTTATTTTTTAAAGCCACAGAGCGGGCAAATCTCTTTTGCCGGACTTTTAGCCGGAGTTTGCTACATCTGGGCCGCATTGATAATAGTGGCTTCTCTGCTTTGGTATCCGGCATTACGAGCGTATATGCACAATCCGTTCCTGAAATCAGTAAAAAAATGTTTTATTGTCTTTTTTGACAATCTTTTTGTTTCAATCGTGCTTGGATTTTACAACATTTTCCTTTCAGCCATTTCAATAATCATGCTGGGAATTGCACCAGGAATGTGCGGTCTTGAACTTGCCCGTGCAAACGCCTTCCGCCTTATAATGAAAAAATATGATTATATAGAAGAATTAGACAAAAAAGGCGAGCCCATGAACAGCAGAGCCCGCCGAAAAATTCCATGGAAAGAACTTTTAAAAGACGACATTGAAGCAAATCCAACGCGTGGCTTCAAAGCATTCATTTTTCCATGGAAAGAAAACCAGTAACGCGCAAAAATAATGCGCATAAACTCCTAGTTTGTCATCAGCATTGTTTTTGCATCAAGTTTTACGGCTGCTGATGAAGGTTCTTTTCCGCCAGCCTTTAAAACTGAAAGCCTGACATTTTTTCCATCAGAAGCAAGATGTGCCACGATTTCAAACAACGGAAGAAGCTCAGGTTTTACAGTTTTTGAAAGTTCCGAATTTTCGTTTGTTCCGCTGAACCATACTTCAATTCCTTCAGCCTTCGCAAAATCAGCGACAGTTTTTACATCCTGAACAGAAACCTTGTCCATATCCTCGCCGTCAATCACCAAAGCCTCAACCTTGATTCCACCTTCCTTCAATGCCTTTAAAGTATTAACAACTTTTGGAAGAGTAAAAGTTTCCTGATTAAAATTCAAAATTGTGCGGTCTCGGATAATCGATTCGCTCAGTTCGTTCATATCCTCAACATTCTTTTTTTTGCCCATTTCTGCAAGAACACTTTCATACCAGGCAATCACATTAGAAGATTTCTGGTCAAAAGAAACATGAACCAAATGTTTGTCATGCAGCAAAGCATCAATTCCAAACTGAACAAGAACAGAAGTTTTTCCAAGCCCCTTTTTTGCCGTGACTAGCCCCATCTGACCAGGTTTTAATCCGCCAAAAGAAACATCCTCAAAAAAACGCACAGGGCTTGTATTTATAAAATCCTGTTTTACCATAAAATCCTCCATGAAAACAAAAAGTGGACTTAATAACTATAAGTCCACTTTTAATAAAAGTCTATCAAATTTATTTTGAAAACCAGTTCTAAAACAGATAAATCCTAAATCAATGCAACACACAATTTCTTGTGAAGATACATCTGCAATAAGGATGAACCTAAAATCTTGCAGCTTAAAGCCACAAGATTTTTTAACGATTCTTCTATTTGTTGCCTTTTGCCTTTTCTTCCTGGTGTTTCTTGATAAGTTCTTCTGCTACTGCGTTTGGAACTTTACCGTATTTTTCAAATTCCATTGTGAATTCGCCTTTTCCCTGTGTTGAAGAGCGGAGAATTGTTGAGAATCCGAACATTTCAGAAAGTGGAACTTCTGCATTTACTACAGATGTGTTGTTTTCATCAGTTGTTTCACCGATGATACCACGGCGCTGGTTGATAAGACCAAATACGTTACCCTGGAATTCATTTGGAGCTGCAATCTGAACTTTCATGATTGGCTCAAGAATAACCGGCTTAGCTTTCATGTAACCTTCGCGGAAAGCACCAATAGCTGCAATCTGGAATGCGTTATCACTAGAGTCTACCGGGTGATACTGACCATCGTTGATTGTAATCTTAACACCAACAATCTGAGCACCAATCAATGAACCTTCCTTCATTGCTTTCTGGAAACCCTTATCGCAAGATGGAATGTATTCGTTAGGAATAGCGCCACCCTTGATTGCATCGATAAATTCATAGTCTTTTTCTGAATCCGGTTCCATGAATCCAGCAACACGACCGTACTGACCAGAACCACCAGTCTGCTTTTTGTGTGTGTAGTTAAAGTCACCGCGTGCTGTGATTGATTCACGATAAGCAACCTGTGGCTGACCTGTAATAACCTCACAGTTATATTCGCGCTTCATTCGTTCAACATATACAGCAAGGTGAAGCTCACCCATACCCTTGATGATTGTCTCATTAGACTCAGGATCTGTGTATGTCTGGAATGTAGGGTCTTCCTTAGTAAAGCGGTTCAAAGCCTTAGACAACTGCATAGCAGCCTGTTTGTCTTTTGGAGTAATAGACAAAGAAATTACTGGCTCCGGAACATACATAGAAGCCATAGACAAGTTCAATCCGCCGTTTGTGAATGTATCACCAGAAGCACAGTCTACACCGAAGAGAGCAACAATATCACCAGCGCAACCTTCGTTGATATCTTCCATCTGAGCAGAATTCATGCGTACAAGACGTCCAACCTTGAATCTTTTCTTTGAACGTGTGTTATAAAGTTCTTCACCTTTCTTGATTTTTCCCTGATATACACGTGTATAAGTCAACTGACCGTACTGGCCGTCATCAAGTTTGAATGCCAAAGCTACACAAGGCTTGTTGTCAACTGATTCAAGCTCAACTTCAGCTTCGTTGTTGTCAAGGTCAAGAGCAACGTTCTTTACTTCGTTTGGAGCTGGAAGATAGCGAACTACAGCGTCCAAAAGTGGCTGAATACCTTTGTTCACATGTGCAGAACCACAGAATACACCAACAAACTGCTCTGCGATTGTTCCCTTGCGGATTGCAGCGATGATTTTGTCCTGGTCAAGGTTAGCGTAGTCGTTTTCCTCGTCCATCATTGCATCTTCCATAAGAGCATCATCAAAGTTGATTGCAGCTTCAATAAGTTCCTTGCGGTATTTCTTTACATCTTCAACCATATTAGCTGGAACATCAGCATAGCGAAGTTCTTCACCATTCGGTCCATCAAAATAAATAGCTTTCTGGCTGATAAGGTCAACAACACCTTCAAGTTTGTCTTCCAAACCGATTGGAAGTTCCATCATATATGCGTTCAATCCAAGCTTTTCGCGGAGCTGCATACGTACACGGATAGGATTTGCACCCTGACGGTCACACTTGTTTACAAATGCAACACGAGGTACATGATAACGTTTCAACTGGCGGTCTACAGTGATTGACTGAGACTGAACACCTGCAACGGCACAAAGAATCATGATAGCACCGTCAAGAACGCGAAGTGAACGTTCAACTTCTACTGTAAAGTCTACGTGGCCTGGAGTGTCGATAAGGTTGATTGTGTAGTCTTTCCACTGAACCTGAGTTGCTGCAGACTGGATTGTGATACCACGTTCACGCTCCAATTCCATGTTGTCCATAACAGCACCAACACCGTCTTTACCGCGAACTTCATGAATAGCATGAATCTTGTTACAATAGAACAAAATTCGTTCAGAAGTTGTTGTCTTTCCTGAGTCAATGTGAGCACTGATACCGATATTTCTCATCTTTGAAATATCAAAAGCCATATTGTTACCTCTTAAAAAAAATAAATTTACTATTTAAGTTTTAGCAGAATAAAATTTCCAGAAAATAAAATTTCCAAAAATCCGTTTATCAATAATACTAAAAGATGAAATGTTGTTCAATAGTAGTTTTTTTGATAGAATATGTGATTATGATTAATTTAAATAGCAAACAAAGAAAACTTCTTGAAAAATACGCAAACAAAATCGAGTCCGTTGTAATCGTTGGCGCAGGCGGAGTTTCAGAAGGAGTTACAGGAAAAATCAGTGATGAGCTTGGAATCCATGAACTTATAAAAGTAAAATTCAACGAATTTAAAGACGAAAAACGAGAACTGACTGAAGGAATTGTAAATTCAACAGACGCAACGCTTGTAAGAGTGATTGGAAACATCGCTATTCTTTACAGGGCGGCAAAAGAGATTAAGGACAGAAAATACGAGAAAGAACTCAACAAACTTTCGTAACATTCTGCGCAAATATTTGTTTTTCTTTTATAACCAGAGCTGAATCAAACAGCTCTTTTTTTTATAGAATTTGAACATTAAATTGGAGGATATAATGATCGAAGTATCTCACGTTTCCCGTACATTCGGTACATTTCGTGCGGTAAACGATGTAAGCTTTTCCATTCCCACAGGGCAGATTGTAGGACTTCTGGGACCGAACGGAGCTGGAAAGACAACAACAATGCGGATGATTACAGGTTTTTTAAAGCCAACCGACGGTTCCATCAAAATCGATGGAACTGATATTACAGAGCAGCCTGTTGAATCAAAAAGAAAGATTGGATATATGCCGGAAAGCGCGCCTTTGTATGGCGACATGATTGTCTGCGACTATCTGAACTATATTGCGGACATCGAAGGAAAAAATGCGGCAGAAAAAGTCCCTCTTCTGTGCAAGGAATGTGGACTTGAAGAAGTAATGCACAAAAACATAAGCGACTTGAGCCGAGGCTACAGACAGCGCGTGGGGCTCGCCCATGCACTTATGAACGATCCGGAAATTCTTATTCTTGATGAGCCGACTTCTGGCCTTGATCCGAACCAGATTGAGGAAGTCCGTGCTTTAATAAAAGAAATAGGAAAAACCAGGACAGTTATTATTTCAACACATATTCTAAGTGAAGTTGAAATGCTCTGCTCGCGCGTAATCATCATAAGCGGCGGAAAGCTTGTTGCCGACAGCCCGACCGACCAGCTCAGGACAAGATTTGGAAATTCAGCTGTAATAAAAGTAACAACCAGCGCAACTGAACCACAGATTTCAGAAATTCTGAACAGAATCCAAGGAATCGAAAGCCTTTCCTTTGAAAAAGCGGAGAATGGCTCAACTGCTCTACTTTCTGTAAAAGGAACAACAGAAATCCGCCCTGAAATCGCAAAAACTGTAGTTGCCGCAGGATTCAATCTTTTTGAACTGGTTCATCTGCCACCACCATTTCTAGCCTGCATAGGGAGTATATGCCTTATAGTATGTATAAGGTCAAGATATTTTTGTAATTTTCCATTAGCCGTTTGTTTTCATTTT
>ERZ808267.27-NODE-27-length-96270-cov-3.996425_pt1 | contig 96270 bp, 96 predicted proteins | sample MGYA00521241_ERZ808267 | MGnify/ENA primary metagenome ERZ808267 (study PRJEB31516, sample SAMN03275592) | gut metagenome | biome: mammalia-associated habitat; material: feces | host: Papio cynocephalus | place: Kenya | collected 2012-07-19 ...
TAGTCAAAGCTAATGAAATAGAAAGTAGAATTAAAGCCAAACGTAAAGAAGGTTACAAAAAATTATCTGAACTTAAAGATAATGGACCTGACCATATTGATGGTGGTAATTTTGCTCTTCTTAATTATCTTAATACTTATCTTCCAAAGAATAATACTACTAGTGATGGATTCGTACTTCCAATGCTTGCTAAAGTTCTCAAAGATAATAAACCTTTTACTAAAGGACATTTTATAGGTCAATGGAAAATCAATGGAGTTAGATGTATAATAGGTGCTGAACAAGGTATTGATATATTTACTCCAATTAGACTTCGATATTGGTCTAGAGAAGGAACTGAATGGACTGATAAACTTTATTGGATGGATAGTATTATTCTTCCTTGTATTAAAGAAGAACTTCTTGATGCTATGCTTGAAGAAGGTGCTTGTCTTGATGGTGAACTTTATATTCCTGGACAAACTGTAAATAACATTAATAGTTTTGTTAAGAATGATAAGCTACCTCAACATCAACTTCTACAATATTGGTGTTATGATGTTCTTATTAATAATATGAGTTATGCTACTCGTAGTGAATTTAGAAGAAATAACATTAATAGAATATGTTATGATTTTACTGACACTATTCAACATCTTAATAACAAAAGTCAATTTGTTCTTCTTCCTGATGTAAATATTGATTCTTTTGATACTGCTACTAGATATAGAGATAAGTTTATTAGTCTTGGTTTTGAAGGTCTTATTATAAGAGATACTTCTGCTGAATATCAATTTGGTAAACGAAACTCTGCTATGTTTAAGTATAAAAGAATTGATGATGGTAAGTTTAAAGTTATTGATATTGTTCCTGAAGGAGTTCGTAAAGAACTTTGTAAACTAGTTCTTCAGAATGATATTAATGATAAAACATTTGAATGTACTATTAATGCTAGTCATGCTTATCAAACTTATATTCTTCTAAATAAAGACAAATATATTGGCAAGTATGCAACTGTAGAATTTCGTGAAAGAAGTGGAGTTAATCAAGTTCCATTTCATGCTAAAGCTTTAATTATTAATATATAATATGAATCTTGCAGCTTATGATAAAATAGATAATAAAGTAGATAAATCAAAAACTTGGATTGACTATAAGAATAAACGTATAGTTAGTAAGCAAATTAAATATAGAGCTTATTATGCTTTTGGTAAAAGATATAATCCTAATACTAATAAAGAAGAATTTTATCTTATTACTTCTGATAGTATTATACAAGATAGACCTTATGCTAAGACTATCAAAGATAATTATAATCGACTAAAGTATAATCTTGGTACTATATATAATGATTGTTTTTCTGAACTTGATAAAGATATAAGTATTAGTCTAGTTATTGATTCGTCTCAAAATGATGGTGAAGTCTATAGATTTCATTAATCCACTATAACCGCCCCGTAGAAGATATTCGCATTCATGCAATTTCTTGATTACGTGAGCGGTTTTATTGTGTCTGCAATATAATTAATCACAAATGATTATATTTGCTTGTAAACAACAAATTAAAATATTAAATAAAAATGAGTAATTATAATTCTGCTGAAGAAGACCCTCTAAATGGTTGTTGTGCTGGTTGTTTAATACTAGCTGCTCCTTATGTTCTTTTGTTTGTTTTAATGCTAATTTATTTTGGTATTAAACATAATGTTTTATAAATTAATAAATATATAGTTATGGTTGAAATTAAAGTAGGTGCTGAACCTAGAATTAAACATTGGTTTAATAAAGCTGAAGGCTTTCATGTTGGTGTTAGTCGTGATGAATGGGGTTCTTTTAGAAGTAGATATAACCCTTATACTTTTGTTAATGGTTATTTCTTTACTTATGGAGAATGGTTTGCTAAAAATCATAAGTTTAGTAATATCGAAAAATATTGGGAAGCTAATGCCTATGGAACTGATGGTTACAAAGATGCTTGTTTTGCTGTTATAGATAGAAACCGAAAGGTTGCTGTAATTAAACGTGGTCATATATATACTTGGCAAATAAGTAGAGCTATTCCTGATAATTTTACTATATATGAAGTACATCATATTCCTTGTTTCGACCCTTGTAATCCTAAAAATAAGAAAATACTTATTAAAGAAGTTGCTAGAACACTTATTGAAAGATATATGAATCATTCTAATGAAGAACTTAAAGTTCTTCATAGTAATAAAAAGTGTTGTAGATGGGATTCAGCTAATAATGATTTTAAAGATAAGATAAAGAAACAACTTGAAGATTTAGTAAATAAACATAGAATTGCTACAAAAAGTTCTTTGTTTGATAATGATGAATTTTATTATATAACTAGTCGTACAAGTTGGGGAAATGAAAATATAATAGGTAAAGTTCCTTATCCTACTATAGACCAAATTATAAATGATACTTATTATTCTGATAAAGAAAAAGAACATATAGATAAATGTTCATTTTATTATAAGTATATATATAATAAGCCTACTGATTATAAATGGAAAGATGTAGATAAACTTTGGAATACTCTTTGCGCTGATGGTAATAAATGGCAAGATAATTTTATTGAAGCCAGAAAAGAAGCAGAAGCTAGACTTGAAGAAAAATATAAAGCTGCTAAAGCTAAAGCGAGAGAGAATGAAAAAGAAGCTATTGCTAAATATTTAAAATCTATTGGAGTTAATAATATTGTTGATTATTGGAGAGAAAATAATGCTTTTGTTGCTACTCCTCATATATATTATTATGATTGTTATATAGAAAAAGGTGCTATTTGTTGGACTAAAAGACTGTGTAGTAGAAACTTTGTTTTTGATAATATCCAACTTAAACTTAATGGTTATCTAGTTGTTACTAGTAAGGGTGTTGCTGTTTCTTTAACTGAAGCTATTAACTTCTTTAATATACTATATGTTCGTTATCTTATTCAAGACAATATTACTTATGTTGATTTTACTAAGAAGAATATTAAGCTAGTATATTATCAACTAAGGCATATAGTATATAGAGAAAAAGTAACTGACGGAGGTGTTAAACTTGGATATAAAGAATGGAATATTCAGATAGGTTGTCATAGTCTTTGGTTTGATGATATTCAGAATTTTGCTAAATATTATCATCTTGAAGATAGACTTGCTTTTCCAGTAGATATTGATTCTCAGACTTGTAGAAATAATCATATACTTCATACAATTAATAAATAAACTATTATGACAAAGAATGATTTAAATTATTGGAGAAATAAACTTAAAGATGTTGTTTCTCCTGAAAATCTTATTACTCCTGAAGTTGTTGCTCTTCGTGACCAACAAAATAAGATGCTTAATCTTATGGCTAAGAAGAATGCCGATTACGGTAATGCTTTCAATAAAGGTTGTGATGCTATGGGTGAAGCTTATGGTCTTTGCAGAATGTTTGATAAAGCTAATCGTTTTATTAAACAAGCTGCTGATAGAGTAAGTGGTTATTATAATCCTAATGTTACTGATGAAAGTATTTATGATACTATTGAAGACTTAGGTAACTATTGTGCTATGTTTTTAGCTTGGATTAATACTATAAATGGTGATGGTACACATTCAATACCTTCTACGGGGGGGGTTGGATAAAGATAGTCCTAAGATTGAACTATGTCAACTTATTAGTACTAATCAAGTTAAGCTTCTTAGTGAAATTGATGGTACTGATAATACTGACGAAATAACTATAGATTATGGTATTACTGGACTTTGTAAAGATAATGATAATTATGTTTATAATGTAAGTGATAGTAGAAGTGAAATTCCAGTTACTAATAGAAAACAAGAAAATGTTGTTGCTGTTAGAACTGAATTAGTAAAGAATTTTAAATATAATATTGAACAAGGAAATGGTAGATAAAGAAAATGCACTTATTATTTTTACTATACTTCCAAATATTACTATGTTTGAAGATGGTGATTATGTAAAAGTAGATAAAGAAAAAGATGAAGGTTATATTCCTACTCTCTATTATTATGGTAATGAATATGTATTAGATTGGGTAGGAGAAGAAACTAATACTATTAAAAGCTTTAATGCTAAAACTCCTGAAGAAGTTATAGATAAAGCTTATTCTTGGTGTATAAATGAACAGTTACTATAAATATAAGATATAATGGAAGATTATAATGCTATTGATTTATTTTCTATAATTCCTCCTTTATATATTATATATAAAGATAATGATAAACATAAATATAAATTATCTCCTTTTGATGATGATGAAAATGGTTTTAAACCTCTTCTACTTCATGATAAAGATAATAAATATGTTTTTCAATGGTGTAATGTTAGAGGTAAAGGCTTTATAAAACAATTTATTGGACGTACTGCAAATGAAGTTATAGATAAAGCTATTAATTGGTGTAAAAAAAATAATTTATTATGCTTAGAGTTATAAATCCTGATGTAGAAATATGGCGTCAAGAAGGTTTTAGTATTGATGCTATTTGGAAGCATATTGCAAGATGTGCTAGAGTTTGTTATCAAAGTGTACCTAAAGATAAAAATGAAAGTCCTTATGACTTTGTAAAGAGAACTCTTCTTCGTGGAGTAGATGTTATAAATGTACCATATACATTTGATGATATTAGAGGTTCACATCTCAGTGTTCTTGAACATGGTACTGTTCATCTTAAATATCCAAGTTTCATGGCAAGAGCTGAAGCTCTATTTAGTGCTACTCTTCGTGGTAATAAATATTCTAAATGGAATATACATAAAGGATATATTTATGTCACTACTAATATGAGAGTTATCATTGAAACTAATTGGATTGACCAATTAGAGTTTATTGATAAAACTCCTAATTGTCCTTATTATTATGATAGAACTACTGTTAATTTTATTACTAACATAGGTGTTAGTAGAGAACTTAATAGACATCGTTGTCATAGTATTAGTGAGGAAAGCACTAGATATTGTAGTTATAATAAAGATAAGTTTGGCAATAACATTACTGTTACTAAAGTTCCTTGGATAGATTATACTACTAATGAACTTAATGATGGTGATTGCTATGAAGGAAAACTTAGAGCAGATTTTGAATTTATAAATGAAGAACATAATGCTATAGTTCAACAAAATACTATTTGTTGGACTGCTATAGATTGGTATCTTTATAGTCTTAGTATTGCAAATATTACTTATTGTAAACTTCGTGAACTTGGCTGGTCTGCACAACAAGCTCGTGATGTTCTTCCTCTTGCAACTAAAACTCAAGTAGTTCATACAGCTTTCAATGATGATTGGAAACAATGGATTGAACTTAGAGCTGATGGTATTAGTGGTAAACCTCATCCTGAGATTCAAGAACTTGCTGTTAAACTTAAAGAAATGAATTATGTGGATTAGTATTTTAAATCATGCAACTGGTCAAATAGAAGTAGCTGACCTTTCAGAATATGAAAAAGAAACAGGTATTCATGATGCTGAAGAATTAGTAGGTAAATGGCTTAAAGACAATAGTTTTCATAATTCATTTACTAATTATATGATTACTAATGATGAACCTGATATTTATGACCATAATACTCAAAATTATATTGATATACAATTATGATAGGTAGTCACAATAGTCTTTCTTATCTTCCTCCAAAAAATCTTTGGGGGAAGATTACTAAACTTTGGGGTAAATGTCAAGATAAAACTCTTGTTGAACAATATAATGCTGGAGTTAGATATTTTGATATTCGCCTTAATCTTTATCGTAATTGTATTGGTGAATTTGAATGGCATTTTGTTCATAATAAAGTTGATTATGGTCTTGTAGATTGTAGTCTTTGGAAATATTTAGGTGGTATTAATGCTTCAGTTAGAGTTATCTATGACCAAAGAATTAAACCTGAAGATGCAGAAAATAAAACAAATCGTTTTCTAACTTATCTTTATATTATAAAGGATAAGTATAATGTTAATATTGATTCTGCTATAACATTTTGGGATTGGAAAGAGCATTATAAACCTACTATTGAAGTTAAAGAATATCATGCTAGTGTTAGTACTAAATGGTATCAATATATTCTTGGTACTAAATGGTTTTCTAAACATTATAATAGACGTAATATAGCAATTAATGCTTATAATGCAGTTCATGATTATAAAGTTTTACTTTTAGATTATATAGAATATGGGAATGAATAAACAATGTTACTTTGGACTTCATCATTATGAAATCCATAAAGAATTAGAAGTTAAAGATTCTAATGATACAACTGTAGGAATAAATATTGTTTCTCGTTGTAGTAATTGTGGTAAAATTAAAGTTGAATTTGTAGCTACTAATGCTGATTATTTAGTTGATAGTAGAGGTGTTAAAACTGGTAAATAAAATATTAATATTATGGGACAAAGTATTTTTGATATTGAAAGAAGTTATCTTGAAGTATTTGAAGAACTTGAAGATAATGGTGGAGAACTTACTCCTGAGCTTGAAGAAAAACTTCAATTAAACGAAGAAGAAGTTACTCGTAAAGTTAAGAATTATGTTGAGTATATCAATAAACTTAAAGCTGATAAAGCTGTTATTAAAGCAGAAAAAGACAGACTTGCTGCTTTAGATAAAAGTAAAGATAATACTATTAAATCGCTTACTAATCTTGTTTGTTATGCTATTAAAACTTTTGGTACTGAAGACAAGAAAGGTAAGAAATTCTTTGATTGGGGTAGTGGTAAAGTTAGTATTCGTCCTTCTACTTCTGTAGAAGTTAATACTAATAAAGTTGATAATATGGTTGATGTTCTTAAAACTACTTTTGCTAATGGCATTTTTATGAACACTCTTCAATGTAATGATTCTATTGACATCAATAGTCTTATTGATTCTATTCAACAAACTGCTATTAAAGAAGGAAATATTGAAGCTAGTGAAGTTGAAATTGATGATATGGATGATGTAACAATTAATGTTACTATTCCTATTCCAATGTATAAACTTCTTAATGGAGCTGGTTATCAACTTATGAGACAAGTTGGTGCTGTAGATTCTTCTAATTGGGATTTTAAGCCTACTGTTGATAAGAAAGCTCTTAAAACTAAGATTGTTGAAGAAGGTTGTACTTCTAATATTGGTAAAGTTGTTATTAATGAAAATTTAAATATTAAGTAATATGGAGATAAAGAATATTTATAAAGTTACTACTTCTTTAAAAGATAAAACTGGTAAAACTATAGAATTTAATATTGCTGGTAAAACTCTAGGAGATATTTATTATGATATTAGTTCTGTAACTTATAATGGTATAAAAATAGAAGATTATATTGAAAGCGTTGTAAATACTAAACATAAAATTCATGCTCCTACTTGGGATGATAAAGAACTTAATCCTGAATATAAACCTGAAGAAAATGCAAGTAAGCAAGAAGAATAACTTTTGGCTTGATGATTTTATATATAATCTTCAAACTATAGAAGAAAATACTACTGATAGACTTCCTGTCAAAATTGATGGGAAGTTTATTACTAGTATTGAAATAGAAAAAGGTGAAGTTAATATTAAAACTGTTTGAACTATGAGTAAATATAATAAAGGTGGTCTTCCTTGGGCTATTGGTAAAGATGTTGCTGATTGTAAAACTGCTCAAGATGTTATGATTAAAGCTGGACTTGATTGGTCTGTTGCTAAATGTGAACTTGTTGCTAAAATGCCATTTAGAATTAATGGTAATAATAATATAGACAATGATTGTTTTCAACATGATGGGAATATTTATAGAGATATGGATAATGCTTATGCAACTTATCGTACTGATATAAATTATCCTCTTGGTCTTGTTAAAGAAAAGTATGAAGTGGTTCAAAATATGGATGCTTTTAATTTCTTTAATAATGCTATTGGTGAAAATCTTGCTCAATGGGATAAAGCTGCTTGTCTTAATGGTGGAGAAAAAGTCTATGTTAGTGCCAAACTTCCTGTTCAAACTTCTGTAGCTAATAGTAATGATGTTGTTGATAATTATCTTATATTTAGTAATGGTCATGATGGTCAATCTTCTGTTGATATTATGATTACTCCAGTAAGAGTACTTTGTACTAATATGCTTAATGGAGCTATTAATCAAGCCGATTGTCATATTCGTCTTCGTCATACTAAGTCAGTTAAAGAAAAACTTGAACTTGGTGCTCAAGTTCTTAAAGTTGCTTGTGAGCATGCTCTTGATGCTCAAGAACTTTATCGTCAACTTGCTAAAGTAACTATGAGAGATGAACAAGTCTATGAATATCTTTGTAACCTTCAACTTACTCCTGCTGAGATTCAGAAATTAATGCAATATGATAATAAAAATGGTTATAAACGACTTATCAATAAAGATTATAGACTTCTTGAAGCTACTGAAATATCTACTCGCAAAGCTAATATTCTTGCTAATATGTTTGATTATTATAACGATGGTATTGCTCAGAAAGATATTTATGGTACTGCTTGGGGTGCTTATAATGCCATTACTGGCTTTTATTCTAATGTTGCTAATCTTGAAGGAGAAAAGAGAATGACTTCTCTTGTTTGGGGTTCTTCTAATAGAAATATGAATAAAGCTCTTAATAATGTTATAGCTTATGCAAGTTAGTTTTAATAATAAAATCAAAACTCCTAAACATGATGTCGGAGACCATATTCTTTACTTTGACCATGTTAAAGGTGAATTTGATTATGGTGATATAGTTCAAATTCAAGTTGTTAAAACTGAACAATATCAGACTGTAGCTTATGCTATTAATACTTCTGAAAATATTACTCTTCCTTGTGTTCCTGAAGAACTTACATTTAATAATAAATATGAAGCTGAATATTGGATTGAAGATGTTAAAGCAAAACTAAAAGAGATATAGATTAAAGTATAAGCCTTCCTACGGGCGGGCTATAGATTCTCTAGTAACTTATGTTACATATAGTACTAGAAGTATTAGAAGTGCTAGATAAACTAGAACCCCCCCGTAGAGAGGTTGATGAGTTAAAACTTCTTAGCTTTGATAATTATCTTGATGATATTATTGCTAGTTATGAAGATAATGATTATGTTTGTAATGGTTATCAGTAATATAATACTAATATATTATATATATAGAGGTTTTATAAGTATTTGATAATCAATAAGTTAAATAGCGATTTAACTTTAATTAATATCATTTTTCCCCAAGTTAATTTACTTAGCTCGGGGAAAAACCTATCTTTGTAGCATGATATTAATTAAAGTACTGAAGCTATGAATGAAGTTAATAATTATAATTCTATTATGGAAGAACATAAAGCTAAGAATAAACTTAAAGGAAGTGATATTAAAGTAGATGTAGTTTACGAAGTATTTAAAGATACTGGAAAATTTGTTTCTACTACTATTCATCGTTATTGTAGTAAGACTGCTTGTGACATAGCTTGCTATATTAGTGATACTATGCTTCCTAGTCAAACTAGTATCAAGTTTAATTCTAGAAATATAGCTGATTCTCCTATATGTAGAACAAAAGACCCTAAAACGATAAATGCAGCTATTAAAGAACTTGTTAATGTAGGTGCTATTATTAAATGGAGAGATATTGAAGGTATTCCTAATCCTCTAGATATTAGTAGAGATTGGTATTTATTAAATCCTTGTATGATTAAAGCTATAGGTTGTGAAGGTTTTAAAGAACAAGCTAATACTACTATTAAACAAATAAATAATAGCAAGCATTTTGAAGTTAATGAATATTCTGCTATAGTATATAATTTTAAAAATAATTATGAAAGTAAAAATTAAGAAACTAGTAGAGCAAGCTGTTGTTCCAGCTTATGCTAATCCTGGTGAAGATGCAGGTCTTGATTTGACTGCAACTTCTATTAAATTTGAAAATGATTGTTGGGTTTATGGTACAGGTCTAGCTTTTGAGATTCCTCAAGGTTTTGTAGGTCTTGTATTTCCAAGAAGTAGTAATCGTAAGACTGAAGCTTATCTTACTAATTCTGTAGGGGTTATAGATTCAGGTTATCGTGGTGAAGTTATGTTTAGTTTTAAGAACCGTGATATGAGAATTGAAGAACAACCTTATAATGTTGGAGATAGAATTGGTCAAATTATTATTATGCCTTATCCTCAAATTGAACTTGAAGAAGTAGATGAACTTTCTGAATCTCATCGAGGTAAAGGTGGTCATGGTAGTACTGGTAAATAAACAATTAATTTAAATAATAAAGATTATGAAGAATTGGGTTAAAAGAATGGTTGAACAACACGCTAAGACTGTTGTTGAAATTAATAAAACTGAGGCATTTCTTAATAATGCTGTAAAGGATGATAAAACTCCTAAGCACGTAGTTGCTAATATGGCTATTGTAGTTAAAAGCTTAAAGAATTTAGCTGATGCTTATCAAACTATTTTGTCTAATGAGAATGTAAAGTTCACTCCTGAAGGAGAGTATTACGAAAAGGTAGCTCATATAAAATGAAGAAAATAACTATTATAACTACTGATGGTTGTGCTGGTTGTAGTATTCAAATTAGTAATGTAAAAACAGTTCTAGAAAAGCATAAAGATGTTGCTCTAAGTATTATTCGTTTTGAATCTCTTACTAAAAAAGAAATTAATGAATATAGAAATAAAAGAGTCTATCTTAAAGACTTTCCTACTACTATATTTACTATAGATGATGTTACTACTTTTAAAATGACTGGTTCAACTGCTATTCCTTGTATTGAAAGATATGTGGAATTATATTTGAAAAAGAAATTTGTGTGACTGTTTATTCGTTTTATTTATTTTTCTTTCTCCTAGTGCTTGTGAGAGTACTAGGAGTTTTTATCTAATTGAAGATATGAATAAAAATTATAATAGAGATAAAAATATAGCTGCAATTATAATTGCAATTCTAGCCTTGATTATGATTTGTTGTTCAAGTCATAATTCAAATGATGATAATAAAGTTTATATTGATTCTTGTTGTGCTGAAGAAGATTATTATAATTTTGCTGAAGATACAACTAATGATGGATATGATACTGATTCTATTATCAAGATTGATAGTCATGGAAATATAATTAAAGAGATTCCCAAATGATTCCGACTAAATATAATGTTCCGTTATGTAAGCATTTGATTTGCTCTACAAACGAGTTTAATTCAACTTCTGAATAATTATTCAGTCGTAACTACAAATCGTTGTCACTCGACTATATTGAATCAATAGGCAATAAAATATTCTGTTATAATCTCATCTAGTTTAACATCATGATGTCATATAGAAGCCTGGCAACGATTTAATCATCAAGATGAACAATTAATCAACTAGAATCAATTAAGCCACTAGAGAAGAAATTAAAATATTAAATAATATATTTGTATAAGTAATTGTATAATTTGATGGTTATTAGTTATTTTACCAGCAGTGGCTGGATTACGAATTTAAGTTATTAAACATTGTGAGGTGGAGTTTGACCGTGAGGTTGAGCTTCACCTTTTTTTTAATCATGGAAAGCGACACTAAATCGACATATACGAAAAACCCCTAGATTATCATCACGACAACCTAGGGGAACGGCAAACACGTAATTGTTTGAGTAAGTAATTTATTCGCACATTCAACACGTTTAAGACATCTTGTTTCACTTTTAAATATATAACTATTACGATAAGTTGGAGCAACAAGAATCGAACTTGTATTAGAAGAACCAAAATCTTCTGTACTACCTTTATACTATACTCCAATGTTCGCATATACTTGAAGATGTTTTTGATTACCATCGCAAAGATAAGAATTTCCTCCTATCTAAGCAATAGTAATCTAAAGTTTAACTTATATTATTTAATTAGCAACTTCTCTACGGGCGGGCTATCGTATAGAATTAGCTATATCATCAACAGGAATAAAACCTAAAACATTCTTTCCAAGTTTATAATAAGAATTACTCTTATCAAGACCAGCTATATTACTATAAGCTCTATAAATAGGAATTTGTCTAGTTGTAAGTACAAAGAGTTTATTCTCTTTAGCATAACGTCCACTAGTATAATCCCAATTATAATCATCACCTTGAATAATGCCTTCTGCTATAATACCCATAGCTTTAATTAAATCACTAGGCATAGTTTGAGCAGCAATAGGAGAACTATAAAGCTTTTTACCTTCAGTAAATATGAAAGGAGGAGTGTACATCATAGCTTGACTTGCAAGACTATCTGCTTCATAAAGAAGAAGATTAGCTGTAGTACTATCTTCTAATTCTTTATCATCCCATATACATCTAGTAGCAAGAGCTACAGCCACGGCTGCTACTGCACCACAAGCATTGCCCATTGCTCTAAGTATAGCTGCTCTTTGATAACGAGGAAGAATATTCCAATTAGTTTTAAAGTTACTTGCTAAGTCAACATAACCTTTAAATAGAGTTTGAAGACTTTCAAGAGCTTCAACTTGTTTATCGTTAAGTTCTCTTTCAGCTTTCATTTTACGAATAGGTAAAGAAAGAAAATCTAATAGAGCAGGACCACAACCAATAGTCATAGCACCTCTTTCTTCATTAAAATAACCTTGTCTTCTAAAATGTTTAAGAATACCAGGATAAATATGTTTATGATATTGCATAGCAAGACTACCCCACCAATTCTTTTCAGCTTGAGCTGCACCAAGTCTATCATATACACCATGAATTTCTTTATTAACAGAAATAACTTTACCTTTAAATTCTCCAAGAAGTCTATAAGCATCAGACACTTCTTTATCTTGAGATTTAGCATCAAGGTCAGCAAGAATACTACCATCTTTAAAAGCAAGTTTTCCATCTTTAAGGTCTAGTTGTTCCATTATCGTTGGGTTCTTCTTGAACTCTATTTCTGCTTTCTTTTCTAGTTCCTTCTTTTTATCTACAAATTGTTTCTTCTTATCAGCATATTTACCAGTAAGATAAAGATAAGCAAATTCAGTAGTAAAATCTTTACGACCAAATACATAATCTTTAAGCTTATTGGCATCATCTTTTACAGAAGAAATAAATTCATTAAACTTAGCTTCAAGTTCAGTACCATCTAGAATTTGTTTCATAGCATCTTCATGGCATTTAGCTATATATTCATACCTATTCATAGCACGATATGCTACTTTTCCTCTATTTACATTATCTGCAACAGGTACAAGTCTATTAGCAAACATCATACTAAACATAGCTCCATTTTGCATAAAATGTTCACCCATAGCATTAGGAGAATAAAGGAAGTTTCTAAATCTTTCAAAAGCAGTACCAGCATCAAGTTTATTTCCATCACTAATTCCAGCTAATTGGTCAAAATCTACAACATTAAATTCTTTACAGATAGCATCTGCAAGAGTTGTAGATTTATCATTATAAAGACCTCTTAGGAAACTAGGTACAGCATTAACCCACATTTCTTTACCTTTAAGATAATCAGATTTATCAAAGAAATCTTTAGCTATATATTCTCCAGCAATAGAAGATTCACCTACAGTAATATTACCAATACCACCAGTTATATTAAGCATCATAAACTTAGCAGAAGTAAATGCTTGCATAACACTAGCAGCTTTAGTATAATTAGCATTGCTTTCTTTAAACTGATTATATATTAATCTTCTTATCCAATTTTCATATTGACCTTGAAGTCTAGTATCTTTTTGTTTAAGATAATTAATTTCATCTTTAGCTCCTCTTTGACCATCTCTTTTAAGATTAGACCAACCAAGATTCTTTTCATATACTTCCATTCTATCAAGCATTTCTTTTCCATAGAATAACATATACTTATTATCTTGAATTGCATTAAAATGAGCAGCTTGAGTTATAAAGTTACTAATAACTGTACGATAATCTCTATTCATAAGAGCTTCATGAATTGCTTTATTTTTAGATTCAGCTTCTTCAATTCTAGCATTATAATCAGCCATTGCTTTATTGTATTCCTCTTCATCAGTATAAGAAGTTCTATTAGGTTTGGTTTTTCTAATATTCTCTATATTAATAGAATCTTTACTACGAAGTTCTTTCATAAGCATAGGCATATCTATAGTTCTATCATCAGCATAATCTATATGATAAAATGGGTCACGACCATTTTGAAGTTTATCACTATAACCTAAGAACTCTAAGAATTGACTTCCCCACCATCTAGCATTATGTTCTCTACCTTTACTCATCATAGGCATATATCCATGACCTATATATCGTTTAGCACTTTCAGTCTTAGCAAGACTTCTAAGAGTACTATTTAAATAATCAAGAAGTCTTTGTTGATGAGAATTAAGAACTTTATTACTATCATAAGTAGTATCAGTAGATTTCTTATAATTATCTATATTTCCTAAACCTTCTCTATAATTAGCATTTTTATATGCACCTTTAGGTTCAAGTTCAGTTTGAGAATAACCAGCTGTCCAAGTACCATTGTCATATCTAGGAATAACTTGAGTTTTTCTCCATATAAGAGTAGGTTCAAAAAGATGAGTAAAAGGATTATAAACATGATTACGTTCATACCATTCTTTAAACTCTTTATCTCCTTTAGCTCTTTGTTTTTTAAGTTCAGCTTCATAATATGGAGTATTTACAGTTTCAAGATATTTACCAATAGTATTAAGAGCTTTAGTCTTAGCTTCCATTTCTTGACGAAGTGCAGCAGCTTTCTTTCCACTCTTATTTTTTAAATATTTATCCATATCTACTTTAAGAGCAGAATATAAATATCTATTAGGAACTCTAGGTTTACTTTCATCATAAACTATATTTCCTTCACTATCTGTAACTACTTGGAACTTATCATCAACTTTAGGAATACCCATCATATTAACTCGTTCCCAAGCTTTATAATATTTATCTCCTTTAGCTTTAGCTCTTTCTCTTTCAAGATTAAAAGCAGTTTCATTATAAGAATTTAAATCGACATAATTTCTAATAAACCAACCAATCGACTTACCATTAGTACCATCTACTGTTTTCTTAATTCCAGCAAATAATGGTTGATAAGCATCATAAAGTTTATTTAAATCTTCCTCAGTCATTTGAGAAGTTTCAATATGTTTAGTAGATACATCATAATAAGGTCTAAGAATATCATTTACTTGCTTTACAATCTTTTGATATTCTTCATTAGGAATACCATTAGATGACATTCTTCTATAAATTTCAGTAGGATAAACAGTGTTATCTTCAGGAGCATTACTTATTAATATTCTGTCACTACAAGTACCAAATTTGTTTATATCGTATTTACGTTCTGCTTCTTCTTTTATTTTTTGTTGATATTCGTCAGAATATGCAGAACCATCTATACGACCATATTCATCATAAGTAACTTTTCCTTCTTTAACAAGTTTCTTAGTGACAGCTTTAAATACTTCACTTCTATTACCTTTATATCCTAAAGACTTATAAGCTTCATGTATCTCTTTTTGAATATCAGGGTCAATAGTCCATTTAGCATTAGCTGCTAACCAAGCTTTAGCTCTTTTATAATCTTCATTTGCTTCAAGTTGAGATACTGGAACTCTAAGTCTTCCATAAGCATCACGAGCTTCAGCAGTTTCAATTATATCAAGATTCTTATTAAGTTGTTCTTCAAAACCTTTCTTTACTTTATTATCATTATATTTATTTCTTATTTCATTAATCTTAGCTAAATAGTTATCTAAAGCTTTGCAATCAGCATAATTATTAGTACGAGCTTTTCTATATCTTTCTTCATCTACTATTTCTATAACTTCACCTTTATCATTAACTCTTGCTCCAGGATAACCTATAACAAAAGATTCTTTTTCTTCATAAGTATTAAAATCTATAGTAGAACGAAGTTCAAGAATTTTACTTTGTAAATCTTTAAGTTTAGATTCATCAGCAGGGTCAAGAACTCCATTAATTCTACCTTCATTTATCTTTGCTATCTGAGCACGAAGTTTAGTATATTCTTCAAATATAGGCATATGATGAGCAATCATTTCTTCATCATTATCATAAAGTTCTTTATAATAGTCATCTACAAATCTTCTATTAACATGGTCTAATAAGAACTTATCATATTTATGTTGAGCAAGAATATAATCTTTAGGATTGTCAATTCTATTAGCTTTAGCTTCTCTAAGTTCTTTAGCTATTGCTTTATAATCAGATTCAAACTTTTCATTATAAGGACGAATACTTCTACCATCTTTATCAATTATATCATCAAAAGAAAGATTAACTCCGTCTCTTCTAGCATCAGCAAAAATCTTATCTAGTTCTTTATTAAAACTTTCTACTCGTTTCATTGCTTGCATTTCTTTAGCTCTAATATCAGCCATTACATTTCTAGTAATAACTTGCACAAAAGCATTACCAGAATCTTGTAAATCACCAACCCAAGCATCAAACCAACTAGTAGAATGAAAGCCATCAAATACACTAATAATATTATTTTGAATCATTGGATTATCACTAAGTTTAGCAAGATAATCAGTAGCAAATAATGTTTCAGCTTGTTCAAGATTAGAACTATTAATAAGAGACTTAATGTTATCTTGAATCTTCTGAATATAATTAATAGTATTATCTGATTGTTTAGTCTTATCAACTTTAACAGAAACAATATCTCCATATTTAGTAATTAAAGCTCTAGCGTCAAGAAGAGTTTTTAAGAAACGTCTTTGTTCCATAGGATTGTTTCTAATATAATTAATAGTTTCAGCTTCAACTACAGAATGATAATGACCATTCTCATCAGCAAAAAATTGATTCAAATTAGAATTAACTTGTTCAACTTTAGTTCTAACATAATCACTAATTGCACCATAAACTTTTTCTTCTTCATTACTAAATTGAACTTTCTTACCTTCAAATCCTTTTTCCCCTAATTTACGAACTTGACGTCTAGCTTCATAATCACCTTCATTTGCTCTACGAGACATATCTCTATAAGCGTCAATACTATAATCAAGAATAGTAGCATATTTCTTCTCATTAGTATCAAGAATAATATTTTTATTCTCAACTTTAGGAACTTCTTTAACTACTACAGTATTTGGAGCAACTATTATTCCTAAATCACCAAGACGACTAATTTCATTTGGAGAATATTTTCTAAATACAAAATTTGTATCTATAGTTCCATCATCTCCAGTTTCAGCATCTATATAATTAGAAACTATATGTTGTTGATGTCCAAATCTATAATTTACCATTCTACTTAGATAAATGTTTTGTATAGTAAATTCCTTACCATTAGATGTAGGATATTTAGCAACTATATCTTGAATAGCTGCTCTAGCTGCACCTTCATTATATTTATCAGGATGATTTAAATCAAATACTCTTTCATTCTTTAGTTTCTTATATTTAATTCCAAGATTGTATTTAGAAGCAAGTTCATTTATATCTTCTAATTCAAGATTTTCACCATTATTCTTTTCAATCTCATTGATATAATCAAGATAAAAAGCTTCAGGTTTAAACTTATTATTTTCTTTAGTAAGACTTATTCCTGAAGTTTCATTTTCATCAAGTTTATTAATAGGATAAGCATAAACAGTTGTACCTATAGATTGAATCTTATAAAGAATACTTCTATATTCTTTATCAGCAGTTTTCTTAGTTTTAATTTCTACATAACTATTGCTTCTAAAATCATTAGGAATTTGTCTAGTAGAAGTGTCAGTTATAACACCATATTTAATAGCAAGTCTTCTATCTTCTTTAAGTTTATTCAATCTATCTTTAAAATCTTTTATTTCTTTAGAAATACGTTTTCTTTCTTCTTCATCAGTTTCATTATTAATCTCACCTTGAAGCTCAGAAATAGTATTTTCTAAATCAGTAGTATCAGATAAATCAAATCTAAGAAGTTCTCTACTTTTTCTATTTTTATTAAGTTCATTAACTAGACGTTTACCTACTTTAGTTTTAGTTTCTGTTTTATGATAAATAAATGAAGCATCACTATGTGAACGAATATAATCTTCAGCAACACCGTAGTCACTTACTTTATTATTAAACTCTTCAAGTATTTGTTTAACTAAACTAACTCCACCGAAAAGACTATTATCTTTAAGACTATCATTAGTAATAAACTTATTAATAGCATTTCTTCTCATTTTAAAATTTTCAACTACAAAAGCATATTTAATCATATCTATTGCAGCAAGTTTAATAAGAGGATTATCACTATTAATTGCTTGGTCAAACATCATATATGCAGTTTCAATATCAACAGTATCATCTTTAAAACTAATAGTTTGTTTAGATTGACCAGTTTGTTGAGCTTCATATTGATTAAACAAATTTACTTTGCAAAGACCAAATATACCAGCATCTTCAGTATTAACTTGAAGCCAAGCTACTTTTTGAGCTGGAGTAAGTTTAGCAAACGTTTCAATTTCTTTTTGTGTAGGATAAACAATATCATTGACTGCAAACTTAATGTCACTAGAAGCGTTATAACCAAATATTCTTTGACGTTCAGCTATTTCATCACTATCATTGTTTAAACTAAACTGAGCAAAAGTACCATCTTGATTAAAAATAGGATTAACAGTCATTCTTATAGCAGGAGTATTATTATATATTCCACTAAGAACATATTGTTGAAAATCAGAATATTCTTTCTCATTTATTTGTCTAGTATTATCACTAAAAGAATCTTCAAGACTATAAATTATATCTTTAAACCAATTAGCTTGAGTATCAAAAAGCATACTATTAATACTAGTAGAAGTAGAAGTAGCATATTTTAAGAAACAATGAAGCGAAGGATAAGCTGAATCTGAATCAATACTTTGAGTCATATAATGATATAAATCATAAGATTTAATACCATTGTTATCAACAATAAGCCCAGGATATATAGATTCAAGAAATGAAATAGAACTACCATCTTCTTTAGTAACATCAAGAACACTATGTTGTCTAGCATTATCTCCATTTACAATAGTTTCAATATCTCTAAAAACTTTATTAGTTGCAAATATAGTTTGTTTAGCTCCAAATCTATCAGGATTACAAACTCTTGCTAAACTACTAATACCTTGAGCAAGTTTATTAATATCATTATAAGCAAAGAGAATATTAAGGTCAAATAACAATCTTTCTACGGGGGGGTTAGTTTGACCATCTTCTTCATTAATTCTTGCAGCTAAATCATCGTAGTCAAGAATAATTCTATTATTATCTGTAAGACTATAATTAGTTTTAAGTACAGTATTAATTTTATCTATAGCTTTTTGTACACTATCTTCTTCAGTTACACCTATATTAAGTTCTATAGCTAGTTTCTTAATAGCGTTCTCAATAGGTTTAGAAGTTTCTTCTACATAAATAGATTTATTAGCATTATATTCATTAACAATTCTAGTAATAGCAGGCTGCATAATAAATGCACAAGTAGTATCATAATTACTACCAATATCAGGAAGAGTTTTATATACAGCAAAAGTAAAATCATTTACGTTAGGTATAGCACCTTCCTTTACTGCATCAAGAATATGAGCAGTAGTTTGAGAAGTATAAGCAGTAAGAATACGTCCATCTACATTTTTATTGTCTTCAGACCAACCTATTCTAGTATGAGTAATAGTACATTTACTATTACCTAAATCTTTAACGTTATCTTTACCGAATCTATTAATAAGTTCTTTAAGTTGTTTATTGTCTTTATAATGATAATTAATTTGAATAGTATTATCAGAATTAATAGTTGGTCTAACTGTGTTACATACTGACACAAATGTATCACGAGTGACACTAAATGCTTTAAGTTTAGCACCACTCATAACATCTTCCTGATAATCAGCTTGCTCAAGAAAATCATAAGGACTTCTAGCTTTACGAATTTCTTTAACTACAGGATTGATAACTTTATCACGTGCAGAAATAATATCATCAAAATTAGAACGAGAAAGATTCTCTTCAAGAGATTCATCAGATTGAAGAATATCAATCATATCATCAAGAAGTCTATTGTTACGAGCATTACGAGTATTAGCATTTTCAACATTTTGACTAAGATACTCATCATAAGTCATAAGACCAAGCTTCTTAGCAGCATTATTAAATTTATCAATTCTAGCTTGAAGAATAGCTTTTGCTTTATCAGACTTAAAGTTTTTCTTATTAATATATTCGTTACTAATAGAATCAACCATATCTTCATGAATAGATATAAAGTTATTATCTGCTTCATCAAGATTGGATTTATTCTCACGAATATAATCAGCTACAAACTGAAGTTGTTTAAGATAACTATCTTTAGTAAGTTTACCAGTCTTTTCATTCTTTACAGCTTGAGATTCAAATGCAGTATGAGCATCCTTTACAAGTTGTTTTGTTTCATCAGAAAGAGCTTCATAAGCTTCAGATTCTTCAGCAGAAAGTTCTTTACGAGACTTTTCAAATTGTTCATCTATTTCTTTATTAAGTTGTTCAAAAGCAGCTTTAACTGATTTATCTTTAATCTTATCAGCTTTTTCAAGATGTCTATTTACATAGTTAGCATAATCGTAAATATCAAGAGTTTCAGAATAAGACTGTTTTCTAATATTACCACGCTTATCTACATAACTACTATATTGAATACCATATACAGAGTCAATATCAAAGTCAGAACCAGTCTGTGAAACCCAATCATCAGGAACTACAATAGTTGAACCTTGAGCATCATCAAGGAAACCAACTACTTTCATAACACAAACAGATTGCTTACCTTCAGTAGGAATACGATAACCAATAAGAGTATCAAGACTAGCATCCTGAAGCTGTTTCAGAAGTCCTCCTATAATATTTCCGTTTTCATCTCTAATTTCATCAGCTTCTTTATAACTTCCATCTTCATTCTTAGCAAAACCAAAATTAGACTTAGGAAGCATAATTTCAATATATCTCTTACCATTTGGATGATATTTAAGTTCTTTGTTTATTGTACTACCTTTAACAATATGTTGTTTATCAGCTTTAAAACCTACATTAGTAATCTGAGCAGCATGGAAACCGGGAAGTTTTTGACGAGTAATATTTCTATTAAATACAGACTGACTAACACTTTCAAGTTTACTAATAGCATTACTAAGAATCATTGGCATATTAGGATTTGGTCTTCCTGTCATAGGATTAACAACTTCATTTTCAATAAGAGTTACATAATCCATCATATTACTATCAAGACCAAGACGCATACATTCTTCTTTAAGCTTAGAGAAGAACATCTTATAATCTATACCACTAATAGTACCATCGTCATTAAATTTAATATTGCCATTTTCATCTCTTGGAATATTAATTTCATCAGCTAAAGTATTAAAACTATCTTTAATATTAGCCGAGTAAAGTCTAAAGAACTCTTGTTTCTTAGCATAAAGAGGACTTAAAGGACTAATATTATCGATAATCTTTTTCATTATCTGAATACCAGCTTTATTCTCAGCATCCATATGTTGTGGAGTTTCTTGCTGAGTATAAAGATGATTATAATCATAATATTCAGCATAAGCTTGAGCGTGAGCATTAAAGTCATCAATATGTTCTTGAGTAACTTCACCAGTTTTAGAATCAAATATTTCAAGCACTCTAGCTTTACCAGCTTTACTTGTCTCTTCAGTATTAAGTTGGTCAATATTATTATCTTTCATAAGATTATAAACTTGTTCAAGTTGAGTACCTCTAATAAATCTAGGAACAAGAACAAATTCAGCATTCTTAATTTGACGAGGAACAAATTTCTTACTTATAGGGTCAAAGTATTGGTCATAATAAAAATTCTTCTGAACTTGAACAAATTCTTTAATATCTCCACTACTAAGAGGTTCGTCATTTTGAATCTTTTCAATAAGAGGTAAATACTTAGTTAATTGTCCACGACCAGCTACACGACGAACCCATTCTTCAAATGTAATATAAGACTGAGCATCGTTTACAGTAGTACCAGTGAAACCACCACCACGCTTAATACTTCTATCTTTATTTAATTCTGGAGTACCATCAGATTTATATTGAATAGGTCCGCCCATCAAATCTCTAGCTTGTTCAATAGTAAGACCTGCGTGTTTAACAAGGTCTTTTACTAAAGTACCATCTGCTCCTTCAGTATGTCCATCAGGAAATTGTTTTATTACTTTACATTCTTCAGAGGTTCTAATTGTATTCTTAATAGTTATACCTCTAAACTTAGTCATTTGTTGAACATCAATAGGATTCTTAAAACTAGCAAAACGTTTTTGAATTTCGCCATTATTAAGAGGAGAACCTACTACAGCTAAAGATTCACTAGCGTAATCGCTAGCGTAATCACAAAAACCATAAGGTACACCACTAGCTTGACTTTCCTTACTACGTTTCAAGAAAGTCTGAGTATCTTTATAAAACTTAGTATCTCCTTCAAATAAATCATTAAATGAAATATAAGCAAGTCTATTATTAAGAACAAAATCAGCTACGTTTTGGTCATTAATAAGACCAGCAACATCAAGACCCTTATAAGTATCAAATTTTTCAACTTGTTGATTAACATAATTAGTTATAAACTTACTAATCATTTGAGTAACTTTATCATTTTGTTCTTTAGATAGATTAACTTGTACTTTGTCGCCATCAGAAGTAAAAGGAATATAAGCATCAATATCCCCCCCGTAGAGAGAACTGAATAGTTCATTCATTAAATTTTGAGCTACATTTGTAGTCGTACCATCATTATTAGTTATACTAAATCTATCATCTTTAAATAGACGACCAGTAAAAGTAAGACCTTTAGTTTTATCATTATATTCAACAAAATGTTTATGTCCTTTACCTACTTCATATACAGCGTAAGCTTTACGAGCAGATTCTTCATCAAATCCCCAACCTTCTTTAAATTTAGGTTCTCCAAATTTATGGTCTGGACTTTCACCTTCTTGCCAACGTTGAATCCTACCATTAGCATCAGTAACAAACCATTGATTAATATTATGAGCCATATCAGTAAGTTCTTGAATAAAAACATTACGATATTGTTGGAAAAGAGGATGATTAATATTAATCTGTTTATCTATAATAACATCTCCTATCTTACCAGTACGATTAGCTTCACGTCTAATATTAGATACAAGACTTTGACGAACATCAGAACCAAATTCATTTCCTATATGATAAGGTTTAGCATTTGTAATATAAACATTATTATCAGCATCAAATTCAGCTTTACCTTGAAGTACATATCTTTCTTGATTTCCTAATTCATCTGTATATGTATAACCAATAGTAATATTATCTCCATTACGATAACTTCCTTTATGATTAGTATCTTTAAGAATTTGATAGTCTCTAATCTTACGTCTATTAATTCTAGTAGCACGTAAATCTCTAATCATTTGATTATAATCTTCACGAGATTCAACTTTGATAAATTGTTTAAGTTGAGCCTCAGTAGGAGACTTTTCTACTTTAGGTATATCAGTCAAAACTTTATTAATAGCTGCTTCAACTTCTGCATTATTTTCTATAGTAAATAAATCTCCATAATTAGCATCATGATAAGCATATCTAGCTGCTCTAACAATAAAATTCTTAGGAGCATCAGAAGGAATGCGCATAAAATAATTAGCTAGATTAATATCATATTTATTATCACTATCAAAATCTTTCTCAGTATTAAAGAAATTAGCAAAACCAGTATAAACATAATCTCCTTTACTCATTCCTGAATAAAGAACATTTTCACCTGTATTAGGATTACCAGCACCATTAAACAAACTAATATTAAGAAGTTGTCTAGCGTAAGCAGTTGGAGCATATTTATCTCCTATTTTCTTAAATAATCCATAAACAATAATCTTATCATTGGCATTTCTTTGTTCAAGAAGAATATTACTAAGATTATATTGATTGCCTTGGAACTTATAATTACCATATTGAATTAAAGCTTCAGGAGAAAGTTTACCTTCAGCATCAGTACTCATTTCAGTTCCATTAAGAGCATTCATAAGATTAGTAAGCATAGAACTGTTTATAATGTCAGAACTTTGATTACCAAGAACATTACGAGAATTAAATTGAAGAGCAATACTAGAATATGGTTCAAGAAGTCCAGCAAGTTCATTAGCATTAGCTATACTTTGTTGACTAATAATACTTTCGTGAGGAATAACTAATTTAGCATTAGGGTCTTCTTCAAGAGCAAATCTATATTTACGTTTAGCATCTTCATTTTCTTCTCTATATTGTTGATTAAGAGTTGCAGCTTTGGCTGTGCTTGCTAAATTATTTATAAGAATATTAGCATTTGCTATAACACTAACTTTACCATTAATTTTATTAGTTCTAAGGAATGAACCAATAGAATTTTTATCCATATCAGGATAATATGTATGAAGAGCTTGAGATAAATTAGATTCTATACCACTAAAAGCTTCTTGCATACGAATATCGTTGTTAGTCTTAAGTCCGCTATTATAACGAGTTATATATTTGTTTACAATATCTATAGCTTCCGTAGCATGATTCTCAAGATTAGTAAGAGAAGTGTGCTTAATATTATTTTGGAAACTAAATCTTAATGATTGAGTACGACTAGCTTCTTTATTAGAAGATATAGCATGGACTTCTTTGTTACCTTCAACTCTAGTTTCAGTTTTAGGCATAATACTTCTAATAAATTGACGTCTAAAAGAATAAGCAAAATCTTTATTAGATTTAAGTGTATCTACAAGTTTAATAAGACCTGCCATTTCTTTATTATTATTAGCTATATTTTCAATAGACTTAATAAAAGAAGGAACATTATCTCTACTACATTGAGAAATAATTGTAGCAATAGCCTTTTTACCATCAATAAAATCTAATGTACCAAGAGGATTACTTCTATCATAAGAATATTTTCCATCAACTTTAGCTGTAGAAGTAAGTTTAGGAATAGTAAACATGATAAGTCTAACACTATCATCAATACCATTCATAAAATTACTACCCATACCACTATTATCATCCCATCTAGCAGTAGTAGTATCTACATCATATTCTTTATTAGTACCATCTACAAAGTCTTGATTATCATCATTGACAAATGTGTCTTCTGTTAAACCTTCTTCGTCAAATCTTTCATCAACAGAATCATCAGATTTAGTTCTAAGAAGACCAAGACGACTATCTCCAGCATATATTGCATTAAAGAATTTAGCTTTGTTAGTAAGCATTTCTTTAAACATAGCAAGAGTGTTTCTATCTTCAATAGGAAGAGTTTGAAAATCTTTATCTATAGAAAGAAAATCTTCATTACTTTTATAGCTAAGAAGTTGATTTGTGGCTCTAAGTGTATTTTCTTTTGTACTAGGAACATTTCTAACTTTCATAAGTTTTGTAGCTAATTGTTTAGCAATAAACTTGATAGTTCTATTTGCATAATAATTAGCTCTATCATCTTTATGGTCAGAATCTTTTCCTTTAAGAACATCAGATATATAGAAAGTCAAAATATTATTAGCAGCAACTCTATTAGCTGCAACTTTAGCTTGACTATTAGCATAACCAAATCTCTGAATAGTATCAGCATATTTAGACTTACTAGTTTGATAAGCAACATTAAAATGTTTAGATTCATAGAAATCCATAGCATCTTTTGCTGCATCATCAGTTTTACGATAATCATCAAATTCTTTAGTAAATCCACTATCTGTATTAGGATTATAAACTAGAGCTGTAATAGTGTTAAACTTTACATTATTAACTCCACACATTTCTTTGAGACGGGTTCCAGTCTCAGTAGCAGCAAATCTTTTTGCATCTACATTACAACTACCATTCATAGCTTTAATTTTATTATTATGTTAAACGAAAAAGTTCTAGAGGCTTTTAAAATGTCCTCTAGAACCATGAATTGTTATTAATGAATAATCTATCGACAAGTGATAGAAACTTCTCCTTGCTCTATCAGTGAAGCAAATTTGGCTTGTTCTGACAATGGAAGACTTGTAATAGAATCGAAAACTGTTGAATATGATGAAATACTTCTATCAGGAACAGAAGAATAATCTATATCTTCATCTTCATCAAATTCATCTTCTGTAACTTCATCAACATTATCATCTATAAGTCCATTATCTTCTGACTTATCTTCATCTTCTTCTGATTGAAGTGTTTCTTTAGGAATATCTTCAGTTTCACTTTCTTGTTGTGGTACAACATTATCAATTTTTGTTTGTTCAGTTTCATCTTCTTTAAAATTTAAAGTTCCTTCTTGACTTTTACTTTTAGTTTTTTTCTCATTACTAAATGCTTTAGCAAGAGTATTAAACTCTTTAGCTCTAAGAGATTCATCAGCTATATCAAATCCAAATATATTATTGATAAACTCCATAATCCTTTGCCATATAGATTTAGTACCTTTATTAAGATGCTCACCTTCTACATGAACAGAATTAAGATATTGAATAAGACCTTCAGAAGTAAGACTTTCTACTATAAATTCTTCAATAGCAGTATCTTCTTTATTCTTATCAAGAAGCTTATCAAACTTATATTCAGCTATATGATTAATAAATTCTTTAGCATGATTTTCATCTTTGAAAATATTATCATGTCTAGCATTTACTTCATTGAATTTACCAGCAGCTAAATCAAGAATATCAGCATCTATAGCTTGAGTAAAATCATCATAAATAGTTTTAAGTTGTCGTTTAGCTTTAGCTTTATTACGACTAGCATTAATTTGTTTATGAAGATTTTCATGAATTAAAACTCTAGCAGCACGATTACCACCACCAAGATTAGAATTAGAAGCTATATTAAGCCAATCTTTACCTACAACAATACTATTTGTTTTAGGGTCAAAATAAGCTACAACTCCAGGGTCACCATTTTCTTTAGTTTTTTCTGCTTGAATTGCTTCATCATCAAAAGTAATATTTTCAGGAAACAAACCATCAAGAACAGTTGAATATTTATGACCTTTAACTTTATTTTTAAGAGCTTCATAATTTTGTGTTGCTTGGTCTGACATTAATCGTTCTGCAATAGCTGCACCTTTAGAAACAATATCTTTATCGTTAAGTATATTAGTAATATCTGCTTGAAGAGTATCAGTAGGAGTAGATTCATCAAGTTCTTCTACGGGGGGGTTCTCTTGCTCTAGTTTATCATGTATCTCTATATTCAAAGTTTGATTACCACCTTGTTTTCTAATAGCAACTCTTCTATAATTAGAACTATTCTCTTGAGCTAAATCTACTCTAAGAAGATTATTACCAATAAGAAATCCATTATAAGAACTAGTGTTTATATTAAAAGCATTATTTCCATTATAAGCAGAAATATTAATATGAAATCCTTCATTATCATAATGAATAAATTTATTCTTAATAGGCATACTTCTATTATTATCAGCAGCTACAAGAGTAGAATTTATATTAACTCTAGTATTTTCTCTAATATCATCTTCGAGTAAAAGTCTAGCTTCAGCAAATGCTACATTTCTTTTACCTTCAGAAGTTTCAACTTTAATCATATTAGGAACATTACCTAACTTATTCTTAGCAAATAAAGTATATTTATTTCCATTATCACAAATAAGTTGAACATTTCCATAATTATCATAATAAACTCTTATACCAGCAAGAATGCCATTTTTATCAAAAGAATAAATATTAGCAATTAAATCTCTAACGTCATTCCAATCGTTAATATCTTTTATATTGTCAAGTCTTTCTTGAACTTGACCTATAACAGATTCAACTAAAGTTTCAAGAACTTGATTTCTAGGTATTTCAGTTTCTCTACCATTATGAATATATGTCATTGGTCTAAGAGTAATAGGATAAGCTGCAACATAATCAATAGTACCATTTGTATTAGGAAGACAAAGATATGTTTGATTATTTCTAGAACTTCCAGTAGTACCATAAGTTTGATTACCTAACCCAGATATTAAAACATAACCATTAGTACCTACACCAATATAAGCTTCTGTTCCAGCACTCAAAGCTGTTGCAATAGGAGCTGCAACTTCTGCTGTATTTCTAGTAGTTCCATCTGTCTTAAGTTCTTTATCTTTAGCTCTTATTACTTCACCTTTAGACATCATACCTACAGTAATTCTAAACTCACCATCAGCAATCATATTAGCAGCAGATATTTCAGCTCTAAGTTTATTATAATAATTATCTATAGAACTACCTAAATCTTCATGAAATATATCAGTATCGTCTTTAAATTCATAATTATATCTCCATATTTTAGCAATACCTTCTAAAGCTTTATCATAAGTAGAACCTTGTTCTTGATTTATTTTTAGAATACCAGCTTTAACTGCTTGTTGTATTCTAGGATGAGTTGCAAAAGCAGTAGCTAATTGTTTACGTTCTTCTTTTGTAAGTTTATCGAAAGCCGCTCTATAAACAATATCATCGAGAGTAGCAAAATCTCCTTCACGACTAAGAACTTGTTTAAAGAAAGTTTTAGCAGCTCCATCATTCTCTTCTCTAGTTAAATCTAATTCATGTAACCAACAATCAGCAACTCTAGTATTTCTACCAGTAATGGGATTTACAGCAGATAATGCTTGCCAACCTATAGTAACACCATTATGTTTATAAAGAATAACTTGAGTGGATTTATTACCTTTATTACCTATTTCTACTTCAAGTTCATCTCCAGATTGAACTAAAGATAATTCTTTTTCAGCAGCTTTTATACCATCTTCGTCAAGAACTTCAGAAAGATTATTGATATTAATCTGATTAAGATAATTACCAGTAATTCTTTCTATATTTCTTTGATAAGTAGTTTTATGACTATCTCTTAAATATCCAGCTCTATCTACTTGATTTTCATCAGTAAGAACAAATAATTGTTTTGCTTCATCAGTTTTAAGATAATTCTTAATAGCATCAAATATAAAATCAGAAGATTCAGCTCCTTGTGTTACATTTTCAACATATCTAAGAATATCTTCAAGACGACCATAATATTTTCCATTACGTAAAGGAAGATTTACATTAGAAGCATATTCCTTAAGAAAATCATTGGCTACTTTATTATATTGTTGAGTAAGTTCATTAAATCTATCAAGTGCTTTATCAGCAGTCATTATAATTAAATCAGGAATAGAAGCAAATTTCTTACTCTTAGCTTTCATCATTTGTTGAACTTTCTCAGGAAGTTTAAACCACGTATCAGTCATTTCTTTAGCTTCTTCTTCACTAAATCCAAGTTTAACAGCTTCATCAATATATTCTTGTTTAGCAACAGATAAATCTAAATCAGGATTACTCTTAACATCATTAAGAATCTTTCTACTCATTCTATCTTTAAATTCATCTTGTTCTTCAAGAGTAGGACCTTTCTTTTCTTCAACTTTAGTTTCTTCTTTAGGTTTAGTCTGAGGCTCTTCTTCAGGTTTAGTTTCTTCTTCTGTTTGATTAGCTTGGTCATTAGATGTTTGACTTCCAGTTTCTATTGAGAACCCCCCCGTAGAAGAGTCTGCTGTATTTTCATTATCTTGAGTTTGTTCTTCTTTTTGTTTTTCAGCTTCTTCTAGAGATTTTTCATAAGCATCTACATCAGCTTGAGTACCAAGTTTACCTCTCTCAAAAGATACAACATTACCTTCATTATCAAATTTAACATAAGGGTTATAAACTATTTGAACTTCAGGATTAGTTGCAATATCAGTATTGGTATAAAATCTATCATCAGTAATACTTGTACCAGTAACTTCATAAGTTCCATCTTCTCCAGCTATAAGTTCATATCCATTATCTACATTATTAGCTTTTGTAGGATTGCCATCAGTATCAAATTTGAAATCTATTGATTTCTTTGGTGTGAACTCTTGTTTCTGTTGAGTAACATTCGTTTTTTGCTTATTTGCTGGCTTTGTATTCGATTGTTTATTATCAGATGATGAATTATCCACCGATTGTGATTCAGTGGATTCTGTATGCTTTTCTGTGTCTTTTTTTGTCGATGATTGATTATTACTTGTATTATCTTGACCATTAGTGTCAGTACTTGTATCTACACTATCATCTTTAGTAGTATTATCATCAATAGTTTTATCTTCAGAATCTTTAGCTTTATTTCTAGCATCTTTAATCTTATTACGCATATTAAGTAACTCTTGAATCTGTTTTCCAAGACGATAATTAAGACCAGAATTAAGATGAAGTATATCAAGAGCTTCTTTAAAAGATGACTTTTCAGAAGTAGTCATAAAAGAAGTAGCCGCATCAAAATCATCATTATTATCTACATAATAAGCATCAACTGCATTTTGAATAGATTTGTTTTGTTCATCATTATATTTATCTGCAAGTTCGTTAATAAGCTTATAACTATTATCAATAACTTTCTTTCTAGTTTCATTCATTGTGTTTTGAAGGAAACTTAATTCTTGAGAAAGAGTATCAGCATTAGTTACAAGTTGAGCTTGATTATATCTTCTATTAAGTTCTATATCAGAACGAGTAACAAGAAGTTTACTAAATGTATCACTAGGAAGACCAACTTTATCAGCTTTAACAATAAGATTATTAATTTCAGTAGTACTAATATTATGTTTATTAAGTTGGTCTAAAACATTATCAGTACTTTCAAAATTAGCAAGTCTTTCATTAAACTTATATTTCTTAGCAAAAGCTTTAAAGTTAGCCACTATTTGAGCATCGGTTTGTTTTTCAGCACCAGTAACATCTTTACCTTTAAATATATTATCAAACTCTTCTCCTATATTAGTAGCATTTCTAACAATTTGACCATTTTCATCAAAATCAGAATTAATCATGTGAGCAACAGTTAGACGATATTCATTATCATCTAACATTTCACTATATTCTTTAAGAGTTCTATCTATATTATCAATAGCTACTTTATCACTAAGAGTAAGCTTATTCTTCATAAGACGTTTCTTCTCAGCATAAAGTGCCGCCATAGTATTGCTTATAAGAGCATGACTAGCAGCAGCTCTAAATTGTTCAGGAGTATATTTATTACCAAGAACTTTTTGAATATCTTCATTAGAAAAAGCATCAGCAATAAGTTTATCATATTGTTGTTCTCTAAGACCAAGAGCCTGAATAGTTTGTTGATACTTAACGTTATTGCTAGCAATTCCTTGAAGATATTCGATAGGAACTATATCATTCTTATGAGCTTTATTTAAAGCATTATTATCTACAAGATTAATAAGTTTAGATAAATTATTAGTATAACTATCAATAGTATTATCTATCTTGACAAGAAGTCTTTGTTGATGTTCTTTAGATTCTGCTTCATTAATTACACCTTTATTTACCATAGCTTTACGAACTTCATCACTAGACATAAAAGCTTTAAGATAATCAAGATTACCTTTATGTGCAGCATTTAAAGTCATATCTGTAATAAAGTCATTATCTGCTTTTTGCTTAGCAGCAGATGTATCACTTTCGCCTTTTAGAGTTTTATCATCTTCTCCTATAGAATAAGGATTTTTTCCATCTTTAATTTGTTGAGCACGTTGAATATATCTATTAGTAATAGCAGACCAACTATTCATATCTTCTCTACGAGACTTAATTTCTCCTAGTTCACTAATACTAAAAGGAGATTTCTTTTTACTTTCTCCAGTTTGACTATCAGGCTTAGCATTAGCTCTATCTTCTAATGTTTGTTGAAGTCTTCCAAAACCACTACCTAAATGTTGAAATACAACACCACCCATAACTCCCCAAAAAGCAGAATCATAAATAGCTCCACTCTGAAGATACTTTTGAAGACGATTGTCAAAAGAAGAATGTACATCTTCACCAAGAAGTTCTTTACCTACGTGCATACCTTCTTCTTGAGCAATAGTATTAACAGCTTCTTCTATGCCTTCAGTTAATTCTCCAGCTATAACTACTTTTTCTCCTTTAAGTCTATCTGTCAAATTATGTCTAGCTTTAGTCCATTTAGAAAGGTTTTGTTGATACTTTTCAAATTCTTCAGCAGTTCTACCAACTCTAGCTTTTTGTTCTCTAAGAACTTTATTAAGAACTCCAGCATCTTCACCAGACTTAATTCCTTTCCACATATTTCTAAGTCCATACATTTGAAGAATATCAAATCCAATATTCCAATAATTAAATTTAAAATCTTCATCAGCAGAACGTTTAGCAATACGACGAGCAATAGCATCTTTATTAGATGAATCACCTCCAGCTTCTTCAACAAGTTGTTGATTTTTATTTATAAAATCAGCATATTCTTGCTCATTCATACTATTAAGTTTATTAGAAGCTTCATCATACATATCTTTATATACACCTTGAGCTTCTTGATAATTCTCCATAGTACGTTGAAGAAGAGCATTAGTAGAAAGACTTGCAAGTCTTCCGACATTACTTTCTATTCCTCCACCTGTTGCAGCAACTATTCCTTTTTGAAAACCATTTAAAACTTTACCTTCATCAATAGCCTTATTAACTCCAGATAAAGCTCTAAGACCTTTACGAGTTCTAGCTCCAACTTTAGCAAGTTTTCCAAGATAGCCAATACCTTTAGTAATACCAGTACTAGGAATAAGAAGAGTAAGACTACTCATAACACTAGGAAGATTACTAGCCCACCAACCAAAATTAGTAAGACCACCATGTAGTATATCAGCACGAGTTGGGTCACTATAAATAGGAGCAACATTATTATCAAAATAATGTTGCCATTCTTGAAGTTTATTACTTATAGGATTTTGATAATCTCCATCTGATTGAAGAAAACCATTAGTAATAGCATCAAATAAATCAGGAAACGATTTAAGAGTTCCAAGAACAGTTTGTGAAACAACAGCTTGAGCTAAAGAATTAAAACCTTTAGTCCAATTAGATTGAGCATCAGCTAATTCTTTATCTAGATTAGGAGAAACTCTATTAGGAGTAATACCATATCTTTCATATTTACTTGCTCCTTCAAACACAAAATTAGAAGGATTAGCTTTATAAAAAGTATCTGCCAATCCTCCTTGTTGAGGACTGGCACTAATTATAGTTTTAGGTTGTTTATTTTTCTTAGATTTACTCCAAAGAGGATTAAGAACTTCATAACCACCTTTATTTATAAATTGACTTGTATCCATATCTTTTTAATTATTAGAATCAAAATAACCAATACTATTAAGAATATAATTTCTAATAAGAGTATATTTATTCTTTAAATAGTCAAGTTCAAGAGAATTATCAAGACCTTGAGATTGAAGAAGTTTAGCTCTATCATAAGTTGCATTATATAATTCTTGTGCAGCACCGTTAGCCCAATTACTCACTTCAGCTTCAATATTAGTATTCTTTTTAAACTTGCCATCTTCATCAAAGAAAGTTTGATTTGCAGCATCAATAAAGTCTGTAAGTATCTCAGCACGATTAATCATATCTTGAGCTTTAGCTTTATCTACAAATGTTTTTGTTCCATCTTTATGAAGAAGATAAGCTTGTGAAGCTCCTGGGTCAATTCCTAATTCTCCTCCTTCACTATCTCCTAAAGCAGGTATAGTATATCTATAACCATAATATTCCATACCATTAAGTTCTTTAAGAGCACGCATTTTAGTATCTCGATTAAGACTTTCTTCTACAGAACCTTTAAATAGATTTTCTACAAATATTTTAATAGGTTTTCCTACAGGATTACCATCTTTATCTACTTTAGGCAAAATAGTAATTTCAGTACCACTCATGTTACCCATTATAGCAGCACTAAATTTCAATTTATTATTACCTATAGCTCCAGCAATAGCATCATTAAGAAGTTGTCTATTTTTAGTATCTAATTTCTTTTGAACTCCATCTTCATTATCATCATCTCCAAAATTAGTAGCATAAACATTATATTGAGTCATATCAGCTGCTGAAAGAAGATTTTCATAATGGTCTTCAAGATTTTTCTTATAAATATTGTAAGATTGAGCATCAACCAACCCTCTACTAAAATCAGATTCAAGTCTAGCCATACTAGCTCCAAGACTACCAGCAACAGTAGTACTCATAGTCATATCTTTTTGTCTTTCTTCTTCTTTAGTAGTAAGTTCTTGATTAATGTCTTTAGTTCTTCTAAGAACATCTTCTATAGCTCCAAACTGTCCAGCTATATTATTTTTATCTACAACTGTTTCAAGTCCAACACCTTTTATAATAGGAGCATAATCAGGATTAACAAAGTAATCATCACTTATACCTCTTTCACTAACTGTCATAGTTTGGTCACTTAAACCACTTCTCCATTTCCAATAGTTATTCTTAGCATAAGCAATAGAACCAGTTTCATTTATATTCTGATTACCGTTATCTAATTTAATAAGTTTTCCATCTTTATCTACACCTGCAAGTTTAAATCTTTTTTCTCCTCTAACACCTTCTTGAATAGTTCTATTTCCACTACCAGGTAAATGGTTAGTATCGACATTATCTAAAGCCATCATAATCTTATAAAGATTAGGATTATCTTTAGCAACAGTTATTCTAGTTTTACCATTAACTGTTTCTTGTTTAACTCCTAATTTATTAAAAGCTTGTATTCCTTTAGCATCATCAGAATAACCCATATTAGAGAGAAATTGTTGAAAACCACTAAAACCATAATCTTCATCTTTAGCAGCCCAATCAACATTTCCAGCTCCTTTTCCTCCAATCATATCTGCTATTTCAGAATAAATTGGAATACGTCCATATCTTTTAGTCTTAGCTGAATCAAATTCTATAGCAATAGATGTAGCATTATTTCCAAATAAATTATTAATACCATCTACATATTCTTTATAATATTTATTTTTAATATCTAGTGGAGTTCCATTATCCATTGCAGTTTTAAAAGCAAGAGCTTGTTTTTGGTCAGCTGTAGCACGATTCATCATACCATTATAAACTCTTCCTTTATTACGAAGTATTTTTATATTATCAAGCATTTTAGCTTGTTGATTCTTATCTTTAAAATAAGATTTAGAAGCATAATTAGCTGCTCCTTCATAATCATTCTTATTAAGAAATTGATTATATGTTTCAAATTCAAATAAAGCCATAATCTTATTTATTAATTAATTTTTTACCTTCAGGACCATAAACAGCATCATCAGAATTATTGCTTGGAGGATATGGACCTTTACCATCCATAGAACCTCCTTTAGTTCCACTGCCACTACCTTTAACATAATCATCTTTTCCAGTAATATCTGTTGAAGTAGAACCAGTTCTACTAAATGTAAAGTTTTTAATAAGACTAGGATATTTCTTAAATAAAATATCTACATAATTAGCTGTTATAATTCCTCTTTCATTAGTTATATTAGATTGATACATATTCTTTTGTTCTTCAAGTCTTTGTTTCTCTAAAGGATCTTGAGTATTAGCAATTTGAGTATCAATATCATCAAGAAGAATTTTATTAACTCTATATTCTTGTTCAAGACTAGCTTTCCATTTAGGGTCATTATTTATTACATCTACTAATTGAGATTTAACTTGACTATAAGAAAGAGCCATTCTACTAGAACCTCTAACTTTTTGAAAACTAGAACCAGTACCTTCAGAAGTAGTAGTATTATCACCAGTTGTTCTAGTAGATTCTTTACTACTAATACCAATCATAGATATAGCGTTCTTCATCATAGTAAGATTATCTACTTCTTCCACTGGTGTCCAACTAGCATTCCATTCAGTACCACCTACTATATTACCTTCATCATCATAAGTATCTTGATAATGATATTTATTAGAAATATTCCAAGCTTTCTTAGTTAATTTACTAATATTACCATCAGTATCAACTTCTTGTTTAGCTTTTTCGTATTGTTCATTTGCACGAATACGACCCATAACTTCAGGAGAAGAAACAGCTTTACCAGCTTCAAGTATAGCAGTATCTAAAGCATCACCATAATCTCCCATAGTAGCGGCATCATCTATTCGTTTTTGAATTTTTCTAGCATAATCGTATTTCCATTTATCTTCAGCAGCATTAAGTTTAAGATTTCCTAAAGCTACATCAATAGCAGACTTTTGTTTAATAGCTTCATCATAACGCTGATTACGAATATTAATCATATTCCAAAGTCCACTTAAATCTCTTTTTCCAAGTATTCTCTGTGGAACACTTCCACCTATTTGAATACCTTGATATTCTTGTTGTTTAGCCATATTATTAATATTTATATTATTAATAGAACAAAAATAAATAATACTTCCAATAGTATCAATACTATCAGAAGTATTTAATTTATTTTATGTTATTCTATACCATATCGTCTTCTATCTCTTTGATTTAATCTTCCAAGTATAGCACCTTTAAGTTCATTATTATTTGTATTCTTGTATAAATTAGCAAGTACTTCAGGGCTTAAATCATATCCTAAGCTAATAGCATTTTTAACAACAGAAGGATTATTAGCACTAGATATAGCAGCTATTTCATTTTGTCTGCTATCATATCTATTTTCGACACTACTAGCAAAGTTATTCCAAGCTTGAGAAAGACCACTTAAATCAACACTTAATTGCCTAGCTCTAGATAATTCAGCTTCATTCTTAGCTTGAATTGCAGCATTTTTAATACTAGCAACATTTTGATAATATTGATTTCTAGCAGCAGCATTTCTTGCTCTAACTTGTTGTTCATTAGCAAGATTCTGATTTCTAAGTTCAACTTCTTTATTACTTTTTTCATCAAGAAGTTTATTAGTTTCCATCATAGCATCAGTATCAGTTTGTTGCATACGACTTAAAGCTCCTTGAGCACTAGCAGTATTACCGCTAATTAAATTACGACTATTAAGTCTATTACGTTCTACATTAGCACGCTGAGCTTCATTATGATAAGTAGTATCAAAAGATACTGGAGTCTCATCTACATAATTAGGTAAAGCATAATCAAAATTCAAGTTCTTATAAGCATTACGACTAAACAAGCTTCCACTAAGTGCAGATAAAGTATCAATACCTAAGCCAATATAATCTTGAGCAGCAGGTTTAAAAGAAGATTGACGACCTAAATAATTATAATCAGAAGGGTTAAAACTAGAATCACTATTAGCTGTATATTTAGGAATAGCTATAGGATTAAAATTAGGAATAGCTCTAGCAGTAAGGTCTATATTAGCAAAAGAGGGATATTTTCTTCTATTAGTTCCATAAGAATAAATAGGAGCAAGCATACCATCTTCGGCTTTAGGTCTTCCTACGGGGGGGTTAGTAAAACCTCCTATTCTTTTAGCTATACGTCTAGCACCAACTCTTCTATTTAAAGCTTCTTTCTTAGCATCAGTTTCTTTAGCAGTAGAATAATTTTGATATTTACCAGCACGATAAATAAAGTTACTTCTACCAGCAGCTCTAGCTGCATCAAATGCTTGATTAAAGTTTCCTACTTTAGAGTAATCAGCTTGACCCGTATAATTACCATTCTTATCGTAAATATAACCTACATTAGTTTTATGATTAATAATAGTATTGCCTCTACGAGTATATTTAACTCCATTAATAGTCTTAGTCTCTCCATCATGTAATTGATAATTACCTTTAGTTACATTACCTGTATATTGAGGAGTAGTTTTTACTTGACGAGAAACTACTTTATTTTTTTCTCTAACTTTTTGCTTACTATCTTTTTTAGTTGATAATTGAGATATAAGTTTAGAATTTCTATAATTTATAGCATTATTTACAGCAAAATTTGCAGCATCAACCATAGATTGAGTTTTGTCTTTTAAAGAACGTTTATCTTCAGATTGTAATTGAGATATAAGCTTACTTCTATACATATTGTTAGCAAAATCTACACTTCTTCTACCAGAATCAACCATAGATTGAGTATTTCTTCTTAACTCATCAGCAGTCATATATTTAGTAGGTTTATTATTATTTTGCTTGCTACTTTCTTTTTTATTATCTCTATTACTAGGAAGTTGTCTTATAAGATAATTTTGATAAGCAAGATTTGCAGCATTCATTGCATTATCTATATCATCTTGATTAAATTTTGTAACTTGTTGTTTATCTTTTTCACTAGGTAATTGAGATATTAACCAATTAATATAAGTATTAGTATAATCAGGTATATTAGTATTTGTATTTATACCTATATTAGTACCAATACTAGCTTTCTTTCTAAGTTCAGGATATTTATTATAAACTTTAGTTCTAACATCACTTCTTCTATGAAGTCCAGCAAGTCTTAAAGCATCAACTGCATCAGCTCTAGTAGGAATAGGATAACTTCTATTACCTCCAGCAAAATCTTTAGATGCTACATTAGGATAAGGATGTTTAGAAGAACCACGGTCTTTAGAAGTTAAACCTCCACCAAGACTGTATTTGTTCTTAGATAAACGTAAATATCTATTATTTCCTAAAGGTTTATACACAGTCATGCGTTTAGTACTTATACCAGTATTTCCGTTATCATCAAATTTTTTCCAAATACCGCTACCTTTTTTAATAGCATTGGCAGGTAACGGTTCAGAATATCTTCCATGATGACCTACTTGCCATGTTGTATGTCTAGAAGGAGTGCTAATTATATACCTAGAATCTCCAATTCCAGCGCTAGTTGTTCCACTCCAAGGTTCGCCCATAGAAGCAGCTTTACCTCCATGAGAATTACCTCCAGCTTTACCAAAATTAAAACTTCTACCGCTTTTGCTTTTTACAGTTTTAGTAGGAAGAGTAATATTGCCAGGAAGTTTTCTATATTGACCTATAGTTTTAGCATCTTGAACTTCTCGCATATTAGTAATGCGATATACTCTATTAGTAGGAAGCATATTCTTTGTAACTATTCCACTACGAACTTGTTTAAGATTTAAACCTCTGCTAATCATAGGAACAGTACCAGTAATTAAATTAGGATTTGTATTATTACCATAAGCATCAACATCACCTTTATAATAATCAATCATTTGTGCTATATTATAAAAAAGTCCTACAGGATTAAGGGATGTAATAAAACCTAAACCTTCATTAGCTTTTTGTTGAGCTTGTTCTTTAGTTTGAATATATCTTCTATTTCTATAACTGTCAGTACCAGGAATACCTCCTTCAACTAAAGTACTATTTGGATTTTTACTAACTCTTTTAGCTTTAGTTACAGTACCACCAGGTCTATATTTATTACTACCATCATCATTAAGACCATTATTTCTCTTAAAGCTTTGTTGAGCAGCAAATACTTTGTCTTTGTTATATCCTCTCATTACAGCTTGAGCAGGACTTATTCCACCAAGAATAGGTTGAGCTGAATATATACGTAAAGTTGCCCTTACGTTGAGCAACTTCACCACCTTCAGCTTCGATTTCATTACCGCCAACATTAATACCTATGCCAGTTTGACCAGTTTCATTTATATCCTCATGAGAACCCCCCCGTAGAAGAAATGTGTTGTTTCCAATCTTCCTAGCACTACCACCATCAGTAATAGCAATATTTCTACTACCAAGTCTTTTAGTACCACCTATACGATATTTAAGATTATAATCTTTATCGTCGTAACTAGTTTCAGCATTAGCATAGTTATTAAGTGTACTAGCTAATTGATTTTGATTACTAATATCAAGTTGTTGTTGAGCAAGTCTTTGTTGCTCTTCTAAAGCACGTCTTTGAGCTTTAGCTTGTTGACTACTAGTAATAAGACCTCCAACAAAATTAATTGCAGCAGGAATAAGAGAACCCCAAAATGCTTGAGGTCTCTTATTAGTTTGTTGTCTTTTTAATCGATATACCATATTAATAATTATTAGTTATAAATGTAACTTCTTCAAATTTAATTCTTCTATCATTATCGAAAATAAATCTAGCAACAATATATCTACCATAAATAAGAGATTTACTATCATCTAGTTTATTATATTCAGATTTAATGTTTTCATCAGTTATTTCTTTTCTTTCATAAGCATGAGTTTTAGTATTATAAACTATAGCTACAAACTTACCATTATCAAGAAGTTTATTTACATCATTTCTAAAGTAATTAAATTCCCAATGACCTTTTTGAAAAGTAGGAAGTTTATAAGCATTGAAAGCATTAGTATCACCATTGTCGTTTATATCAATAGCTCCAGTATAAGTTTCATCACTATAAAGAATAATACTATTTCCGCTAAATCGTCTATTAAGTTGTTCAGCTGGATTCATATTATTAAACTTAGCAGTAAGAGTATTAAGTATATAATGAATACTTTCAAGACTTTTAGCTTGCTCTGGATTAACATTGCAAACAACATCTATATAAGACTTATATGTTTTATCTGAAAGAGGTTTTGTAGTATAAACAGTATCATCAACTGTTGGTTTACTATCATAAGTATAATCATAATAAGCACTACGTTCTACTTCTACATCACCAGTCTTATAAATAATAAGTGCTCTTATTCTACAACTTGTAGTAAGCTCTATTAAATCACTAGTATTAGGATTAAATGTTTTACTATTTTTATTAGGCTGACTGCCATCAAGAGTATAGTATATAGTATCTACAGATTCATTTTCTGTTTCAAGACTAAGTTTATATTTATTTACTATTCGTATTATAGGAACAAGCGCATAATCCCCAATATTTATAGTTTTATCATTAGTGGTATCTTTATAAGTAACATTCAATGCAACATGATTTGAAATACTATCAATTAAAGTTATACTTTCTCCTTTAGCAAATTCGTCTTTTGTAATACTAAAACATTTACTTGTACTATTACCATAACCTTCAGCAACTATTTTACAAGTATATTCAGAAGTATTTGTTATAACAATATATTCTTTATTTCTAACACAAGTTATATAATTTATTAGAACGTCAGGAGTTTCATCATGATTCACAGACTCTTTTAAATAAACAGTATTACCATCCAGAATTTCAACATCATAATTTCTATAACTTATAGTTAAAGGTTTGTCTGCATTAAAAAGATAACCATTAGGGTCTTTACTATTATTACAATAAAGAACTCCTGGATTATATACATTTCCATCATAAGTAAAGTTTATACTATCGTTCCAAACACCATCTTTGTCATTATGTTCAAGTTTTACACTTTTAATTGTAATCTTAGATAAATCTACACTTACTGGTGTAATATCAACTCCTTCATCATTTTGATATTCATCTAAAGTATTACATAGTTTACCATATAAAATAGTCTTTTTTCCATAAATATCACTTATCTTATAATCATCAATATAATAAGTTGCATATTCTGAATCAACAGAACCAAAGAAAACACTTATAGTCTTATCTGTATCTTCGTCATAATGATATAACTTTATATACTTATAATTCTTTACTACATCTGTAAGTTTATATCTTATTTCGTTACCATATACTAATATTGGGTACTTAATTAGATTTATAGTATTTCCTGTAGGAAGACTAGGTTTAGCTCCACTACTTTCATTAGATGAAGCATTATATTGAGGATAATAAAGACTCTCTTTATTTCTTAAATTTTTATATCCAGTTTCAGATTCATCAAACTTATAAAGTCTATTTCTATCTTTAATATTATCTAGAAAATAAGCAGTATTATAAGTTCTATAGCAATTAGTAAAACTATAATCATGAAGACTTATAAAAGTATTAGTATTAAAATTATAACTAACAGTTATAGGATAATCTGTATTATCTACATTTACATATATACATATAATAAGACGATTAGTAATTAAATCTTCTCCAAATCTAATAGTACTAATATTCAAATCTTTAATGAAATTATTAATATCAGAAGAAAGAACAGAAGCTTTACCATTCTCATATTTAAATATTATCTTATTAGTAGCATCATACCAAATATAACCATTCTTACTAACAATAGATTCTTCTTTGTCTTTAAGACCTCCAAATCCTTCATTAGAAGGAAGTACTTCTTGATAATCAATATCAAATACATCAGGAATCTGAAGTTGACTACTTTGAGTAAGTTTAGGAGTTCTATCAAATACAAATAGAGAATATTCAGTATGAACTAACATATAAAGACCAATACCTACAATGTTAGTAATATTACCTTTATTCTCTTTGATAATCTTATACTGTTCAGTCTCAAATATTCTAAAACCATTTACTAGACTTTCATCACTAATAACATTACTTCTACGAATAGTCTTGTTAAAGTTATCAATATAATCAGAATTATAATTAGTAAAACTTTTACTAGGTTTAGCAGTATAACAACCTTTTATTTCAAGAAAATCATGAAGTTTATCAGGAGTTAAAACTGAATTATAAAATACACCTTTAGTTCCACCAGCAGAAGTTACAAGACTTACAGCTCCTTTAGAATAATCTTGTTTAATGCTATAAGCATCTAAAGGTTTATCGCTATAAGAATAATCTGTTTTGGCTATAACGCCATAATCTGTTTCTGCTCCAGTATTATCAACAACTTTACTAGATGCAGCATTAAAGATTATTTCTTTAAGTTTAGTTGCTGTAGCAGGATTAGAAGTATCTGCAAATAGTATTATCTTTTCTCTATTATAGAAACCAGGAAGATAAACGTCACTATCATGCCGATTAGTATCATAATAATTTTCTGTAAGCCTATAAAGAGTCTTAGTCTTTTTATAATAGTTTCCTATATTAGAAGATAAAAGAAAAACATATTTATTAGATGTACTAGGAGATATAGATACATTAGAAGTTGTAACTATGCTCTTATTAAATGTTTTACCTTTAATGATAGTATCAGCATTATTACCATATGTAAAACTATCTCCATATATAGATTCACTATTATAAATAAATCCAGCAGTACTAATATTCATAGAAGAAGTATCTCCAAATAATTTATTCACATAAATAGCATTAGTTTCTATCTCTTCATAAGTAAGAAAATAGCCAATATATTTATCAGGAATATTAGTTGCTTGAATACTTATATAATTTATAGGATTATCATTATTAGCAGTATTAAGACTTCTAAGAAAATATCCATTAGTAAAAGAACCATCAGGTCTAATAAAATGAATATATATATTATAAGTTTGAAAAGGTATTAATGTTTTATTTATAATACCATTATTTATATTAAAAGTATTACTTATAGTTTCAGTAGTTATACTAAGACTAGGAGCATATCCTCCTTTAGGTGCAGGAGGAGCAGAAGTTAATACATTAGTAACACTATCATTAATATATCCACCATAATGACCAGGAGTAGTATCTAATGGGTCAATAAGATAAAATGTTCCATAGATATAAACATTCCAAGCTAATTTATCACTTGTAGTATTTTGAATAATATAAGTATGTTCACCTTTATTTGAACCATTATCTACAGATATACTACCAGTAGTAACTATATAAATTGCTCCATCTTTAATATAAACCTCTTTTACATTGATTACACTTTTGTTACTAGAAGTATATATAGGACAATAAGTTCTATTTTTATCGGCATCATAATCTAGTAATATAACAGTATAATTTTCTTTACAAGACCTCCAAACTTTTTTACCTTCTTCAGTAAGTTCAACGTTTTTACTTTCATAAGGAGAAATAGATTGACCAAGACTATTATAAAGTCTAAGAACCTTAATAAAATTATTAATAATAAATGCTTTAAAATCACTTATTTGAATTTTACCATCAGAATTAGGAGTAACTTTAGATAATTCAAAAGTAGTATTATCAGTTTTAGTAGTTACTCCATTATAACTTATTTGCCCTTTAACTTTTGTATAAGTTTCTTGAGCTTCTGTAGTTTTATAAGATTTATTCTTTATAGTCAATCCAATATATTTATCTATATAAGCATTAACATCTATAGATTCGTTCTTATATTCTTCATAATTAGAAAGATAAATTCTATTATTGTAATTAACTATAGTCTTTATATTATAAAGTTGATTAGGAGATTTAAGAAACTCATCAACAGATTCTTCTTTAGTAAAGATATTATCTGCTACAACAATATTTTTAGTAATAATATCATATTCATTTTGAATACGACCTAAAACTTCTTCATCTCTTTTAATTATATATCCAAGTTGATATTTTAAAAACTTATTATCAGCAGGAACATCTATATTTATACTTATACCTTTATCTGAAATGTTATTGTCATTAACAGCGAAATTCTCAAAACCAGATTTACTTGTATCTAGCTTTACAAGTTCATCACCTTTTAAATAAGTATGAGAAGGTGCTTCCTTTTGTTTACTCTGAATAATAATAACTTCAGGAGTTACTTGAAACCATTTAGTATAATCTACATCATTAATAGCAAATCTAATAAAAAATGTATATACACCGCAAACCAAACTACCAGTTGTAATATTATAAGAATATGAAACTGCACCAATTTCTTCTTCTTGATTATGAGAAAGATTTGTAGCTGTATCTAGATTCCAAGATTTATAAGGCACTTGAATATTAAGACCATAATTATCTACAGCATCATATTCACCAACAGCGATAATCAATTCTCCTTTATAATTATAAGTATAAGAACCAGTTATTTTACCTCCTGAATAACTCCATCCAACATTTACTTCAAAATAAGAACCATCATCCTTATAACGATAAATTCTAGAAACTTTATCGTTAGTACAATAAGTAAATATAACAACTTCTTTATTTGTAGGTATAGCACCACAAATATATTCAGAACTATTAGGACATTCAAATGCTACTTTAAATCCCCATTCATTAGTAAAATAACTACCAGTATCATCTACTACCATATTCTTAGCAGCAACAATACTATTATTAGGAATATCTTTAGGATTCCTATTTAAACTAAGTTTTGGTATTATTTCCATAATTATCTTCTTGGGTCAAAAGTTGAATTATAAAAGAAGTTTCTCCAACCTTCAGCATTATATATTTCATTCTTAACAGAAGCAATAGCTTTACTCTTAAGACTATTCCACTGAAGAAAAGGATTAGTAACAGGACTATTACTTTTTAAATCATAAACTGGATGCTTACTTCCACGACTGAGATATTTAAAAAGTACATACCAACTAAGAGCTTCAAGTAAAAGTCCATTATCATATATATAAGGAACATCACAATCATAATATTCGTCATAGTAAGTTACAACTTCATAACTTTCAACTATAATAATATCAGTATCAAAGTTAAGTTCAATATTGTTTCCAGCTATAACAAAATTTCTATCTATATCTGGATTTATAATATTGCCAACTTTCATAGAATTGACTGGGTTATTTCCATCAGGTCTAAAAACAGCAATTTCAGAACTAACAGTATCTATACTATTTAGTCCTGAATTACAATTACAAGTAGAACTATTAAGTTCACTTATCTCACAACCATTACTATCATATACTTTAATTTCCTTAGCATTAAGAGTACAAGGAAATATAGCAATTCTATTATTAACTTCTAGAGTTCTTTTCTTGCGTTCAGTAGGAAGTACTTTCATTTGAGAAAGAGCATCTATAACCCAAGCAGCAACTCTAGGAATCCAATCACTTTCACTAATATTAAAGTCATTATCAATCTTTCCGATTAATCGACTTAATTCTACTCGTTGTTTGATTTTCATTTCTAATATATTTAGAATAAAGTAATTTATCTGCTTCAAGACAAAGAGTAAGTTTAATCTTTAAACCTACATCTAGTTTAAGAATTTCATCTTTATTATAATTACATTCTCTAAGCAAATCTTCATTAGTCTTACCATGATATTTATTAGGACGACTATCAGCCATATCAAGTTTTATACCAATACCATTCTTACAATGACAAGCAAGTAAAGGAATTTCATACCAACATTCATCATGCTTATAAACTCTACAATCAACACCATCATAAGGAATATTGTTTTGTTTACACCAATTAGCTTCTTCTTGGTTAAATACTCTAAGACCTTTAGCTTCAATTTCTTTTTTCTTAGCTCTAGTAGCAGCAAAATCTATAATCTTAACTCTATTTTCATCACTTACTAAAACTCTATTTATACATATCCAACCAAGCTTACCTTGAAACACATAACCTTTACCTTCACTTATAAGTTGTCTATGAACTTCATTATAAAAAGTTCTGACTATATTAGTATAATCTTTATATCTAAGATTAAGTATCTTATCAGCTTTATTTATAACTTGAAGATTTTGATAATATCTTTCTTGATTCTTAGCTAAAAGAAGAAGTTTAAAACAAGCTCCTTTAACTTCAGCATCGTTTCTTTTGTCTTGATAAAGACCCATAGCTGCATTAAGAAGTCTTCCATTAATATATCTATTTTGTTGAAACTCAGGATATTCAATAATAGGAAGTTTAAACATATCTAGATATTTCATAAGTTCACTTCTTTTAGTAGTAATCAAATCTTCAAGTCTATCGTTATCAAGTTGAGCTATTTCTTTCTTACGAGTATATACATCTTTAGTATTTAAAAAATACTCATGTAAACCTATTGGTCTGTCTTTAATTCTAGCCATACTTTAAAATTTTATTGTATTAGGAGTTTCATCAGTCTCACGATGTTGAGAAAGTAAATCTCGTTTATAAATTATATCTTTAATAGTTCCATACATATCTTCAGGAATAAGATATTCATTATCATCATATAGTAAATTAGTAGAAGTTATTTCTCCATTAGCAAAACTAATTTCATTAGGATGTTCAAAACAACTCTCAATAACTATTTGATTCAATTCAACAGTCTTTCTACGGGGGGGATATATGTATATATATTCATTTATATAATCATAACTGATAGCTCCACAAAGACCAGGTACAGAACTTCTAAATCTAGCAGAAGTTTCTTTAATATAAGGAAACTCTCTATTAGTAGCATAACCTACAGAACTAACTCTATCAAAAGGTAAATTATTAGTAAGTCTTACAGGTCTAGGAACTTTCTCAGTAGTTCTTTTAATCTTGTCAATAGCAACAAAATCTTTGACTTCATCAGGTAGAACTATATCACCGTCATTAACTTCAGTTAGAGTAACTCTAAATCTTTGAGTCAATCCTTTATCCACATAACCATGATTCTCATAACTTCTTCTAATAACTTCATTACGAGTTTGAACTACTAGAAGTTTTAGATTCTCTCTAAGAGTATGATTATTGGGTTGACCTAGAGAATGAGCTAGCTCACTAACCATCATTGCAATACTAGCCATAGCTTTAACATTATTAGTAATATGAATATTAATAAAACATTAAAGCCCCCCCGTAGAAAGACGTTGATGTTTGGTTTGGATTCTACCAAGAGTTTAACTTCGGTAATCATCAGCATCTTCACGAGGAGGCTTATCAACTAAAGCTTCATCATCAACATCATGTTAATTATAAGCTTCATTAGTATCAATCTGATTAATATTATATTTATTAGTTATTTGATGTCTTTTGATGTTTCTTTAGCAAGGACAAAAATATTGATTTTGTCAATATCATGCAAATACTTGTCACTTTGATAGACATATCTGTGTGCGCACACAAAACGTGTCATTAACACTTGACGATTAATTAATCGACCTGATAATTAGAATGTTGTAGTGAACGTTATATCAAGCCAACTAAATAAAAATAAATAAACTAAATCATTAGCACGAATATCATTATTACAAAAAGTGCTACTACTATCACTAGCAGCAGCACTTAAAGCAAAAACAAAACCTAAACCAACATCATTATTATCTCAATTATTACGAATACCTCTTTTTCTTCTAACTTTTCTTTTATGTTTAATAGTAACTTTATTATTTTGATTATTATCTTCAACTTTATTAATTAAATCTGATAATATATTATAAATCTTATTTCTTTTATAACCATAAGTCATATTAAGACAAGCAGTTAAAAGTCTTTTACAATCTCCGGCACTAAGCCAACCATAGTAAGAAGGAATTATTCTGCGTACTTTAATAGTACTAATTTTACCTTTAGTATATTCAGAAATAACTTTCTTAAATCTAAGTTTAATTCTCTTTCTAACTTTAGTATATCTATGAGTAAAAACATAACCTATAAAATCAATAGGACGTTTATCTACTGGGGCTATACAATAATTAGGCTTAACTTCTAAATGAAGAACTTCTTTAACATAAAGTTTAATACATATAAGTACCTTGTGAAGATAATCTTTACTAGGATGAAATATAAGTATATCATCGGCATATCTAAAAACGTATTTAATCTTTAGTTCTTCTTTAATCCATCTATCAAGAGAAGTAAGATAAAGATTACATTCATATCCACTAGGATAATTACCTAGAGGAAGACCACTAACATCTTTAGTATATTTATCTTCACCTTCATAAGTAAAAGAATCTATTATTTCATATAGAATATCAAGTACTTTTTTATCTTTAATTTTATGATTAATAATGCTTTTGAGTATATCATGACTTATATTAGGATAAAACTTTCTAATATCAAGTTTAAGATAATATTGAGTTTCATTACTATCTTTAGTTTTACGAAGAGTTTTTTCAACAGCTTTTTTACAAGCATGAATACCTCTACCTTGAATATTAGCATAAGTAAATGAAACCATTCTACTAACCCAAATAGGTTTAAGAATATTCATTATAGCATGATGAGCAATTCTATCAGGATAATAAGGAAGTTTACTTATGATTCTTTTCTTAGGCTCATAAATAATATCATTTTTATAATCTGAAGTTTTATAAGTACCGTTAATTAAAGAAGCAAGAAGAAATAAATCTTCTTGCTTTCTATTTTCATCATGTTCTTCGATAAACTTTCTAGAACCAGTTTTTCCAACTCTAGCTTGATTATCAGCAAGAGCAATATTTTTGACAGTACAAATATCTTCATGTATATGTCCAATTCTTTTAACCATATCTTTATAATTAAAATGTTCTCTATTACATACTTTCCAACTTGAATACGAGACAAGCGTACTAGCACTTTTACTAGATGTATATCTTTTGTCAAGAGACAAGGAATAATCACTCCATTTAATTATTTTCGGTATTTCAACCGTAGAACATTTTAGTAAAACCATTATTAGCCTTAGCGTTACTAACGGCATTATTAGCATTAAGGTAAAGAAGACTAATTCGAGACTCATTGTCAGTCTGACTACTATTAGTAATTCAATTAATTGTTTACGTAGGAACAACATTCCCAATAGCAATTAAATGTACTTGCCCAACTAATCGGTTTTTTGGTGATTATCCTATTACATTTTGTATATTTAGAACTATCTCAATTTTAAACTATAACACCGTTTATAATCGTTCCATTACAAATCTCATTTTATAGATTGACACGTTCAATACAATATGTAACTTAATATCGTTTAATCATACAATTATCAATTTAATCATCTAATATGGTCACCTTAGCAAAACCACCATCAGCCCCAGCGCGACCAACGGCAGAATAAGCATAAAGGCAAAGAAGACCAATGCGAAACTCACCGTCAGCCCGACCACCAGCATAAGTTGTGTGAATACTTTGGTCTATATAATTCCAATGATAACTATTCTTATAAGAAGTATAACTACTTATCTTACTAGGAACTATATCACCTTTATTATTTACTTTTATTTCTTGTAGCCAATTTTCATTTACATTACCAAGACCCTCTATTTGATGTTCTTTGTTATCAATATTATTATCAAACTTAGTAATATCATCAGTATAGTACCATATTCTCTTTTGCTTAGTACTATCATATTTAGTCAACATATTATCTACATTAATCCAAATATCTCCATACCAAAAAACATTAAAACCTCTCCAATGAGGAACAGTCCAAGCAACTTGATTTTGTATAATATTATAAGCAGGAGAAGTAACAATTTCAATAACTATATTACAATCAGTTTGAAGTTTACCAAAATAAAGTTTTCTTTGATTATTACCAGTACCCCATTCTACATCATAAGTACCATCAGCAGTAATTGTTAGATTACCTTTTTCTCTTCTAAATACCACAGTTTGACCATCAGTTAATCCTGTAATCTTGTATGTAGTAGTACCACCAACAGCATTAGCATTAACATATATATTCCAATCTGTAGTTTGAATTTTAGTACTAGTTATAGTAAGAGTTTTATTATCAGTACTTCTAGTTGCTGTAATTCTACTGGTTGTATCATAATTATTCCAATAATGATTAGCAGAAACTGGAATTGTCCATTGTCTAGCAGCTCTAGCTTTAACACCAGTATTATTGCCTAATTCAAGAGTATAATCGTTAGGAACAAACTTTTCATTATTATTGTAATTATTTAAATCGGTTCTTCCTTGTATTCCAGCACCTAAACCTCCTTGATGATAACCTTCATTAGTAAGACTAGCATTATATCCTTTCTTTACATCAAAGTCAGCATATTCAATAATATAAGCCCAAACAATAGCTTCCCAAATTTGTTTATACAACATTTGACCACCATCAGTTTTTTGACTATATTGTCTCATAGTAGCTAAAGGAAGATTAGTTCTAGCTTTACCTAATTGACATCTAAAAGAATCAATAGAACGCCATTTGTCTTTATTAGAATCATTAATTCCACCTCTAATATTAGTTTGATAATTAATAACATTTACAGCAGTATTAGAAGCTAAAGTACCAATCCATCCCCATTTAGAATTATTAAAAGCAGAATTAAGAACACAAGCTCTATCTATACCAATTATATGTCTCTTAATTTCTCTAGCATAAGAAACACACTTATAAAGACTTTGCCAAAGTTCATTACCTTCACCATCATTATCTTTAGACCATTGATAGAACTTACCACCAGTATCAACGCCTATCTCTCCATCATAACCATTAATAGAACAACCAAGTTCAACATTATATGTATTTGAAGCAAAAGTATAGCTACTTTCAAGATAAGCAGTTTTAGTATCAACGTCAATTTTAGTTATTCTACAAACAGCATCTTTAACTGTTTCATCAGAACTATTTACTTTGACAAAACCATAAAGATACTTATAATCTGCAAACATATCATCAGTTACTGTGTGACGAAGTTTAACTTCAGTGTCAGTATCTTCAAGTATAGCAGATTGAGGTTCATCTAAAAGAACAATAGGAAGTTCTTTAACATAACCAGTGTTATCTTCTCTAAATCTACTATCATTAGGATGACAATAATATTGAATCTCTTTACCTTTATGAATACAAACTTTAAATCTACTTTGAATAGGAAGAGTCTTATGAAGTTCTAGATTGCCAATACGTTCACAAACAGTAGTAGCTTTGTTTACAGAATCCCAACGAACACCATAAGCAAGTTTATTAATACTAGCCCATAGAACTTTACCATCTTTATCTTCTATTTTAGTAACATTACCTTCAGGTATTTGAATAGATGTAACTTGATTAAAACTTATGAACTCTTTACCAATTGTCCCTTGAGCATTATAAAATTTGTCATTTACGACATCATATAATCCTACAATATTATCAGATATACGTATAACAGGAATTAAATTATAAGTTATACTTTCTCTTTCTTTTATTATAACTTTATGTATTCTAAGTCCAACAATATCAGTACCTTGATATGGAATATAACCATTATTTACATTGTTATTAGTATAAGGAATTGTAGCGCATAAAATATTATTAACATAAATTTCTCCTTTACTTATATCATTAACTACAATTCTTGCTAAATTAGTACCAAGTTTATTTGAAATATTACCATTATTGGTACTACTATTAATCCAAGTCATAATAGTATTTTTATTAAAACCAATAAGCCAATAATTTCTACTATATATAAATCCTAATACTTTTTGAGTATTCCCATAAGTTTCTACATTATCAGATATAATAATATCAAAAGAAGCATTTTTAGTAAATGCAATATTATTAATTATATATTTGTTAATATTATCTTTTGTCAGTTCTATATATTGAAGTTCTCTATACAAACTTTTATCCATATTACCTCCTTAAGCTCCAGCTTCACTAGTTGTTGTACTAATTACTCTAATAGATTTAGTCACTTGAGTTCCATCTTCTAAAGTAAAAATAAAGTTTTCAGGAGAACCAATATCAGTTAATTTAGCATAACCACTTAAATCAGGTTCAGCTTTAAACTCACCAACTTTCTCCCATTTCTTAGTAGTTTTAATATAAATATATTCATTATATTTATTATCATCAGCTGTACTAGATGTATTTTTTTTACAATATATCTTACCTTGTATTTTAGATTCATCAGTAGGAAGTTCTTCATTATCCCCTAGAATAACAAATACTTCTGTATTAGGATTAGTCAAATCCACATCAATACCAGCAGCTACAGAACCGTCAGCAGCAATAGTATAAGGTTTTGCAGTACCACCAGCAGTAATAATAAACGCAGCACCTCCAACACCATCATTCCAAGAAGCAGTACCAAAACCATAATTAATATCTGCAAAGAAAGAATCATGACTAGTAACAGTTTTAAGTTTAGCAAGGTTTCTAGACTTAACTCCTTCATCATTACCTATTTCAAGAGCTACAGCTCCAAGAGTAGAACCAAGACTAGTAAGAATACTACCTACTTCTTTATCTAAAGAATCAATCTTCTCTTGAATCTCTTGACGACCCTCACCAGCAGCATAACCTAAAGCTGTTCTAAGAATATTCTTATGCTCAGGAGACATATCCCGAGCATCAACCATACGATTAATATCACTTTGTTTCATAACTAGTTAAGAATTAAAATTAATTTAAACGTTTATCAATATCTTTATAATCATATCCAAACTTAGCAAGTACTGGCTTTATAATCCAACTCCAACTTACAGGAGCAATTATAGCTGAATTAACAATAAGTTTAATATCAGTACCTATAGCATAATAAACTATTCCAACAGCAGCCATACTTATAAGCAAAAGAACTCTTTTCATAGTTCTTGTAATATTACCTTTAGCTATATCTATAAAACAAGTAATAAATAGATAAGCTAAAACATTTACTACTATACAATAACTAAAATCAAAACTAGTAGTAAGATTTCTAATAACATCTTCTATTATATCCATAGCACAATAATTAATTTTTCTACAAATATATTAATCAACATCACTAGCATCATCATTAGCATCAATATTTTAACTATCTATTTAACCAAATAAAAAAGTGCTTATTACTGATAGTAACAAGCACTTAATCATTATCTACATTCATACCAATCTATAGGAATACCTTTATGAACCATATCTGCATACCAACGATTAAAAGGAAGTCCATCATAACCATCAATATCATTGATAACGTCATTAACATATTTAGTTAAATGATTTTCGTCAGGAATACTACTTCCTAGATAGTCAGCTTTACCCATGTTTATAACAAATAAAGCATCATAAATATAATCAGAATCAATATGAATATTATTTTCTTTAAGTAAATCTTGAAGATGTTCTTTAGTAATAACAGCTAAAGGAACTTCATTATTATTAGAATCTCTAGTTGTCATTTTACTAATAGCAAATTCAGCTAGACGTCTATTAAAATGTCTTCCGTTATATCTAAGATAAATCATCATATCTTCAGGAAGTTCATCATATTGGTCAAAAGAAGTTTTAGTCATAACTTTAGTATTAGAACCCCCACGTAGAAGGACTGTAGATGTTCTTCTACGGGCGGGCTTTATTTAATAATCATATCTTCCACGACGACTTCTTTCTCTATCTCTATCATCGTCATCATAACGACTTCTTCTACGAGAATCATAATCGTAATCGTCATAATCGTCTTTACGTTCACAACTATCAATAGCTTCTTCAAGCTCTTGAATTTCTATTCTCATTTTATGAAGTTTCTCCTTCATTTCGGAGAGTGACTTCTTTCCTGTCTTTATCATAATCATCATAATTTTATTTATTAATTACAGCATCTAGAATTTTAGCTATATCTGCTTTCATTCCAGCAACTTCATTTTTAATACCTACTATTTCTTCATCACGAGCTTTATCTTTAGCATATTGTGGATTGAGTTCTTTAAGAACTTCTTCACATTGAGTAATTTGAAGTTTATATTTATCAATATGTTCTATAACATAATTAGCATTGTGAAGAGTAGATTCTACTTCAGATTGAATAGCTTGTTTGGTTTCAGCGATAACTAATTTACCATTATTATAAGAAACTATAGTTGCGGCACTTGGAACATTATTATATTCAGCAACATTTCCGTTTACTTTAATAGATAGTTTCATAACCATTCCTGAACCATCAATAGAATATTGAGGAACAGTAGTTCCAACAATCTCTCCAATACTAAACTTAACACCATTAGTCTTATCTAGAATATAAACAAGACTACCTTGACTTAAAGCTGAAAACATTATACCACGAGTTGAAGTTTATTATTTTGTTTATCAAATACTACAATGTGAAGTCCTTCAGTAAGAGAAGTTAAAGCTTCACCATTACTAGCTAGAAGAGGAAGAGTAACATTATTAACTGACATTTCAAAGCCAGTTGCAGTAGTTGTAGCTGCACTAAAATTAATAACCATAATACCAGCAACACCCATAGCTCTGAATGTATGATTAGGCATACTAAAAACAGCATTAGCAGTAGAACTGCCAGCAGTCGTTTGAGTAGCAGCTACTAAAGGAATACCGCCACGATTACCAATGTATTCATTATAAGCCATAACATTTCCTCCTTTAATTCCAAAATCCATTAAGATTAACTCCATTACCGTAATACCCATATTGAGCAGCTACACAATTAGGAACTGCAACAAAAGGTTGATAAGGAGTAGTAACTGTACTAGGTTGAGCACATTTGATTTCACTAACTTCTTTCTGAATACCAGCAAGAGCAGAAGCTAGAGGATTAACAGCAGCAGCTATTTGTTGACCAAATACTCCAGTTTGATGTTCAGTAGTAAGCTGGGTTTGAAGAGCATTAATTTTATCTTGCATAGCTGATTTCTCAGAAGCATCAAGTTTAGCAATAATTCTATCTCCTACAGAATCTACTGATTTTTCAATATTACAAGTCTGGTCACGAAGAGCATAACCTACATCAGAAAAACCACGAGTAACAGCATTGCCTACAGAACCAACAGATTCTTTAATAATATCAGTTTGACGAATAGTTTCAATTTGATTTTGATAGTTACCTTCAGTAATAGCAGTTTTTAAATTGCAGCAGCAAGTAGCAAGTTGATTTGCTAAAGTCATAGTATTCTGAGTACCAGCATTAAGTAAAGCACCAGTAGAAGAATCAATCTTACACCCAACTTGAGTAACACCGTTATTAACTTGATTGATAGCAGCTTGAATCATATCAGCAGAAGTATTAAACATATTAGCAAGATTTTGAATAGCAGTACCGTTACCGTTAATAGCTTGCATAAGAAGGTCACGTCCATTATTATTATTTACCATATTAGCAAGAGGACCTAGACAACCATTGCCATTTCCACCAACACCATTAAACCAACCACCATTACGCATAAGAGGATAAAGGAAAAACAGAAATATAACCCAAATCCAACTACCATTACCAAAACCTCCACCGTTACACATAAGAAGAGGAAGCAGACTATTAACATCATTAGTCTGTCTAGTTCCACTATCAGGGAACATAAAAACTTTAGAATCGTCCATAATTTAAAAAGTTAAATGATTAATAATAGAATGTACTATACTAGTATTTTGTACACTGCAAAGATAAGGACAAATTCTAATATAAACAAAAAGCTGACAATCTAGTTGTTCACTAGTTGTCAGCTTAATAACGTCATTAATAAGAAAATATTTATTTGCTTTTTACTTTCTTATTAAACAAAAATAGGTTCTACATCTTTATTAGCAAGAGTAGCTTCAGCAGTAGCAAGTCTATAAGCTCTAGAAGTACTTACATATTGATAAGCAAGCTTTTGCAAATGTCTAACTGCTTGAACAGTTCTATTAAGAATCATAGCTATAGTTGTAACACTAAATCCAGCATGAATCATTTGTTCAACAACCATACATCTAGTCATTACTACATTCTCTGCTCTAGATTTACCAACTATATCTTTACGAGTAATAGATAAACTTCCATCAGGAAGAGTAACAGCACAAGCTTTAATTACATTATCTATTACAGACCAAATAAGTTTTTCTTTATCATTCATAGTTACTTAACTTCTTTAAATATTCCAGCTTTAATAGCAGCATCTAAATCTAAATTATAATGTTTATCATTAGTATATACTTCAATATAGTTTGAATTATTTATTCTTACAGTACTATGATTAATATCTATATTGCCATTCTTATCGTTATTTCCAATAAATATCCCATCGTTTTTATAAATTGCATAATTAGATTTAGCAAGAATTGAAACAGCAGCACCTTCATCATTAATTATCATACCTATTATACTACCCTCATTATCATCCTTATTAAAATGTCCTAAAGCTATTTGGTCAGTAGATGCTAACAATACACGATTATTGTATGTATCATTAGCATAACTTATAGCTTTATTACCAAAACCGATATTATTAAAAGCTGAAATAGTTTCAGTCATATTATTGTTAATATAACTGTTATTAGCTATAGCTATATAAGGAATATCATTTTCATCAGCATCATCATCAAAAGAAAACTTTATATAATTGCCGTTTATTGTTACATCATTTCCAGTTTCTTCATTATAATGTTTAATATATTGTGTTTTAATTTCAACATCACCATCTCCAAACATAATACCGTTATCTACTCCTGAAAATGTAATATTAGCATCTATCATACCAATATTACCACTTATACTTCCTCCTTTAGTTACAGAAAGAAAATCAGACTTAGAAGTAGTACTACCATCGCCTAGAAGTATATCATCTGAGGTAGCATTAGTTTTAATATATTTTGGACAAGTAATATTATTACCAGTTATATTTGTAGAAGTTGTACCAGTAGGACTTGTAAAACTAGTATATATCTCATTAGGAGAAATCCTTGTTGATTTAGTTGTTTTTTCGATAACAGTTTTACTTATAAGCTGATTACACTCAACATTACCATTAATATTTAAATCTCCAGTTATAGTATCTCCATCTTTTGATACTTTATTATCTAAACTTTCTTGAAGATTAGTTATATCTCCAATACCAATACCAGCTATAAAAGCTTTATAACCTTCTCTTGTCTTTTCATATAGTTGTTTAATATTCATAGTTATTTAATATTTTATTTTGTTCTACAATCAATTAATTTCAATTACAATGAATAATTATATGAGCAATAAAACTAATGCTAATATGAATCCAGCAATGCAGCCTAGCAAGTCAAATTTCAAATCTTGTAAATCAAACGACTTACCTATAAAGAAGTCTATAACTTCTTTAATAATGCCTACTGTAATAGCAGTTAAAACACCAATAGTAGTAGCAACAAGAGCTGAACGATTAAAAAGATTAGCATCTGCAATCGCAACAACAAGTACAATAACAATAGTAGTCATAAAATGAGCTACTTTGTCCATACCAAATTTATTAACAATATTATCTAGTATATTCATAATTTATTCTCCTTCTACAAAAACTTTACCATTATCTTTATTGGCTTGATAATTATCATAAGCTTCTTTATTTTCTTTATCTAGAGTTAAACTTACAACATTATCTGTTATAACTCCATCAGCTTTAACTTGACCATCAGGAGTAATTACATATTTAAATGAAGTATCATTATCTTTAATTCCATTACTTCTATTATAATTACTTATTTGTTTATCTACATAATCGATAAATAATTTAGCTTTTTCATTATTTCCTACAGAATAAGCAACACAAGCAGATTGAAATATATTCCAACAATTAAAAACAACACTGCCATTACCTTTACATCCATAGGAACAATCATCTAAAATAGCTTTACCTCCATCAGCTACAAGATTTAGTAATCGTCTATATATTGGAACATAAGTAATCGGAATAGTAAGATAAACTACTTCAGTATCAACAGAAGTTCCTTCATCATAACTATCATTCTCGACATAAACTTCATTATACTGAGTTTGATTAGTATCAAGAGAAGAATTATCCAGTCCTTCTACGGGGGGGGTTTCTTGACTAACATTATCTTGAGACATAGTACTACATATTTAAACATTAATAACTACATTACTAAGACTATTAACTTTATCATCAGATAAAAGAGTTACATTATCATAGCAATGTTTAACCATTTGTATAACACTAAGTTTAAGTATCTTAGTATTATTAACTAAATAACCTTGAGAAGTCAAAGCATTAATAGTCTTAACTATTTGAACTTCAACTTTCTCAAGGTTATTTATAGAAGCTTTTATAGCAGAATCATTATTCATAAGAACATCTTATTAATGATTAAAAACTTTATTACCAACAAATACAGAATGTTCATCAGCTATAATATCAAGTCGATTACCAATCTGATTTATTCTAGTTAGAGCATCTTGACCATTATAAATAATATCAAGACATTCTTTAGTTACATCATCTATCCATTCTTCCTTAAGTTTGGTAGATACATTAATTCCATTTATTTCATAAGCTGAAAAGACATTATAAAGTTTATAATATTCAGTACTTACAAGTCTAAATATATTTTCTTTAATTAGTTCTTTATTTGCAGCAATATTGTTATGAACAATAATACCATTACAAACATTAATAACTGCAACTTTAAAACTGTCAAAACCAAGAGTAATAACATTTCTTACTTTAGCTCGTTCTTTACTTTCAGCATCTTGGAAAGCTTTATCTAATACTCCATTTAGTTTAACAACATTCTCACTAACTTGTTTAATAGCATCAGCCATTTGAATAATAGGCTTATTTCTATCTTTAGCTTTAAACAAATCAACTAGTTTAACTACAAGAGTATAAGCTATATAAACACCACTACTTATTAGAACTGTAATATAAGATGAATCTTTAATAGCGTCATTAACTATTTGATTAACTTCATTAAAGTCACCCATTGTATCTATATAAGTAAAAGTAATACAGCTCCCCCGTAGAAGAGCTGCATTATCAGTTTATATTAATCCTTATCTACTACAAAAATTGCTGGAAGAGCAGCTTTATAATCTGCATTCTCTGTAGCACTAGCAAGTTTAGAATCATCACCCTTAGTACGACCTACAGCAATAATAACATCTTGCCATACAGACTCATCACGAGTACGAGAAGCTTTACGTCCATACTTATAATGAATAGTATAAATATCATACCAGTCATCACTTACTTCCATAGGATAACCAGGATAAATACTAGCATCGTCTTGATATACATTATTAAATCCACGATTCTGAGCACAAACAGAAGCAAGATTCTTAACATACTCCTTGTCTCCAATAGGAGCTTGAGCATGAGTTGCTTCACCTAATGTAGCTAAACCATAAGCGTCATCTACAGCTGCAAACTCCCAATCTTGATAATCCTTACCTTCAACCTTAACCTTAGCAGCACTAATAGTAACAGTTACATTAAGACCATCAGCAGCAGTCATATTTTGAAGTTGTTCACCAAGCGACTTAGCAAGTTCAGCAGCAGTTGTAATCTTACCTTGACGATAAGTATCAGTTACAGTCCAAAGATTACGCTCATGGAAAACTACACCTTTCTTACAAAGTTCAAGACTATAATTAAGTCCTTTCTCAGGAGCAGGAAGAGTAATCTCTTGACTAAATACAACACCTTCTTTAGGAGTAGTCTTAGTAGTAGTATGAGTAAGAGCGTCAATAACACCAGTAATTACTTGACTATCTTTACCACGACCATAAATGAAGAAAATATCATCTTCCTTCATATCTGCGACACCAACTTTAGCTTCTGTAGTAATAAGAGTTTGCTTCCTATCATTACCACTACCAGCCATTTGAGAAAAAGCCATTTGACCAGCTAAAAGTTTAGTACCATCATTAACTACAGTAGTATCAGTAGGATAAGCAGTACCACTAGGTATAATAAATAATTGTTTCATTGTTATTTAAATTTTATTGATTATTACCATTATCGCCTTGACGATAATTATTTCTTAAATTCTCCCTTTGTTGAGCTTCTTGAGCTTGTTGAGTAACAGCAATACTTCCAGTAACAGCAGTACGATAAAGTTCAACAGCGTGTTTAACAATATCTACGTGCATATATTCAGGAAGGTCACAATCTACACTAGCAACTCCAAGGTCAGCACCATATAAAACAGTGTTTGGTTTGCTAATATAAGACAACCTAATCTGTTTAGGAGTTAAACCTTTAAACTTATAATTTGCAGGTTGAGTACCACTATCAGGTTTATCAATATAAAGCTCAATAGATTCATCGTGAATACTAGCAACAGGACTTCTAAGATTTGGAGCAAGTATAAAATCGTTGACTACATCTGCAAGATACATATCATCAACAATACGAACTGGAAATATATTAGTATTAAAAGAATTACTTCCAGTATAATCTATACTTAAATCTACAATATAAATATATTTAATAGGATTCTCACCAGCAGGATTAAAAACATCATCTTCTTGAAATGCTTTAATAGGTATTATATAGCTAGCTATATAAGAAGTCTTAGATGTACCTAATTGAGCAAAGCCTTTCCAAACTTTATAAAGAGACTTAAGAGCATTAACTTGATTAAGCTTAGAATTATCAGTTACAACTCTATCATTAGTAATACCAACATTTTGAGTAATAACTTGATTTAAAGTATCACTGATACTATTATTAATCAGCAAGTCTATTTGTTGAGGGAGAATTGCACGGACATTCTGCATACCCATTTGCTGAGCATACTGCCTGAACATCACGTGCATTTCTTCTATATTCATAATCTAAATTATTTAGATGAGTTTCATCTTGTTCTCAAGTTGTGTCTTGAAACCAGCATTATCTACATTATTAAAATAAGCTACAGCAGCATTCATATTCTCACCAATAAATTGACCATCAGGAGTAGAAATTTGTTGATTAAGTTCAGAACGAACAAGCTCACCTCTAGCAATACATAGTTCTATAAAACACTTAACTTGAATATTTTTATCATCAACAAAAGAGTTAAACTTATTAGGGTCTTCATTTATAAATGAAATCAGTTCTGATTCACGAGTAGAAGTTTCATTAGCAAGACCAATAGAAATGTTACGATGCTTATAAGTAAGATATGCAACATAAAGTGCAAGCATCTTAGAAGGAGAAGCATTAGCTTCAATAAAGTTACGCATAGCAACTTTACGAGCATTAAGAATTTTCTTCTCACGTTCTTTCTCCTTTTGAACATCTTTAATATAGAAACGAAGATTAGCATTACCACCAATAAACTTAGTATCTTTAGCCACTTCACTATAAAGCAAACAGTGACGATAAGCTATATACTCAGCATAATTTATAGGATAACCGTATTTATACTTTGTAGCTTCAATACGATTAATCTCATCGTTTCTAAGAGTAGCATCTTTTTCAGTCTGTTCTGAAGCTTCATACTTCTTATTAACAGCATCTAATTTAGCTTTAATCTCAAGATAATCACGCTTATGATGATAAACAAAAGAAGCATCAAGAGTTTTTTCTCCATCTACAATAATTTGTATATTGCTAAGATAACGCTTAACAGCAGTTATAAACTCAGGATTATTGGAAGACATACTAACAAGTTCTGGATAATAAGCTTCAATCTCACCTTTATTAGCCATAAGCTTACGAGTAGAACCAATAGAACTACCAATAACAGTTTTAGGTTTACCTATAGCTAAAGAGTTAATTGCACGATAAGCAGAAACTCTAGCAACAGCAGCAATGACTATCTTTTTATTTTCAGTATATTCTGCTTCAAGGTCTTCATTCTTATTGATAGGAGATTCAACCTTAGAAGAAGATCCATCTTTAGAAGGCTCATTACTTTTATCTTGACCTTTACTATCTACATTAAGTTTTAAATCAGCCATAGTTATATTTGTTTAATAAGTTATTAAAGTACACATTTCAAATGGAAGAACTTAGTAGCCTTATCTACTTGAAGTCCATAAGAATCCTTAACCTCATAACGAGATACATCTACATCAGTAGCAAAACTATTTGTAGGAACTGCACCCCAAGAAGCAGGAATAGGAGTAAGACCCTTAATTACACCAGCGATATGTTCTTGACCTCTCATACGAACTTTACGAACATTTTGATGTCCATTATAAGAAGAAAGGTCAATCAAGAAAGCTTGATGAGAACTCAAAGGAAGACCTGTACGTGGATGAATACGACCATTAGCTTTATCATTCTCAGCCATAGTACCCTTAGTAAGGAATGACATATTCTTAAGAGTAACAGTATGACCATCTACAGTCTTATACTTACGGAAATAACGACCATAAGTCAAATCACCACCATCATCACCAATCATCTTATCACCAAGAGGTGTAAGGAAACCACTATCCTTAGCATCATTCTTAATTGCTCGGTCAAAGTCCTCAAAGAAACCTTTACCACAAAGAAGAACTACATTCATATCGCCAGTATCAGTGTCTTTATCAAGAATATCACCAATAGTACGAGAAATCTTATTCAGAGTAAGTTCCTCACCATAAGTATCGTAATTAGATTCATCGCAAATCTGTTGCATACCAGCAGTATGAGGAATTGGCTGACCATTATCTTCATCTAACAGAGTAATCTCACCATTAATAGTCTTATTATACTCTGCAAACCAAAGACGCTCTTCATTAACAACACGTTGTTGAAGCTCAAATTGACGCATTTCCTCATTCATCCAAAGATTAGTAGTACCACCACTCTTAGTCTTGAACTCATAAGTTACAATAGTATTAGCAATATTACCAGCAATTTCTTTACTAAAACGATGGAACTCAAGTTGAGAAGTCATCTTACCAGGTCCCATTACATTACTTCTATTACCCTTAGAATAACTCTGAGGAATAGTAGGAGCAGTCATAGACCAATACTTACCAACAGCAAGATTCTCAGCAGCTACATAAGCATTAGGGTCTGGATTTGTAAGACGAAGGCGATAAAGATAACCACCATGAGCACCAGCTCCAAGGTCTTTCATAATACGAACTTGAGTAACACCATCAGGTGCAATCAAACCATATTGCTCAATAAACCAATGAGTTTTAAACTCAACTTCAAATGTAGTACCACCTTTACCAAGATTAGCAGTATTACTACACCAAAGAACAGAATCATTAAACTTCATACGACCCATGGTCTTCCAAGTCCAATCAACTGAATCAATAGTAACAACACCAGCAGAACCTTGTCCTTCAGTTAAAAGATTAAGAGGAAATCTATCATCATCCATACCAAAGGTATAAGTCAGAGTAGAATTAATCTCAGCAGGTTTACTAATCATAAGATGAGCGATAGTTTCCTCATTAGAGTAACCTCTATCATCATAATTACCACGTTGTACTTCTCTTAATTTGTACATAGTTATTTAATTAATTTGTTAAACATTACCTAGAAGAGCAAGTCTTCTACGTTTACTTTACCATTATTAGCAGCAGCTGGTTTAGTAATTACAACAGTTTTACGACCTTCATTTTCTTTAGCCTTTAGCTTTAGAGTTTTAACTTGTTGTTCTCTAACAGCCATATCAATAAGGTCTTTATAACTTCCACCTGTAAAAGTCAGCCATGCAGAAATAAGTTGTTCATTTAAATCATCATCAGGAGTTCTAGCAGCTAAATCTCTTTGATAAGCAGTAGTAATATTTCCATCTTTATCTTCATCTTGACGATATAGATAATTAAAGAAATCATCAATAGTAGTAGTAACCTTTTGACCATTTACTTCACGTACAAATGACTTAGGTAATTGATATTCACCAACTTTACCTTCAGCAAGTTTATTATGTACATTAGTCCAATAAGCAGTAGTTTGCTCTTCTTGTTCTTTACGTTGAGCTTCAGCTTGACGAGCATATTCTTCATTACGTTTCTTATCTGCGTTTTGAAGATTTTCAAGTTGAGCTTTAGCTTCATCATAAAGACCACCACTATCTTTAAGATACTTAATGTAATTATCATTAAGAGTAGTATTACCAAACTCTTGAGCAGCAGCTTTAATTATAGCAATTTGTTGAGCTTCATTATCTTGTTCTACTTTAATTCCACTTCTATCAGGAAGTTCACCAAAACCACGAGGAGAACCATTAACAGCTAGATAATTAGCAAATTGAGCAAGAATAGGATTATCTGTAAATACTTTATTAACAGCAGCTTGTTGAAGTTCATTAGAACGAAGAGAAATGACATTCTCAATATAAGATTTAACACCAGCAGCATCGTTAGTAAATTCTACTGGATTTCCTTTCTCATCAACAATTTCTTCACCAATAGCTTTTTGAATAGCATCTAAAGAAAGTTCATCAGCTCCTTCTTCAGTACCTTTTTCTTTATTATTTACATCAAAACCTTTAAGCCATTCATCAACATCTTTAGCTTCTTTAAATACTTTACCATCAGGGTCAAGAACATTACCATCTTTATCAACAGTATAAGTCTTACCGTCTAGTTCAATATTCGTTCCTTCCTCTAGCCCCCCCGTAGAAGGGTTTGTATTGTTGTTTTCTTTACCACCTTTATTAGACTCTTCCTTTGGAGGTTCATTAGCTGGAGGTTCATTAGCTGGAGGTTCATTTTCATTACCTTTTTCTCCACTAACGTGTGGAGGATTGCTAGGATTACCAGCAGGAGGAGGAGTAGTACTACCACCTCCATTTCCACCATTACCTTCAAAATCAATCTCAGCTGGACCTAAAAGTCTTTTGTGCTGACGAACACCTAAAGTATTACGAAATACAAACATAATTAAAACATTTAAATGATTAATATAATAATACTAACTTTTGTTAGTTGGTGCAAAACTAACACCTTTACGATTATTATTTGTAGTAGCATGACTTATTTAATATTAATTAGCATGACAATTATCTACTATATAATGTACACACGTAAGTATTACTGATTGGTCAGTAACTTCTTGACTACCAGCACCATAATAAACTTCATCATCATTTCCATCATAAGCATTATTATGTCTGATTCAACTTGATTCAATAGAATTAATCTTGATTACAAACATTGTCATAGATAGTAAATATTGAAACAATATTAGACTTTCACATATTCATACTATTAACTATACATAATTCAAATTTGATGCTCATAGAAATGATTTTAAAATATTAAATATAATTCTTTGAGATAAAAGAAAAGGCTCATCTATAAGACGAGCCTCAACTTTATTATTTATCGTATCTATTCTTATTTGTACGAGCAATCTTTAAATCGTTCTTCATTTGTTCTCGTTTAACTTGTCTATCAGCAGCAGCATTATAACTATCAACAGCAAGTTTTTCTCTTTCTAATTGAACTTTTGATTGTTCAATAGCACGTTTAGTTTCTTCTTGCATACGAGTAAGATTTGCTGTTGCAAATTCATCATTATCTGGATTCTTATCTCCAAGTAAAGCAATATCACCTTTAGCATATTCAAGTTGTAAATCATATTGTGCTTTAAGGGCAAGCGTTTGTCTATCTTGTTCTCCTTTAGCTTGAATTTCAGCTAACTTCATTTGTTGAGCTTGAGCTTGAATTTGTTGGTCAACTTGCTTCATTTGTTCTTCATGCTGACGTTTTATCTCTGAAAACTTTCTGATACTATCGGATATAAGTGCAACATTATCTCCAGTAATAGCAGCAAGAGCAGATTCAAGGTCTCCATTTTGTGCAGCACTAAAAGCCCATTGTTTAAGTTGTTTAACTTTATCTATTTCTTTAGCATTATTACGAACTGTAACAGAATAATCCGAATTAATAAAACTATTAACATCAAGACTTAGATATTTACGAGTACCTGCATTATGGTCATAATATGAAGTATCAAGTCCATCAACAAACGCTAACTTAGCATAATCTATATCTCTATTATAATCTTTACGCCTATATTCGTCAAACATTTGAAATATAATAATAGAACCAGTAGAAGATTGACTAATAGCATTTTCAGTAGTAGAAGCTCCAGCAGATTGAGCAATCTGTCCATAACGTTGAGCATTCATATCTACAAGTTCACGAGCTTCAAGTTTTATCGCTTCTTTAAGATTAGTAAGTTCTGTAATATATTGACCCATATTAGCATTAAGCATACGAACTTGTTGCATCTTAACTCCAGCAGCATCATCTTCATCGTCAACGAGTAAAGTTCCATCAGAAGCCATTTTATAAATAACATCTTCAGCATTATTTACAATCAATGACTTTGGCAACATAAGTATCAGCATCTTGTTCTTTGCTATTACCATTTCCTGATGATAAGCAACTATATTCCTAAATACTTGAAAAGGAGTAATAATACTTATAATACTAAACTGACCCATATAAGGAATAACTTCCATAATACCATTATAAGGAAGTTTACCATCACGTTGATAAGCTATAGGTCTAGCTTTAATTGGATATATACCAGTATAACGAGTACCAATACGATAACCTTCATAAACTTGTTGTTCCCATTCCCAACTAATATCTATATCTCCAGCTTCAGGATTAAGAACATAAGTTTCGTCAACTATTCTTTGGTCTTCCATACCAAGTTGATTAGTAAATCTAAGAATACCTCTCTTAGCAAAACCTTTCCAAACTACGTGCCAAACTTCATAAAGATTACCATTGTTTTCATAAGGACAAAGATTATTACTCTTAAAGAAATTTCGTTCTTCATTACTAAACTTATCACAAACTCCAGCATAAGCTTCATAGAATTGTTTATAATTAAGAACTCTATTAGGAGATTTATCCATATAATTTGAATAGTAACTTTCAAGATAATTTTTATCATTATCCGACAAATCAGCATCAAACATATCCATTATTTGATTATAAGACATCATAAGTTTACGAGCAAACATATCATGGTCTTCAACAAACATATTATTATTAGGGATAGGATATGCTTCTATAACTGGAACACTTTCTTTATATATCTTATGATTACGAACTTCAGCATAACTATAACATTCACCAATAGAACAATAGTTAAAGAAATTAGTAAGATAAATAACTAAATCATTAGTCATATCTCTAACATAATCAAGAAGTTCTTGTCCTTGTTTACTTTCTTTATCTATATAGTCTTTATTAAATTTATCAATAAACTCTTCAGCATCAGGCATAGCATCTTGAGGATTTACACTATCAGGAGCTTGTCCATTAGCTTGAGCTTCTTGAACCATTTGTTGATACTTCTTTTGAAACTCTTGTTGAAAAGCTTGTTGAGCAGCTTCAGCTATTTTTTGTTTAAGAGCTACATCACGATTTAAAACTATATCTGGATTATTAGCACCAACTATAAATTCATGAGCACCTTTAAAATATTCACCAATATAACGTCTAACAATATCTGACATTATATCATAATTACGAAGAGTAGCAGGAAAGTGTTTATACTTTTCTTTAGAAGCATTATATGGATTAAGAGTCTTTTTATAAAACTCATAAGGAATATTACCATGTAGAACTTTAAGTTTAAGTTCTACATCGCTTCTATCATTCATACTCTCACCAAGACTAATAATATAATCTATACTATTAGCATACCAACTAGGTTTAGCTTTTTCTTCAGCTCCAACCTTTTGTTTAGGGAATTGATAATCTCTAGGAACAATCATATAATTTAAATTTTAATCAGTAAACCAATCTCTTGTTAATATATCATCTTTATAATTATTAAGAGTAACTTTCTTTCTATGAGCAAGTTCTTTAGCTGCTTGAACATCACTAAGTCTCCATTGAAGAGCACGTATAATCATTTGCGAAACTCTATCGTAATTACCTTTACTATTCCATTTCTTAAGTTCAAGAATAGTTTGATAATCATATATTGTTTGAAATACATATATAGGTTGACCAAATTCATTCTTACCAACTTCAGAATAAAGCATTTCTTTAAGCAAACGAAGACCTTCAAGAACTTTAGTTCCAACTCCAGCTTGACCTGCTCCACCACCCATATTAACACCATAAGTAGCAGAAGCCTTAGCTTTAACTGAATTATCCCATAATTCTACTGGGTCTTTCATCAAGTACTTTAATGCTTTCCATTTAGTAAAGTTTCTAACAGTCTCACCTCTATTTACTTCAACTCCTGTAGTTCCAATACAATTATAATAACGAGCCATTAAATAACATATCCAATCAGCATCTTCAAGTTTATCAGGACGACCATAATAAGCACAAACAAGTCTAGTTTTAAATCCATTATATTGAGTAGGATTTTCCCAAACAGCAATACTATTATGAGAATGTTTATTGGTAATAGCATCTTTTTCTTTATCTACACCAACTGGGTCATAACTAATAGAATATTGACCTTGAGGAATACCTACTCCAGGAACTTTAATAGGATTAAACCATTTACGAATACAACCATGAGGATGTTCATGTGATTTACGTGGAACTCCTTCAATCCATTCAAAGTAATCAATATTAAGTTTACCACCTTCTTTACGAGTACGTTCATTACTTTTAAATACAACTTTGTTTTCTTCTTCAACAAACTTACCATCTACATAGAATTGATAACTATTATCATTCTTTAATGTCTCTTCCCAAGCAAGTAGTTTCTCAGAAGTAAATATATTCTCAGTAGTAGAACTAAACGATTCACTAGGCATATTTGCATATTGACCTAGATAATTAATATAGTCAGCAAAAGACTTACTACTTTCTTTTTTAAGCTTACGTTCTCTATATGCAATAGTAAGACCAATATCTATATTAGAATTACCATCTTTATCCATCGCATACATATCTCCAATCTGACCTTGAAGTCCCCAACAATAAGGCTTAAAATATCCACATACTTCATTACGTGAATCTTTATCCCAAACATTCTCAAAAGACATAAAATGAAACTTCTTAGGATTATAAAAGTTTCTCTCAAATACTTGCATATTACCACTAGTAGCAGTACCCCAAGCAAATAGATTACCAGTTACATAACTACCAGTACGCATAGCAGGTTCGGTAACATTCATATAATCGTCAAAGTTTTCCATTGTAGAAACCTCCTCAGTCTTAACACTAACAGCATCTTTACCAATAGCACAATCTGGATTATTATTAGCAGAAGCACTAAATAAAGCACTATTCCAAGACTTAGGACTTATGTCACCATTTGGAAGTTTAAAACCAAGACTAAAGTTTTCAGCAGCTCTACTTAAAATACCTCTTTTAAATATAGTGTTATTTTCATAGAAATATAAATTGTTAATAGTAAAGTCAGTAAGACCACCAGTCTTAGTAAGATATTTACTATCAGCCGCAACATGAATAACCATTTTGTTAGGTTGAAGGTTTATCTTATTTGCACTATGAGCAGCCATAATATAAGAAAAACCACCACGACGAGTTTTATCTATAAGAAGATGAAAACCGTTAAGTTCACAAAACTCAATAATAGCAAAAGTCCAAAACTGAGCATCAATAAATTTAGGAAAATCTTGTTTCTTCTTAGCAACAGAACCTTTCTCTGTATGAATAACAGTTTTTTCATCAAGCTGTTTTATTATAATATAATTGAGATAATTATACATATCTCCACTTATATGTAGTTGACGAACTTCACCATTTCTCATAAAACAAGGAGCTTCATAACCATGACTTCTTCTATATTCTTCACGCTTACGAAGTTGTCTATGTGGAATAGAATCTTCTTTATAAAATGTATATTTACCGTTAGCTCTATAAAAGTCAGCCATTTCATGTAAAAGATAAGTATTAACAAATTTATCTCCTTCACGAATATCAAGAAGAAAACCACCACTATCACCAATCATAAACAAGTCATTAGGGTCATTATAGCCTTCATCTTTAGCTCGTCTATATTGTGTTTTATCTTCAAGTATATATTGACGAAAAGGATAATCATCAATATATTTAGAAATATAAATATTATCTTCTTCCATAATAACTTACTTAATAATAGAAATGATAAGGAGTAGAATACTGCCAATAGCAGCACCTACTCCAATATTACGTTGTCTCTTTATTTTCTTGCATGACCTATCCAATAATAAATATCTTTGTCTAGCTTGTTCTGCAAGTACACTATCATTTCTAACAATTTGTCGAAGACTATTATTAATATCTCTTTCATAATCTAATTGAATTAGTTTAGCATTAGCTTTACGTAAGTCATTAATAGCAACTTTAACTGAATCACTATCTAACCCCCCCGTAGGAAGACTGCTAGATTTACTTGATGAGTTGATAGAACAACTTAACAGTACTATCATTATCAAGAACTTCAACTTCGATAACTTTTGCATTTTTAATACTATCTAATTGTTTAACTTTATATTTAATACTATCATTAGTTTGTTCTATATTATCAACTTCTTGTTTAGGAACTTCTTTATTAGTACATTGTTTAATTGTAGCATAAATTGTAACTCCAATACAAAAAATAACAAATAGAAGAACAACATGACCTTTAATAAAATCTTTAGTATTTATATCCATATCATTAATTCAATAATTTACTAGAAAACAATTTATAACTATGTATATCTTTAATAATCTGAACATTGATATTATCTTGAATTTCTTCAGGACAAATTAAACAACCACCGTCAAACATTATTTTATTATATGTCTTTAAAGGGATAGTAGCAAGACCTTTATTTGGAACATATATAGTTTTAGTTGGTGGAGAAGCAAATATTTCATTTATAATACTTTCAAATTTTTCTAAAGTTAAAACAGTATCATAAATAGGAATTTCATTATATGATTTGTTCATTATAAATCCTCCTCATTAAGTAATGTATAAGTAAATCTAGCACCATAACCTTGACTAAATTGATAATGAGCTAGTTTCATAAGCTTATTAAAGTTCTTAGTATTTTGAAGAACTTGACAACCAGCAGACCAACCATTAACTAATGTAGAATTAGTTCCAGCTTTATGAATATTAATACCAAAAGTACCTTCTTCAATAGTCTTAGGGTCTAAATCATAAACAACATCTTTATTATGGTCTCTATAAACTTTTACAGGTTTAGCTTGAACTAAAGCTTCATATTTACCTTGATGATAACCAATCATCCAAGTAGCTCTATATTGACCAGGAACTAGAATTGCACAACCTTTAGAAGATATAGGTTTAAGCATAGTACTAAGTCCAGGGTCAGTAGTAGCTGGAAATATATCTCTAGTTTTAACACCATAAATATCTTTATATTCGACTACAATAAAATCATCAAATTGATTTGTAACTTTATTACCAGCTTTACGAACACCAATAATATTAAGATTATATTTTCCATTGTCAAAATAAGCATATCCTTTCTTAGCAAATATCTTACTAAAATCAGCAGCTTCTATTTTATCTCTAAGTTTATTCATATCAATCGAAATTTATTTCAGTTTGTTTATTAAGAAGTCCTTTACTATTAAGATAAATACGTCTATCTTGAAACATATCATCAATCATATTTCTAATATAATTTATACGATACCAATTAACTGTTTCTTCTCCATTTTTATCTATTTCATAAAGTCCTTTTTCGTCACGATAAGGCATTCCATATTGATTAAGTTTAAAAGGTGTACCTATATGACAAAGTCCACAACCAACACAAGGAATACCTAAAATAAGTTCAACCATTCTAGCATAAGTAGAAAGCTGAATAGTATAATGACTTCCATTACACTCAGGAAGAGTATTAAAAGGAGGAAGCATCTTTTCATCTTTTTCAACCCATTGATTTGTAAGTTGAACAGGTTTACAAGTCTTATCTTTCTTATAATATCCACTAGTAAAATGAAGACCGTCTTTATTTGTTTTCCAATCTAGAATTACAAATTGTTCTGGTCTTATAGCAAGAACATCAATAGTACCACTAATAAGAAGTTCAGGAAGAAATACTCCTATTTCTGAATATATAGTATAACCTTCAGAAACATAATAATCAAAAACCTCATATATCTTTTGGTATTTATTATTAGTAGCTTTCTTAAATCCTTCTATATCTAGAGGATGAGCTGTAAGATTAGGAATATCAGCAACAGTTATACATCTTCCACTTTCAACTTTATTTAAATATTGAATAGCATCTTTAAACATACTATTACCTTTAATTCCATCTTCAAGACCATTATGAGTAGCACTTCCTCTAGTACAAGCTTCATTAGTAATATTTTCCCAACGTCTTTCAAGTTCTTTCTCAGTTATTCCAAGTTCTTGAGCTTTCTTATGAAGCCAATACTTCTTGTCAAACTTAGGAGCATAATTACCAATTATAGTAGTAACAGATGTATATTCATTTCCATAAGTATCATTATATTTATGACCTTCTTCTTGGAAATAAAGATAATTATCTTTATAAATACTATTCATATCTTTTAAGTTTAAGTTTAATAAGCACTAGCATCCATACTAGATGAAACTGCACCACCACCTCTAGCTATTTCAGTTTCTTTTTCATAAAGAAGATTTTGTTTAGCTTCTTCAAGTTTCTTCATAATAGTAGGAATTTCACCAGCTTTCTTATTAACTGAATCAACAATATTAAGTATTTCTCCCATACTTTCTACATTTATTTCAGCACGTCTAGAAAGCTTTTGATTAAGAATATCATTCATAACTTCAATAGCAATATTAATATTATGAAGTCCTTTATTTATATTCTCAACAACTCTACCAGCTTCAGTTATACATTGACTATAATATTTCTTTATCAATTTAAGAACCAACATATCAGGAACATAATTAGAAGAAAGTCCTGCTTGTTCTATAGCCATTTTAAGAGCTTCACTATCACTAAGACCAGCTTGTTTAGCTGGAGATTTAGGGTCGCCTAAATAATAAATAATGATACATTCTTTTATATATTGAGACTTATCTTTAGTTTTATCTCTTTCATAAAGCTTTCTAACATCAGAATCAAGAAGTTGTCTAACATTAGGCGCAGCAGGCATACCATTCTCATCTATAGTTATAAGCTTATCTATAATTAGCTTGTCGTTCACCATAACAATTATATCTAATATTATTATCAGTATTGTCACCAACAACTTCCATATTAGCAAAACTAAACATAAGAACTTTAGCAAAAGTTTCACCATTGGAATCAACTAGACTATTATATAGCTTTCTATTGAGATTAGCATATATACTAACCATATAATTAAAATATCTAGCTTCTTTAGCTTTCTTTTTATTAGCTATAACTAATTGCTTTCTAAATAAAATAAATTTTTCTTCAGAAAGATTTTCTTTAGCATCATCTAAAAGCTCTTTATTGTCTCTAATAGCTTTACCACCTTCATTTATTCTAAGATTTCCTATATAAGGAAGACCAGTCCATTTACCTTCATTGACATATTGACAAGCGTCAATTTCAATTTGATTAATAAGGTCTAGAGCAATATCCTTATCTATAATGTTTTCATCTATACAATCAAGAACTTCTTGTTTACGTACAATCTTAACATCATATCCACCATTAGGAAATTTTCTAGTTTCAACACCATCTTCATTAATCATAATATAAGTTTTATAATGATTACCGTTTGGAGCTTCGGCTGCATAAGCAGCCTCATCTCCTCACTGATTAGTATTAGAACCCCCCCGTAGAAAGGTTGAAGTATTAATCTTCTTTAGTCTTATCTTCTACAAAGTAACAATCAACTATAGGTTTAGCATTATCATTAATTGCAGCATGAATAGCATTATTAGGAATAATCTTAAACTCAACAAAATATGTAGGTTGTTTTATATGAATACATTGAGAAGAAACTTTAGGGTCACTAACAGCAAGTCTAGTAATAAAACCAGGACTAAGACTATTATATTTAGCAGTTACATGATAACCTAAAGCCAAATCACTACCAGCAACATTCAACACATCACCAACTTTAATTTCATTAATAAAGTCATTATCTTTACCGTGCTTAATCATAATAGCAACACCATTAACAGTAGAGTTTTTATTTTGCTTAATATTATTTATTAAAAGCATAGGAGATTCTTTAATAAGAATAGCAACTAGACTATAATAAGGAGCTAGATTTACATTAGACACTAAAGACTGAAGATAATTAACATCAATCTCACTACGCATAGTTGGAAGATTATAAGTATAATCTTTACCATCAAAATTTACTTTTAAATGTTCCATAAAATCAATATTTAAATTAATAACTAGATTAATAACATTATCTTTAAAAGTTATGTAATATTTCAAAAACAGTTCTGCTCGAACTAATGATAATAGTGAAGCTGAACTTGATGCTGCAAATATAGATAATAATACTGATACTACAATAGATTATAGTGGTAAAATTTAGTCGATTATGTTAAAAAATGTAAATCCCTTGTAGCTTATATAATATAATGTATATTTGCAGACGGTACGGTCAGGAGTATTAGACGTAATCATAACGATGATTATAATCGTGCTAATAGTAATGAAGGAGTAAGAAATACTGAAACTTCCTCTGAAGCTGATTGTAAAGCTCTTGCTACTTAGATGAGTGTTCGATTTCACGATGGTGGTAGTAATCTTAATTACAAACCTGACACTGCATTAGTTCTTCCCAATTAACTAACAAGTTGTGTGGATAGTTCTTGCTAATGTGGACAGCGACCGAAGATGCTTCTCGTAAAGATAAAACATTAAAGATTTATCAGAGAGTATCAAATCTATTATAAAGTTGTACAACCGATACTTCTTGATAATAGTCAAAAGACTTATTATGTCTTATAAAGAACTAATAATAAAATAGGATATGAAGCGTCATATTGACCGTACCAAATAAAGGCTGCTAGAGTTAATTCTCTAGTAGCCTTTTTCATTTCTAATAGTTTACAAACTAAATATACTAATGATAATATTAATGAAACTAAAGATACATATAATAATAAGAATAGAACTCAATTCATAAGTCCTTCTACGGGGCGGGTAAATAGACATCTAGTACTTCAAGATTCGTCTAGAACTTCTAATGCTTATAATGACAAAGATAGAACTTATATTATCGATGATAAAGGAGATATAAATAATATTAGTAAGACTAATAAAGCTGATGGTAAAATAATAACGAAAGATATTATTTTAAATATAAATATAAATAAATTACTGGTGATTATATAACTAGTAAAGATGATAATGATAGTAATAATAGTAGTAAAAGAGAAGGAGAAAATGATATTGAATATGATTGTGAAGAACTTTATAATAGAGAGAATGTAAATGATAATAAAGAAAGTGTTGATAACAATAATTATACTAATAGTTATAAATATAATACAGATTGTAAAGTTGAAGATGATACAAAATAATATTGAATAAAAGAAATAATGAAGATGAAGATTATAGCATAAAAGATTGTTATGATGAAAATAGCGAAGATAGTGAAGATGATAGTATATGTGTATAGTATATTATATAAATGTAAGGGGGAGGGTATGTAGTTAGACCCCCACCCGAGAATGGACGTATTGAAGTCCCCCGTACTCAAACTTAAACTTTTGACATCAAGAAAGAGACAAATTCAACAACAAGAAAAGAAACAAGTCTTGGCATGGAACGAATCTGTGCTACAGCTTATGCTGTTATTATTCATTTTAATACACAATAGATTATGAAAAGTTTAAATGCTAAAGTTACAGTTTCTAATGTTAGTTTGTACACAACTGAAGAAGGTCGTCAAATGATTGCTCTCATTATTAATGAGAGTATTCCTGCTCGTCGTCTTGACAAGAATACTGGTGAACTTGTTGCTTGTTATGCTAATGACATCAAGATGCCATTACGTCAGTTCATGCACATTGTATTTTATGATACTGCGACTATGTTTCAGTATTATCTTAATACTGATGGCAGAGAACGTGGTTATTACAAGACAATGTCTCAGACTGAGTATTACAATATTCTTGTTGGTGCTACTCTTTCTCTTACTATTGAAAAGTATGAAGATGGTGAAGAGTTTGTCAATGAGATTACAGGTGAGACTGATTCTTCTGACGGTGTTACATTTCACACTCGTATTGCTGACATTGAACTGTCTAAGTTCGGTGACGACTTTGCCTTTGGTGAGCCAAAAGACATGCTTAAGATGATGCAAATCATTGATGCTGCTAAGAAAGCTCGTCATACAAAGTTTGACTTTGCTACTGAGAAAGCTGCTGAGTAATGAGAATGCGAGAGTGGGAGAAATCCTGCTCTCGCTATTGTTTAATCTTTAAATTTTTAAGTTATGAATAATGAAGTAGCAAAAACTCTTGCAAAAGTTGCAATGAGTATTAAATCTAATGTTGTTAATGTTTGTATTGAAACTACTAATGGTCACATTTACAAAAATATTGTAGTAGATGATTTTGACGAAAAAGGTGTTTATTTTAACGATACAAACTATGTTTGTTACGACAAAATTAGCAAGTTTTATTTTAATGCAGTTTGCGACTAATTAATAAGGTGGAGAACATTCTCCACCTTATTTACCTATCTTACATTTGACAACATTAAACAAACAAGAGTTGACATCAAGAAACATACAAGACTTGACAACAAATAAAAAAACAAGAAGCGGTAGAAGAAAGTTAGAATGCTTATAAGACTTATAAGACTTATGTTTCTTCTGCTATTCCTGATATTGGACGAGGAATTGAAATAAATGTTCATGTAACTAATAAATAAGGAGAACTTATGAAAGCTAAAATTCTAAAAGTAGTGTTTATTAATAATGGTACTTATGATATATGTCATATTACTATTGATAAAACTTTAGATAAGACTGATACTAAAGGTAATCATTTTAATGACAATACTATAAACATTAGTGAATATACAGCACATTATTTTGGTATTAATGAATATGCTGTAGGTCTAAGTATAGACTTTGATATTATTCAACATAAAGCTGGAGAACATATAAGTACTGAATGTAATGATGATTATGTTTTCAAGAATAATTGTGTTGAATATAGAGTTAATAAAGTAACTATATAAGGAGGACTTATGAATAATAGTTTAATTGTTGCTATACTTATGGCTTGTAAAGCTAGTAATGACAAAGATGTTCTAGCTATTAGAACTAAAGAAGATGGAGTTTATAATAGTTTCAATATTACAGATGTTGGAACTGAATCTGTTAAAATAATAAATAAACGTGGTTATCCAGTTGAAGATGTTATTGAGTATTGTGATATAACTGGTATTCAAATTAGTGATAATGAAATGAATTAACGTGTTGGTGAGTGAGAAAATGTAGATGAAAGTGTTGCTGGGACTATCCCTCCTACTACTCTTTTATCTACTCTTTCTACTCATCATTCTATTCACATTACATCTTATATTACTTATACTTTTGCTGATAATCATTCTATTCATCATGTTATCGCTTAAGGATTTAATCAGTCTTATATGTTATATTGACATTGTTGATAATCAACTGATATTTATGCAGATAGAACTATTTATATTGTTCATAATATTATTTGTATTGTTGATGATTCATTTATAATATATTGGTATATTGGTACTTACGTTGTATTTAAATATAATGTTATGATTTATGACAATAAGACTATTGCTGAGTTAATCGGTGAAGCTTTTGATGAAGCTATAGAAGAGATAAGAACTTTTAGTGATAAAAAATTTAATATTGCTGATAATATATGAAAGAAGTAGAGAATATATTCTTTATGACAGGACTAATTTTAATACTATATGTACTAGGAGTAGCAGTTATGTATCCAGTTTGTGATTTTGTTTTAACTACTGGTGAGTTTGCAGCTTATGTTGCAATTGCTACTGTTGGTTTTAGTTGTTTAATTGTTTCAGCTTATGCTAATGCTGAACGTAAAAGAAAGGAATTATAATGAAAAAGAATATTTATTTGTTGCTATGGTCTATAGTTATGACTGTAGCATTTAGTAGTTGTGCTATTACTAATTATGTTAGTACTAGTAAATATAAAGCTTATAAAGCTTATTATGATAAAGCTGAAGCTTTGTTTGACGAGATAGAAGAAGATAATGAAGCTTATTTTGATACCGATAAAGGTGAAGCTTATCTTCATCAAAGAGCTATCATTATTAAACAATATAAATAATTCTATTGTGTATTTTGTGTAACTTAAAAGGGTATTGCTTGTGAAAGTAGTACTCTTTATTATATTGAACTTAGAGTTAATAAACATATTAATAACAAATTAAATTTTACAATTATGAAAGATTTTAAGAAAGTAATCAACGAGTTGAAGAGTGTTAAAGTTAATAGTACTGCTATTGCTCATGTTCGTAACGTTAATGTTACAGATATGACTACTTGGCAAAGAGTGGCTTTAACTTTGGATGTACCTGTCAAAGGTTATGTTGCTGATGAAGAAGGTAATTATAAAGAAGGAGAGACTAATATAATATTTGTTAGTTCTTTCTCTCTTATTTCTGCTCTTCGTGAAACTGAGTATGCTTGTATTGGTGATTATCTTCGTGATAATCCTAATGCTATTAAAGCTATTCTTTCTCGTGCTAAGATTGAGATTGTTCAAGAAGCTGTAGCTGAAGGACAAGAATATCATAATCCTTTTAGTAGTAATGAAGATAATGTTAGTGTTGTTGAACATAACAGTTATTACAATCATGTAACTCAAATTATTGAGTTTGGTAAGATTGGTGAAGCTGTTGCTATTGGTATTGTTGAACAAGTAACTGGCGTTAAACTTAGATAAGATAATAATGGTAATAGTGACAATAGTAATATTGTTGCTATTACTATTACTAATGTTGATAATAATTTAAATAAGGAGAACTTATTATGAGTAAATATTATTTTCGTAGTAATCGTGCTGAAGATGGCATGACTGGTGTAATGCTTATTAGTTGTAAGACTTTAACTAAAGCTAAATATTATGCTAAGAGTAAGTTTAAAGAATATGGTTATAAAGGTAAAGCTGTAAGAGTTGCAGCTTTGACTTTTGTTATGTGTTTGTGTTCTATTTTGAATATAAATGCAGCTACTAAAGCTGATACTCTTAGAGTTGATAATAAACTTATAACTAAAGTTATTGAATACCCAACAACTACTAATGCTGGCAAAAAGACTACTAAATATTACTTTATTTATAAAGGAGAACTTGTAAATGCAAGTAAGACTGTAGTTGAGAAATATAAGCTAGCTAAACAATTTGGAGCTAATTGTGCTCTTGCTATAGTTATTGGTAAAACTAATAAACGTATTATACTTAATTAAATGCTTGCTACTATAACGTTTGATGATGATCATAAAAGTACTATTGAAGTTCTTAAACATGAAGCCAAACATAAAGAATGTATTGCTAATGATATTAAAGAACTTCTTAATAGTAGTGGAATGATTCATAAAGTTGTAAAAGTTAGAGTTCATTAAAAAATAAGTTATTATATCCGCCCCGTAGAAGGATTGATTAACTTTGCAGTATAATTAATAATATAATAGATGAAGGTCAAATTAATGCTGATACTTTGGTGTAAATAGTTGAAGTTATATAGTGTGAATGTTCTTTTGTTTATTATGCACATCATCTATTTTAAACTTATACTATTATGAATAATGACATTTATAACTATGATGATTCTTCTGTTGAGATTGATGCTTATTGTGTAAGTCATGATATTGATGATTATGATTTATATGGTGAGATTATGGTCGGAGACGATGAAGATGATAATTGTGATATTCAATTTGAGTAATTAAATAATTAATAAGGAGAACTTGTTATGACTAAAGAAATGACTAGTGCTGAGAAATGTCGTAAGACTAAACTTAGTAAAAAGAGTGTGGAAGAACTGATCGATATTATAGTTCGTAAAGATGATGTTGAAAGACGTAAGGATAAACTTATTTCTTGTCTTAAGACAAACATTGCTGGACTTGAAAAGAAAATATCTAGTCTTCAATCAAATATTGATAATAATGAATCTACTATTGTTTTATTAGATTCTGATAATACAGAACTTAAAAAACGAGTAGATGATGTTATTGCTAACAATAAAATTTTATCTGCTGAAAATAAGCATTACGATGAAACTATTACTAGTCTTCAAAAGAGTTTAAGTAAAGCTCTTGTAGCAGATACTAAGTGTTTTGTTCTTGGTGGTATAATAGTGTTTATAATCATGATGATAATTAGATTCATTTAGTTTAATATTTATACATAAAAATAATCATTGACCTCTATTGCTTGTGAAAGTAGTAGAGGCTTTATTATTTAATATAGAATTGTAGAAATGAGTAAAGTCGCTATAAATAAAATAGAAATTAATGGTGTAGCATATAGTGTTATGCCTGGAGGTACTAAATGTTCTGATTGTATAATTAAAGATTATTGTATGAATAATGGTTTTACTAATGGTATAACTATTGATTGTACTAGTGTTCATCTTATTAAATAAAAGAAATTATGACAAATAAAAAGATATATAAAATTAAGATTAATACTAAAGAAAAAGTTAGTATTGATAAAAATAAAGAATATGTAGTTTGGGTTGACAATTATGGTAATACCCAAATTAATATTATTGGAGAAGGTTATGATGTTTTTGATACTATAGATATTATTAAACATGATAATCGTTTTCAAGCTATTAAGAAAATTATAGCTAAAGATAATGTTGATATGACTTATGATATTCAAGATAGTTATCAAGAATATACTGGTACTGAAGTAAAAGTATTATGACTATGACAAAAGATAATAATACTCTTGCTACTCTTCCTCAAGTTATAATTCTGCCTGATGATATATTAGCTGATATTTATGGTAATGAAGATAGTAATTATCAAGATATTGCTAATGATATTGAAGCAGATTATTGGATTGAAGAAGAAAAGGCTGGTCTGCTAGATATAGCTGAACCATAAATTCGATTTTTGATTATTTCCTAGGTTTCAGTGGCTCTCAATTATTTCAGTCGATTAATTAATCGTTGATTTAATTTGAGAGCCTTATATGTAAAATTAAAAAATTAAATAAAATATAAAGATATGTCTTATAATAAACATACAAAATATAAAACTCTTCCTATTGGTACTATGTTTGAATATAATAGTGAAGATAATGAAAGTGTTAGATTAAGAGTTGAAGAAACTGAAAGTTGTATTAAGCCATGTATAGGTTGTTATTTTTATAACTTAGATTGTGTTATTCCTTTTACTCGTTCTATTATTGGAGAATGTGATAAGCTTCGTAGAATTGATGGTAAAGGCATACATTATGTAAAACTTACTAGTGAAGATTGTGTTAATAATAATACTAAAACGATTATGAATGATAAGATTAATATTGGTACTGTATCAATTGATATTCCTAAAGGTTATGTTATTGACGTAGAGCATAGCGATTTTGATAAAGGAATTATTAAGTTTAAAAAGAAATATATTACTTTAGATGATATTCCAGTTATATCTCGTGGTTATGTAACAGATTTTGATGTTCTAACTAAGATTAAAGCTATTGCTATCCTTATGGACATTGCTCAATATTATAATGGTGATTGGGAGCCTATATGGAACGATGATGAATATTATAATAATAACGTTAGAAGTAAATATCCTGAAGATGATTGGGATAAATATGAAAGATGTTATTATATTAGTAATCATTATGGAAAGTATTATGCCATAGGTACTAATATGAATACTCAAGGACATACAGCAACTATTTATTTTAAGAATGAAGAAGATGCTCAAGCTGTTATAGATAATCCTAATTTTAGAAACATTCTTGATATTATTTATAAAGACTAAGTTATGGAAAATGAAGATTTGTATAGGAGTGATATTAGAAATTATTATAATCAACCATTTAATCATATAGTTCTTGATGGTAATAAAGTCTGCATTAAAAATGCTACATTTGATTATCCTGATGGTAAAGCTAATCGTAGAGAAAGACGTAAAGCTAAACTTCGTAGAAAGAAAGGGAGATTATGATAAGAGAACTAGATTTTATTCCTCTTAATACTAAGGAAGGATTTCATCTTATTAGAGGAACTATGACTTTATGGAATTGTAGTTTTATTGATGCTTTAATTACTATTGCTAAAACTAGAGATTATGCTATTAGTAAAGCTATACATGATATTGAAGTAATTAATGAAGCTAATAGTGATTTAATAAATAGTATTTCAGTCTCTTTACGGGGGGGTTTGTAATGCTATTCTTAAAGTTCGACTAAGTGTGGCTTATGCTACGGCTTATGGTGCGAAACCAAGTCGAACTACTAATAATCATCTTATTGATGATGTAACTTAATATATTAATAATTAAACTTTTTGTAAAATGGCTAAAAAACATGACGAAAGAAAGGATTTAATGAGTGTTTCACGTATTGCTCGTATTGATGGTAATCACATTATTATTGGTGATAAATCTGCTGTAGGTATTCATACTTGGGGCAAGATTGATTATCTTGTTAATTATTGTGGTTATAATGTTCATTACGAACGTGGAGCTAGAGCTTCTAATCTAAAATTCGATGAAGTTAATACTTCTGCAAGAGAAGCTAAAAAGATTCGTAAAGAACATAAACTAACTAATAAAAGAAAATGAGAATAGATTTAAGTAAAGTAGTACTTAAACTTAAAGTTCCTAGTAAGAAAACTAAAGTTACTGTTAAGTTTAAAGAAGTTCCTCCTAAAAAGCTTACTAAACTTGTTAATGGTTTAGTTAAGCTTAAAGATGGAATTTATACTTGTATTATTTCTTATACTGAATTTTCTGAACGTATGTTTGGAGACGTTAAGGTTGAAGAAATAACTGATACTATTAAATCTATTGATATTCCTTTTACTGTAGAATCATTTGATTGTAAGAATTATAAGACTATTTTTCTTAGAGCTAAAACTAGATATGGATATTTAGCTCAAGTTAGAACTGAGTCTCAATGTATATTTGGTAATTATCCTAATGAACTTTATATACCTTTTGCTCCTAATTGGATAGTGAGAGGTTGGATAGTTAAAATAGATAATAAACTTCAATTTAAGTTTAGAAATCTTATAACTGTTGAAGGTCATATTTATAGATATAAAGGCTTACTTGATGATGATGAATTTGAATGGTTTAAAGATAAAAGAGATGGTAAGAAATGAATATAGAAGAGAAATTTAGTTTAGCTAATGGTAAGAATCCAACTAATATTGGAAGTTTAACTGATGACCAACGTAAAGCTTATAAAGGACTTATTCAGTTTATCAATAAGCCTTATGATATAGCAGATTATAAACGAGCTTTAGTTGGTCCAGCTGGAACTGGCAAAACATTCTTACTTAAAGCTATTTTAAAGAATTGCAATTTAAGTTATTCAGCTATTGGTTTGTCTGCTCCAAGTCATAAAGCTTGTAGAGTTCTTCGTGAATCTATTAGTGGTATTCCAGTTAAAGTTAATACTGTTCAAAGTGATTTTGGACTTAGACTTAATTTTGATATTGATAAATTTGATATTAATAATCCTCCTTTTGACCCTAAAGGTAATGTAAAAGCTGATAAATATAAGCTTTATATAATAGATGAGGCTTCTATGGTAAATAAAGGTCTTCTCAAGTTTATAGAAAAATATCTGATTAAAGCTAAGTGTAAGATTATTTATTGCGGTAAATAATATTGCCGATTCCCTTTGAATTGCTGGAAACTCGTGAAGATAGTAGTGCTACAACATAAGATGAAAGTCTAAGTGTGAATGCTTGAAAAACTATTATTATATGACAATCAGCAGCCAAGACCCTGAGTATTGCTAGTGATAGCGGTATGGGTAAGGTTCATCGACTATTCCTTATGGAAGTAGGTTTTAATGTTTATTAATTCCGAAGCGGAGGGAGTTGATATTTGTATCAATTTGTTACTTTGTAGTATCAATTTAAATGTTATTTATATGAATAAATTTGGAAATTTAAAGTTAGTTTTAAAAACAAGTAAAGTTAATACTACAAGTCATGTTACACCTTTATCTCAAGGATATAATACTTGTGATTTAGATAGAATTTGTGTTTATGAACATTATTATAATAATGAAGATAAACCTTTTTATATAGGTCAAGGTACTATTAGAAGAGCTTTTATTTTAAAAACTAATAGAAATGTTGGTTGGAAAAATAAAGTTAAAGATGTAAGTTTAGTTAGAGTTAAAATAGTTTCAATAGATATGACTGTTGATGAAAGTATTAAACTTGAATCTGAACTTATAGCTAAATATAAAAGAATTGAAGAAGGTGGAACATTAGTAAATGGAAACAATGGAGGTTTATCTATAGGTAATAAAGGAAAAGATAATTATTTTTATAATAAACATTTTTATGGAAGCGATAATGGTAATTATGGAAATAAATATAATCTTAATCCTTTATCTATACCTATTATTCAAATAGATATATTAGGTAAGATAATAAAAGAATGGGCTTCTAATGCAGAAGCTAGTGAAACATTAAATATATCTTCTAATTCTATTCTTGGTTGTTGTAAAGGTAGAAGACATATTGCTGGAGGTTATCAATGGATTTATAAGAAAGATTATGATGAAAATAAAGATTATACATATATTCCTGGTAAAACAAATAATAGAATTACTATATGTATAGATGTTTATGGAAATTATATTAAAACTTATTATTCTAATAAAGAACTTCTAACAGATGGATTTAAACCTAATAACGTAAGCCAAGTTTGTAATGGTAATAAGAAAACACATAAAGGTTATATATTTAGAAATTTCTTTACTATGACAAAAGAAAATAAAGATAAACTTATAAATGGAAATCTTGTAGATATAACAAGATATTGTGATACAAATAATCAATAAGATATAGTCAGCCTTAATTTGAAAGAATTAAGATAAGCGGATTCAAGACAATTAAGTCCAGTTAATGAATATCGTTCTGAAGCTTTTTATAATGTTATAACTTATGAACTTAAACAAATTGTTCGTCAAGATGAAGATAATCCTATTCGTCCTCTTCTTGATATGCTTCGTAAAGATATAGATAATAAAACTTATAATTTTCTTAATTACATAAGTAATCATAGAGAAGCATTTGATGCTAGTTATACTAAAGGTTATAAGGTTTTATATTCTAAAGACTTTGAAAATGAAGTTGAAAGACAATTTAATGATGAACAAATAACCAAAAATACAGATTTTGTTCGTATAGTTGCTTATACTAATAAAGCTGTTGGTAATTGGAATAAGTTTGTAAGAAATAGTATTATTAAAGATGCAGATAAATCTATAGTTACTAAGAATGATTTATTCACTTCTTATGTTACTTTAGTTGATGATTTTAATGATATTGTTATTCGTAATAGTGAAGATTATATTGTATATGATGTTGTAAATTATGTACATCCTGACTATCAAATTAAAGGTTTTATGGTCAAATTTCAAGCAATTCATGGTGGAGCTATAACTTCTCCTTTGTTTATTGTTGACCATACTGATAGATATAGTCTTCAATGTTATTGTAATATTAGTGAAGAAAAAATCAATTCTGCTAAACGTGCTAGTGCTAGTTCTAGAGCGGCTAAATGGAGAGATTATTATAAGTTTAAAGAATCATGTTTGCTTCTTATTAATATTGGTGATAAGAATGGAAATATACTTTATTCTAGAGATTTAGATTATGGTTTTTCTATTACTGCACATAAGTCTCAAGGTTCAACTTATGATACTGTTATGGTTGATATTAATGATATAGTTTATGATAAGTATGGAAATGCTTATACTAATGCTGTTGAAGTTAATAAAAGACTTTATGTTGCTTGCTCTAGATGTAAAAACAAATTGATTATTCGGTATGGGGTTTGATATGTGATTGATTGATAGTTTGCCTATTTGATAATTTGTTGTCACTACATGACATTTTATATATAAGCATGATTAATTAATCATTCCACATCATAAACATTCATATACAACAAATTAAAAAATTAAATAAAATGATAAGTTCAGAAGCAATTAGAGAATATATTAAGAAAAGAACTCAATATGTAGATGACTTTAAAGCTAAACTTAAAGCTCAAGACAATGAGTTTTGTAGAGACTTGATTAGTGATTTTCCTATTAGGAAAGGTACTATTATAAAAAGAACTTATATTGTTGGTTCATATAGACCTACTAATAGAGTTGCTTTTTATAAAGTTGTAGATTATGAAGCAACTCCTGATGGTGTTGTAACTCTTATTTGTCATAAACGAAAAGTTGATGGTGAATATGGAATCAGAGATATTAAATTACTTTCTCTTGGGTATTATAATAACTTTGCTATTCCTACTGATAATGTTGATACATATGAAATAGTAGATGGATATATGTAATAATTGTGCTTTAAGACTATTTAATGATAAATGTCATTGTCTTAAAGGTGTTGGTAATCCATATTATGGTAAAGTTATAGTTGTACCTAATGTTGATTATAATGCTTATAAGAATAAAGGAATGACATTTAGTAAATATGTTGAGATAATAAGGGAAGTTCTCAGTCCTTCTACGGGGGGGCTAGAAGATTATTATATAGTTCCGCTTATTAGATGTAAATTGACTGATAAATGTCCTCTATCTAATGATATTATTAAGAAATGTAGTATTTATACTCTTAGTGATATTGTTAATATTCATGCTGTTAAAGTATTGTTACTTGGTGATGCTGCTAGATATTTTCTTTCTATAGAAGATATAGCTGATAAAACAAATAAATTGTATGTTACTAAAGATAACGATGCTATTAGAGGATATTCTGTTAGTTATTCTCCTTTTATTAAATATGTAGATGATGCTAAATACAAAGAATTTTGTAATCATCTAATTAAATGGTATAATGCAAATAAAGATAATAATTATAATGGATATGAAATTAATATATTATGATAGAATTAAAATTAGATACTGAAACATGGAAAGTTATTCCAGGTTATTCTAATTATAAGATTAGTAATTTAGGTAAAATAAAATCTATACCTCATAAAAGAAAAAATTCTTATGATAGATTTGCAGATAAAGAAGTTATTATGAGAACTAAACTTTCTGGAGGTTATAAACAAGTAGAACTTATAGATGATAATAATAATCATAAATTACTTTATGTTCATAGACTTGTTGCTATTACTTTTATTCCTAATCCTAATAATTATCCTTGTGTAAATCATAAAGATGAAGATAAAGCTAATAATAATGTTGAAAATCTTGAATGGTGTTCTATTTCATATAATAATAAATATGGTGATAGAGCTAAAAAAGTTGGAGAAAAGATTAGACGATATGTTTATCTATATGAAGTTAAAAATGACAATTTGTTATTTGTAGATACTTTTTATATTTCTGATTGTTTTAAATACAATATAGGTATCAGACAAATATATTATTATATTGATACAAATCGTACTTTTAAATCTAAAGATAATAAACATTTTTATAAACTTTATTCTAAAGCTATATGATTAAATCATTATCTTGTGATATTGAGATTTTTCCAAATCTTTTTAGTGCGACTTTTATTGATATTCAAGATTATCTTCGAGTATTTAAAGATTGTGGAGATAAACCTTTAACTGAATGTTTAACTGTAGCTGAAATTGAATCTAGACTTGAAACTGTTAAATCAGATATATTTTATATAAGCGATACAGATGATTCTCAACTTCTTAAACTTGCTTCTTATATTAATAGTAAAGAAGCTTATTTTGATGAAGATGGTAATCCTGTTCGTTATGATGTATATGGTTATAATAATCAAGCTTATGATGATATGATGTTTAAAGCTTTTATGATGTATTTTAATCGTTTTGATACTACTAAACAACTTATTGCTAAACTTAAAGAAATTAGTGATAAACTTATTAGTCTTCAAGATGATAAAGATGCCTTATGGAAAGATAGAGAACTTGATTTGATTCGTAAATATAAACTTCCTTGGGCTACTGTTGATTTGTTTAAAGTTTATGCTCTTAATTCTGCTGGTGTTAATATAGATAAAGATACTGGTGAAAGAAAGAAATTTGGTAAATCTCTTAAACAAGTTAGTATTAATCTTAAATGGCATAATCTTCTAGATTTTACTTTGCCTCCTATTGATGATGAAGAAGGTGATATATATAGGAAACAAGACCAATATCGTGGTATGACTAATGAACAACTTAATCATTTAATTACTAATGATTTTGACCGTTATATTCTTCCTAAATACATTAAACCTATGCTTCATTATAATAAGAATGATGTATATTTGGTTTGTGAAGTTGCTAGACAAAAGCCTGATGAGATTAAACTTAGATATTCTTTAGGTGCTGCTTTTAATCTTAATCTTCTTTGTGCTGCTAGAAGTACTATAGCTGATAAACTTCTTAATAAGTTTTATGCTGAACGTAGTGGTTTACGAGTAGATGCTTTTAAAGATTTACGTACTAATAGAACTGCTCTTAGTTTTAAAAAAATAATATTTCCTCATATATGTTTTAAGACTAAACAACTTCAAGATTTACTTGAAGATATGAAGAAAGTTGTTATTTATAGAACTAATAAAGATAGTTTTGTACGTGAAATTACATTTTATGGCACTACTTATACTTTGGCTACTGGTGGTATTCACACCCAAGATAGACCTGTAATTTTAAGTAGTACTAAAGATTATGTTTATGTTCATCACGATTACACATCTTATTATCCGAGTATTATGATAAGTTATAAAGTAGTTCCCGAACATCTTAATAAAGAAGTTTTTGCTAAGATGGTTGACTATTTTAAACAAACTCGTGTTAAGTGTAAACACGCTAAAAAAGAAGATGGTTTCGTAATACCTGGTGTTCATAATAAACTTGCTGCTGAAGCTTTGAAGATTGTTATTAATGCAATTTATGGTAAATATGGATATGAAAACTTTTGGTTATATGATAGACTAGCTCAAATGAGAGTTACTATTAATGGTCAACTTATGACTATGACTCTTTGTGAAAGTCTTGAATTAGCTGGTATTCATGTTGTAAGTGCTAATACTGATGGTATTGTTATCAAACTTCCTTATAATAAAATTGATATATATAATCAAATATGTAAGGAATGGAATGAAACTAATAAGATGTCTGCTGATGATGAACATTATAAGATACTTGTTAGTATGAATGTTAATAATTATTTTGATATTCAAGAAGATGATACTATTGAGTATAAAGGTGCTCTTGACCCTAAGCAATATCTTAAAGATTTGAAGAAAGGTTATGATATGCCTATAGTTGCTAAAGCAGTCTTTGAATATTTTGCACATGGTATTTCTGTTATGGAAACACTTCGTAATCATAAAGACATTCTTGATTTTTGTAAAACTCAAAATGTAGGTAAACAATTTAATGTTGTTTATCAACAAGTAGTAAATGGTAAAATTAATGATGTTCATAGTCAACGTCATGTTAGATTTTATGTTTCTAATAAAGGAGTTGTTATAATGAAAGAGAATGTTCATGATGGTAAACGTAGTGTTTTAGCTAGCGGAAAGCCAGTTATTATTCTTAATAAACTTGATGATAAAGATATATCGCTTCGTAATATAGATTATAAATATTATTATGAAGAAGCTTATAAGATTATTAATCCTATTAAACTTGGTATTAGTCCAAATCAAAAAGGAGATAAGAATAAGAAAACTCTTAGCGGTAAAGCTCTTCTAAAGAAGAATTTTGGTTTATATAATAGTTTATTTGATAATGAAGAAATGGAACAATGACTGAAGAAGAAAAAATTAATGAAGCTCTTGATACTTGGGCTTATAGAAAAGGTAAAGGTTCTTTTATGATGCCTTGTCCTTTAGATGCTATTAAGCCTATTTATCTTGCTATTCCTAGATTACTTAATAAAAGTCCAACTTCTAATGTTGTTATAGTAGTTAATGACTTTAAGGATAAAGATACTATAAAAGATTATCTTACTAAACAAGGTAATATTTATGATGGTATTTATCTTAGATTTATAAACAATGGACAAATTAAAGTTCTTAGTATAGATTGGATAATTGATAATATAAATCAATATAGTCCTTCTCTTACTATAATTTATAGTCCTAATAGTTTTACTTTTGCACATCTAGGGTTATTGGATAAAAGTACTTTTAAACTTGTAATTCTAACTAAAGTTATAACTGATATTGATAATTATTATTCAGTTTGTCCTTTAATTAAAGAATTTAAGCAGAATGAAGTTGATAATATTCGTACTAACCCCCCCGTAGAAGAAACTAGGATTCCTATATCCATTAAAGATGATACTAAAGAAGCTAAGCTTCTTGATTATTATAACAATAATATTAGAACTGCTCTTAATATATTTGGTGGTCTTGAAAATCTAAAGAAAGCTATGACTGGTACTACTAATAATACTTCAGCTATAGCTTATTGTGATTATCTAGCTAGACTTAATGGTTGGAATGAACATTTAGATATGACTACTGAATATAATCAGCAAATAGATAAACTCTATAATCCTATTGCTATTCAAGAAAGTGCTAATACTTGTTATGATATGATTAGAAAGCGTAGTAAACTTATAGCTAATTATTCTTATAAAGTTAATGCTATTCTAGATATTATTGATAGTAATAAAGATAAGAAGATTTTAATTATTAATAAATATGCTGATTTTGCTAATGAAATAAGAGATAATATAAATGAAGTTTATCAAAAGACTATATGTATGTCTTATCATGATAAACTAGAAAGTATTCCAGCTGTTGATAAAGATGGAAATCCTGTATATTATAAAAGTGGAAGTAAGAAAGGTAAGCAAAAAACAATGGGTATAACCACTCAGAAGAAACTTGCTCAACAATTATTCAATATGAATAGAATCAATGTACTATCCGTTAGTAATGCTCCTGATAAAACATTATCTGTTGATATTGATATTGTTATAATTACTTCTAGTCTTTGCGATGATATAAAATCATATCTTTATAGACTAGATAAAGTAAACTTTACTACACCTATTATATTATATAGTCTTTATTGTGAAAATACAATGGAAGAAAAGGCTATTAATGATAAAGTTCTTTCAGATAATCATGTTATTGTTAATAAGACTACTAAAAGTGTTAAAGATGATAATAATTTTGATTATACTATTGTAGATTAAAATAAAGTTCTTATCTTTGCAACAGAAATAAGAAATAAACTTATTAATGCTCTTTGAAATGTAATGAATAAAGAAAATGAAACTAAAGACAATCGTACAATGATTGTTAGACATGATGAAGTTAATACTGCTCTTGCTAATGTTAATCTTCTTGATGAAAAAGGTATTGCTCAGGCTGAGTTCTTTCTAAAGAAGATTCTTACAAGTGATAAAAGTGGTCTTAAAAGTGTTCAAGATGGTTTAGCCATAATGATGAGAGCTAAAGACCTTAACTTGCCTTTTAGTACTTGTATAGAACATATTCATGTTATAAATGGTAAGACTGGTGTTGATGTTCATATAGTTAAAGCGTTATTACTGAGGGCAGGTATAGTCTGGAATTGTACTAAAGATTATGTACCTCAGTATCAATATACTGACGGTAATACGATTTATCTAGAATCACAACTTCCTGATTATGTTGTTAGATGTCGAAATTCTAAAGAAGCAGAAGAAAAGACAAATGATGATGTAGTAGGTGTTTATCCTCTTAAATATTATGCAGATTTAAAAGGTAACAAATATAACGAATTTGAGATTAATTCTCAATGTGTTAAATGTATCAATAGAATACAAGCTATGAAGGTTGCTCAAGAAGGGAAATTTCCTATTATTAGAATTGCAGCTCAACCTATAGATTTTGTTACTGAATATGAATTTACTCGATATAAGAATATAAACGGTAAAGTTGTAGAAATGACAGCTAAAAGTCATTTTTCTTATAGCGAAGCTAATGCTGCTGGTCTATTTGAAAAAGATACTTATAAGAAATATTCTAGAATACTTATTAGTCATAGAGCTTTTGCTTATGGTGCTAGAGATATAGCTAGTGATTATCTTATGGGTGTTATGACTGATGATGAAATTATGGAAGTTATCGGAAATACTAATCTTGATTCCGATGATTTTATAAATGTTGAACCTGTTGATGGTTCTAATCAAGATTAAACTAAACCTCATAATGAGGTAACAATTAATAATATTATTAACAATTTAAATTTTAAAGATTATGAAATTAGGTAATGTATCATTTGGTTTGGGTTCTTTGAGTGTTGTAAATAGCGGTGCTAAGGTAGTTGCTAATGCTGAGCCACAGCTTATTGCTCTTTCTACAAAGGGTGGTTTTGCTATTACTCCAGCTGTATCTAAGGCTCTTGTTCTTGCTAGTGGTGACAATATTATGTTCGTAAACAATATTGCTTGGGCTGAGAATGCTATTGCAACTCGTGACGAGCAAGTTGTTGCTCTTGCACAAGAAAATAACCTCGACCTTGATAATGAAGTTGATGCTCAGACTTTGCTTAACGGTATTACTCGTTGGTTCATTGCAAAGGCATATATGAAGAAGACTAAGACTGGTGCTCCAGTTATGGCTTCTGTTCGTTTGAATGCTGAGGAGAAGAAGGCTTTGCTTGATGCTCAGATTGATAGTCTTGTAGCTGACAATCGTGAAGCTCTTATTGAGAAGTTCGGTCTTGCTGAGGACGCTTCTGATGATGAGATTAAGTCTCATGTTACAGTTGATGATATTGCTACTCCTGAGACTGAGGCTTATGTAGGTGCCAAGCTTGCTTCTAACAACAATGTTCCTGGTGTAGGTTTGAAGTTGTCTTTCTCTGATACTTCTACTTGGGAGCAACTTAAGTCTGACCTTGAGGATAAGACTTCTGTTAAGCGTGTATTTGCTATTGATGTTAAGAATCCAGTTGTAACCAAGATGAATGACGGTTATGAGGATATTGAAGTTGCTCTTTATCCTGTAGGTGATTATGAGGATGAGAAGCCTACTCGTATTGCTAAGAAGGATGCTGATGCAGCTTCAGCTGAGTAAGCATTAATAAGTAATCTTATTTATAAGGGAACTGATTAGTTTCAGTTCCCTTTTTTAAACTCAATTTATAAATAATAAAAACTTAATTAAGTTATGACAGATGTAAAAGAAGGTGCAGCAGTAGTTGCAAATGGTGCTGCAAAGAAAGTTAATCGTAGAGGTATTAATAACAATCGTCACGCAGTTAATCGTCTTAAATTTCATGAGAAAGATGCTGCTAGTAACGCTTTGTTTGTAGGACATCTTGATAGTGTTTCTGTAGAATGGAGTGTTAATGCTGAAGCTAAAGCTTTTACTGGTCTTAAAGTTCCTCGTCTTGTATTTACTTTTGCTAGTAATCATGCTAAGGAAGGTGAAAGACGTTATGTTACTAAGATATTGTTCCCAGTAGAAAGTAATGTTGATACTATTCCTGATGGTAAAGAAGCTTGGCAAGTAGATAATGTTCTTAATTGGGCAAAACATATTCTTGATGTTTTCTATCTTAAAGGTCGTGAAATGACTCTTGAAGAAGAAGATGCTCTTACTCTTACGTTTGAGGATTTCACAGAAGATGAGAATGGTCAAATTCAATATGTAGCACTTGAACCACAAGATGTAGTTGATGGCTATCGTCATGTATTTGAAAATGTTGCTGCTATGCTTAATGGCTCATTTGGTCTTAAAGATGGTGAGATTGCTAAACCTTGTTATAAAGATGCGAATGGCAATTTCATTCCTTGTTGGATTAAGCTTCTTCGTGCAGTTCGTAATCGTAAAGGCGAGTGGGTTAATGTAGATAAAGGTGGCGAATTATCTTTTACTGGCTTTGTAGGTAGTGGTGCTATTGAAGTTGTTAAAGGTCAAAATCCTCCAACTATTCTTCGTGTTGATGCTGCTAAGGAATCTATTACTCCAAAGCAAGTTAATAAAGCTCCTTCTGTAGGTATTCCTCAGATGCCTGGTATGGGTGCTGGCATGGCTATTCCTAGTGGTGGTGTCCCAAATATGGGTGGTATGCCTGAAGTTCCTCAAGCAGATAATGCTGCTTTTGCTGGTGCTGGTACTGACCTTCCTTTCTAAGATGTAATTAATCATTCTTAGATTGATTCTACTAATAGGTTCTACGATTTTAATTGTTCTAGGGATAATGCGAGTAATCGTGTTATCCCTTTTTCTTTTGTAAATATGAAACGTAATATTAATACTACTCAACTTACTAAGGCTTTTATTGAATCTCGTATAAGTCAAGAAGATATTGTAAGCAAATATCTAAATATTCCTATTGAAACTGTTCGTAATTGTATTGAACATAACAATCTTATCAAGTCTGTATTTAGAGATGATGATACTGATGGAAGTATGGGTATAACTTATAATAAAAGAGGAAGACTTAAAGTTAGAGATTTTGGAGGTTTTGGTTTCTTTGAAGATGTATATGGAGTTGTAGCTTATGTTCTTAGTATTGCATATGAACGACCTATTAGTACTGATAATAAACAAGATTTCTATTTTGTACTAAAACATATTTATAGAACATTTGCAGATGTAATTGATAATCATGAACATGATTATTATGTAGATGATGAAATAAAGAATGCTTTAGTTAAAACTAGAAATCGTAAAGCTATTATTGAACTTGTTCCACGTTCATGGAATAAGGATGATAAAAGAATATGGGATAAATGGAATGTAAATTTAGCTTATCTTAATACTCATTTTGTAATTCCAGTTGACCAATACTATATTAATAGAAGTTCTAATCCTGAACCTAAATATAGATATACTAGTAAAGACCCTTGTTATGCTTATATGCTTGGACAAAATCGTCAAGGTATTTATCTAATTAAACTATATTTTCCTCTTAGGAATAGGCATATTGATTTAAAGTTTATTACTAATTGTAATGTACTTGAAGGTCTTCCTAATCTTGAACTAGATGATTATGACTATATTATTATTACTAAAAGTAGTAAAGATAGACTTAGCTTAGGAAGTCATTTAGCAAATAAACCTCTTTACGGGGGGGCTGGTAAACTTCTTAAAATAGGAGTTATTAATTTACCTAGTGAAAATTATAGACTTAAAGCTAATGAATATGAATGGATAAAGAGAAAACTTGCTGATGATGGAATGATACTTAGTTTTCTAGACTTTGATAGAACTGGTCGTGAAGGTGCTGAATATCTTCTTGAAACTTATTGTATTCCTTATTTATTTATTACTCGTGGAGAATTTGGTCTAGAAGATTATGGTTGTAAAGATTTTGCTGATTTGCATGACAAATATTCTAATTCTCAAATAGATGATTTTATTAAAGATACTCTAAGATATGTCGAAGTTAGATACAAAAACTCAGAAGTATGTAATTCCGATGCCTATTTCAAAAGATTATCGGACTTTGATTTGCCGTACTGAAAAAGGTGGAGTTGATGTTGTAATGACATATATAACTGATAAAGAAGAAGATAAGCTTGATAAAGGTTTGTCTTTTACTATGGTTAGAGGAGATAAGAAATTTAAAGTTGATACTTATAGAACTAATGTCATTTGTTATGGTAAAATTGATTTTACTAGAAATAGTGATGATTATTGTCAACTTGAAGAGCTTATTAAATTTAATAATATAGTTCATATTCCAATAGACTATGATTTAGAAACTCATTGTTGTTATAGTCCTATTAGAAGATATAGAACTTGTGAATGTAGTAATATAGCTGAAATATGTCATTATAATTATGGTGTTTTAGGTAAACCTGAAAAAGTTATTATATTTAAAACTACTCAACATGATTGAATTTCCTATTCCTAAGAAATATACTATGGAACTAGACAATATAGATAAAAAGTTTTGTAGTAATAATCTTGCTAGTCTTGGACTTGAAGGAGCTATAGAAAGTCAATTTAAGCATTTGGATTGTTCTAGAGTTAAAGACGGTCTTAGACTTATGCAAACTATAGGTGTACCTTATCAGTATGAAATGTCTAAACTTGCATATATACTTTATACTTATATTGGAGAAGATGAAGAGGACAAACTTAAAGTTTATTTAGATAGACTTGTTAAACTTCATAAAGCTAATCTTGATTATGAAGTTGATAATCCTCCAATTATTTACGATAAAAGTAAAAAAGTAAAGAATGCTCGTACTACTCGTAAGAAAGTAAAAGAAGGAACTCTTGAAGGTTTTGAAAAACCTAAGAAAGAGACTTCTAAAGGCTTAAATGCTAATATTAGAGCTGCTATTTTAGGTAACATTAAACTTAACGTAAAATGATACTTTATAAAAGAAATGCTAAAGGTGAACCTTTAGTTTGGAGTATTGGTACAACACCTGACGGTAATATAGTTGTTGATTATGGAGCTGTTGCTGGTAATATTCATAGCGAAGTACTTAATAAAAAACTAGTCAAAGCTAATGAAATAGAAAGTAGAATTAAAGCCAAAC